>JABLTS010108420.1_pt1 | contig 15400 bp, 14 predicted proteins | sample 7160081 | NCBI WGS metagenome assembly JABLTS01 (sample SAMN14651231, study PRJNA627086) | human gut metagenome | isolation source: feces | host: Homo sapiens | reverse complement strand
CCTCCGGCGGCGGCAGCGGCGCGTCCTCCGCGCTGATGCGGGTGTAGGTGCCGCCGTCGCCGCGGATGTAGCGGTTATACATGGCCGTCCCCCCAATCCATTAGAAATTTTTTACCCAGATGGATAAGCCGCGCCAGCCGCGCGGCCCGCTCCACCTTGTCCTGCTTGCTCTCCTTGAGAAAGGGACGCAGGGCGTACAGCAGCTGCATGGTCTGGCTGCTGGAGCGGCTGTACTCCTGCAGGAGCGGCAGAAAACGGGCCACCACCTGAGGGTCGATACCGCCCGGCAGAGAGGGGGCGGGCGCCTGGGGGGCGGTCTGCGTGGTCGGTGCGGCAGGTGGAGCCGCAGCAGTTGGAGGAGACGGCGAAGCGCTGCCGCCGCCCATGGTGGCCGAGAGCTGCTGAGCCATCTGCATGATCTGGGCCATGCTGTTAGGGTCCGACAGCAGCGCGTTCAGTTTTTCATCCAGCTCCGCCATGCCGCGGACCTCCTCTCATCATCGCTGCAGGGATTCTTCCAGATGCTGTACCAGCGCCGCACCCTCCGGCGTGGCCATCACACGCTGGAGCATGGCGGACAGCGCCGACATGTCACCGGCAGCAGCCTGCTGTGCAGCGCGGCCCAGCGCCGCGGTATCACCGCCGGACAGCATTCCCAGCAGAGCGCGGCCATCCGCCGACTGCATCACAGAACGCAGCGCGGCGGGGTCATTTTTTAATTTCTTCACCATGTCCTGTTCATTCACGAAAAAACCTCCTCCACAGATGAGCCTTACAGAGACATTGTATGTGGCGGCAAACGAAAACGTGCCTGTCGGTAAAGCCGACAGGCACATCTTTTACAGAAGCAAAATGCATACAATATACGCGGTCAATCGTAAATGGTATTCAGATGGTCGAATATCCCCCGCAGACCGGCCATATCCCCCTCATCCAGCCAATAGAGAAACACACCGCTGATGGCCACACGGCCATCTTCCAGGATCTGGACCGTGGGGAGCGCGTCACCGTCCGCCGGCTGCACGCCGATGAGATAGACGGTGCTGCCGCCCAGCAGGCCGCTGTCAAATTCCGTGGTACTGGACCGCAGATCGCGGAAACGTACAGATGCCAGCCAATGATAAGCCTCCTGCACCAGCTCCGCCTCACGATCCGGCGTCAGGGTATAGTTCTGGACGAAAGCCTCTCCCGTTTCTCCGATAGGTGTCTTTTTGGACAGCGTGATGTCGTGGATACCGGCGGTGCTGTTTGGCAGGTGCAGCACCGCGGCGGCGCGGCGGGGGAGCAGGCTGAACAGGGCCGCGCCGATCAATACCAGTACCACCAGGACCAGCCACACATGGCGCTTTTTCTTTTTGCTCATAGGCATCTCCTTTCCGTATCCGTGTGGGGGCTGCCGGTAACAGCATACCACACGGATAGGGAAAAGTCCAGCGCCTCCGTATCTGCATACAAGCCCATATATACAGAATATCTTGCATAAACCGGTTGTAAAATGCGGGAAAGTATGATAATATACTATACTGCTGAACAGCGGCGCAGTATCCTAGTCAGATCTGCCGTCTTCTGAAGAGGGGCCTAAAAATCCCTAAAAGGGCACAACTGTGAAACCTCTGGTGCTTGCTTCTTACGCCCAGTTTGGGGTGGGTGCTGGAAGGGAGGCGCGGCCAGTCACCGCGCCTGCGGCCGTAGGGCGCCCTCCAATGGCATGGAGGACCCGACCCTGCGGTCGTGGAGACCTGCTGTTGTGCACAGGCGTACTCCCTTTGTGGTTAGCGACCTGTGTACGAAGCAGATTGCGAACCTGCATCGCGGTGCTACCCGGCTTTATGCCGTGAACGCTGTGTGCAGAGTAGCCTGCCTTGCGTGGGCAGGGTGGATGGGAGAGTCAACGCGTCATGTCCCCGGCCAGGGACGCAGCGCTATTTCCCTGAAACCCTGTTTGCAAAAGAGGATAAGAGACGGTTTGACTGTGGTGGAAATCACCTAGGCTGTCCTGAGAGGGGGCGCCGGAAGGATTGCAGTGCGGACTAAGTGGCAGTCGGGTATCGCGGCGGGCAACACCGCGACACAGCACCGAAGGGGAAACCACCTGCATCGGCGACGAGAGGTGTGCTGCGGGGAAATCCAACCCGTACCTAAGCCGCAAGATTTACTTCCGGAGTCGCCCTGTTCAGCATTTACTCTATCCATATAAAAAACTTTATCAAAAAAGCGAGGTTTGTCACTTGGCAGACAGTAACAGTAAGGATAAAAAGAAAAGCAAAAAGCAGGGCAGCTGGCCTCTGCGGGTATTCCTGCTGGCGGTAGCGCTCAGTGCCGTTATGAGCTTTTTCTCCTCCACGGCGCTGGAGGGCGCAGGTTACATGGTAACGCTGCTGGTACTGGCGATGTTTATCGCGCTGGGCATCATCTTCGACATGGTGGGCGTGGCGGTGACGGCGGCGGACCCCAAGCCGTTCCACTCCATGGCCGCCCACAAGGAAAAGGGCGGACGGGAGGCTATCCGGCTTTTGCAGAACGCCAACCAGGTCAGTTCCGTGTGCAACGACGTGGTGGGCGACATCTGCGGCATCGTCTCCGGCTCTACGGCGGCGGTGATCGTGACCCAACTGCAGCGGGATCTGAGCACCACGTCTGTTTTGATCTCTATCGGCGTGACGGCGCTGATCTCCGGCATCACCATCGGCGGCAAGGCGCTGGGCAAATCGATGGCCATCAACGACTGCACCAAGGTGGTGTACCGCGTGGCGCGGATCATGAACGCGCTGCACCTCTATCGCTGACACAAAGGAGCGGATGCGCTTTGGTTCTTGAAAATATCCATTCTCCGACGGACGTGAAGCGCCTGACCGAGAAGCAGACGGAGCTGCTGTGCATCGAGCTGCGGCAGTTCCTCATTGAGCAGATATCCCGTACCGGCGGGCATCTGGCGTCCAATCTGGGAGCGGTGGAGCTGACCGTGGCCATCCACCGTGTGTTCGACACGTCCACGGACCGGCTGGTGTTCGACGTAGGCCATCAGTGCTACGTCCATAAGGCTCTGACAGGGCGACGGGAGCTGTTTGCCACGCTGCGGCAGTTCGGCGGCCTGTCCGGCTTTCCCAAGCCGTATGAGAGCGTCCACGACGCCTTTGTGGCAGGCCACGCCTCCAACTCCGTGTCCGCAGCGCTGGGCATGGCCCGCGCCCGCACCTTGCAGGGCGGGCACTACAATGTACTGGCGCTTATCGGTGACGGTGCGCTGGGCGGCGGACTCAGCTTCGAGGGGCTCAACGACGCCGGCGCCTCCGGCGAGCCGCTGATCGTCATTCTCAACGACAACGGCATGTCCATCGATGCCAATGTGGGCGGTATGTCCCGCCATCTGGCCAAAATGCGGACGAAGGCGGGCTATTACGAATTCAAAAAGAAGTACCGGCAGGCGCTGGATGTTACCCGTGTAGGCCGTCTGCTGTACGAGGCCAGTCACGACGTGAAAACGGCACTGAAAAAGTCACTGCTGCCGGTGAGCACCGTGTTCGAGGACATGGGCTTTACGTACATGGGGCCGGTGGACGGCCACGATGTCCGGCGGCTGACGGATATGCTGCGGGCGGCGCGGGAGCAGAACTGTCCCGTGCTGCTGCATGTCCACACCCGGAAAGGGAAGGGCTACGCCCCTGCGGAACAGGCACCGGAGCGCTTCCACGGCGTATCCCCCTTCGATCCCGCCACGGGGCGGGCCAGCGCGCCGTCCGAGCCGTCGTTCTCCTCTGTGTTCGGGCAGGAGCTGAAGGTGCTGGCGGACCAGGACGCGCATATCTGCGCCATCACGGCAGCCATGGCGGAGGGCACAGGCTTGACGGCCTTTGCCGCTGCCCATCCCCGCCGGTTTTTCGATGTCGGCATCGCCGAGGGGCACGCAGTGACCATGGCGGCGGGCATGGCCAAGCAGGGCATGCTGCCGGTATTCGCGGTGTACGACAGCTTTTTGCAGCGGGGCTATGACATGCTGGCACAGGACGTGTCGCTGGACAAGCTCCACGTGGTCTTTGCCGTGGACCGCACCGGTCTGGTGGGGGCCGACGGCGAGACGCACCACGGGTGCATCGACTATCTGTCCCAGATCCCCGACATGACGGTGCTGTGCCCCGCCAGTTTCGCGGAGCTGCGGAGCATGCTGCGCACGGCACTGTACCGCTGCGGCGGACCGGTGGCAGTCCGCTATCCCCGGGGCGGCGAGGGCACGTACCGCGATAACTGCGGCGACGCGCCGGTATCGGTGCTGCGGCAGGGGGCGGATGTGAGCATCGTGACCTATGGGATTTTGACGGAGCAGGCGCTGGCGGCGGCGGAGCTGCTGACGCAGGAGCATATCGCGGCGCAGGTGGTGAAGCTGAACCGCGTGACGCCGCTGGACGGAGACGCCGTGTGCGGCGCTCTGGCAGGCGTCAGGCGTCTGGTGGTGCTGGAGGACCAGCTGCGCCAGGGCTGCGTGGGTCAGCGTCTGGCGGCGCTGCTGCTGGAGCGCGGCGCCGCGCCGGAGAAGCTGCGGCTGCTGAACGCGGGGGAGCGTTTGCCCGCCCAAGGCAGTGTCAGGCAACTGTACCACGCACTGGGGCTGGATGCCCAGGGCGTGGTGTGCGCCGTGAAGGAGGTGCTGGCATGAGCAAGAAAACAAGGCTGGATGTCCTGCTTGTGGAACAGGGACTGCTGGACAGCCGCCAGAAGGCACAGGCCCACATCATGGCCGGTCTGGTGTTCGTCAACGGCCAGCGGGTGGACAAGCCCGGGACGGCCGTGGCCAACGATGCGCAGATCGAGGTACGGGGCCGCGCCCTGCCCTATGTCAGCCGCGGCGGCCTGAAGCTGGAAAAGGCCATGAAAACCTTTCCTATCACGCTGGAGGGTAAGATCTGCGCCGACATCGGCGCGTCCACCGGGGGATTTACCGACTGTATGCTGCAAAACGGCGCGGCCAGAGTCTACGCTGTGGACGTGGGCTATGGTCAGCTGGACTGGAAGCTGCGCAACGACCCGCGGGTGGTGTGCCTGGAGCGCACCAATGCCCGCTATCTGGACCATGAACAGGTGCCTGACGTGCTGGATTTTGCGTCCATCGATGTGTCGTTCATCTCACTGAAGCTTATCTTTCCGGCGCTGTACAACCTGCTGCGCGAGGGCGGTGAGATTGCCTGTCTCATCAAGCCGCAGTTCGAGGCCGGACCGGAGAAGGTGGGGAAGAAGGGAGTCGTCCGCGACCCCAAGGTACACCTGGAGGTGCTGGAAAACTTCCTGACACATGCAAAGGATAACCACTTTACAGTGCTTGGCATCACATATTCTCCCATACGAGGACCTGAGGGCAACATCGAATATCTCGGCTATCTGCGCAAAAGCGTGGAGTCAGACACCATCCCCGATCTTGCGGCGCTGGTGGACGCCTCCCACAGCGAACTGAAAGAGAGAAGGGACAGCGAATGAAACGAGTGATCCTCTGCCCGAACCCCTATCGGGACAACGAACTGACCGTGGCAAAGCGCTCCCGTCAGCTTCTGGAACAGATCGGCTTTGAAACGGTGGTGTGCCTGCCGTTCAGCCGGGAGGGCTACGGCGACCAGCTGGGCGTGCCCATCCGACAGCTGCAGCAGGAGATCAAGCGCGCCGATCTGCTTATCGCCTTCGGCGGTGACGGCACCATCCTGCATCTGGCCCGCACCGTGGCACTGCACAACGTGCCGGTGCTGGGCATCAATCTGGGCAGCCTGGGGTTTATGTCAGAGCTGGAGCCCAATGAGCTGGAACGGCTCAACGATTTGAAAAACTGGGATTTCACTGTGGAGTCCCGCATGATGCTGGATGTCACCGTTCTGCGGGAGGGGCGTCCGGTGTATAACAACATTGCTCTGAACGACGCGGTGGTGTCTAAGGGCTCTGTGGCCCGCGTGGTGCGGCTGGACGTTACCACCGAGGAGGGACGGCTCACCAAGATCACCGGCGACGGCGGCATCGTATCCACACCTACCGGCTCCACCGGCTATTCCATGGCGGCGGGCGGCCCCATCGTAGAGCCCACGGCCCGCAATCTGCTGTTGACGCCTATCTGCCCACATTCCACCCGCGCGGGCAGCTACGTTCTGTCACCGGAACACATCATCACCATTGAGGCGGCAGATGCTAACCGGAAGTTCGTCTACCTCTCCGTGGACGGCGGTAAAGCGTTCTCCCTGAAAAACGGGGACAAGGTGCGGGTGCGGCAATCCCGCTTTACTACGAAGCTGGTACGGCTCTCAAAGAAGAGCTTCTGCGAGATCCTGGATTCAAAAATGGGAATGGAGGTAGCCACGCATGAAGAATGACCGTCAGACCATCCTGCTGGAAATCATCGAGCAGGAAGCCGTGGAGACGCAGGAGCAGCTGCTGCGCCGGTTGGCGGAGCGGGGCGTGAAGTGTACGCAGGCCACCGTTTCCCGTGACATCAAGCAGCTCCATCTGGTGAAGGAGCCCACAGGACAGGGTCGCTATCGCTACGCCGTGTCCGTGCAGAAAAGCAAGCTGAACTTCGCCGAGAAGCTGCGGACCATCTTCCGTGAGTGTGTGCTGTCGGTGGAGGCTGCCCAGAATCTGGTGGTGCTGAAAACTATCGAGGGCATGGCACAGGGCGCCGCCTTCACACTGGACAACATGGGCGACACGGACATCGTGGGCACGCTGGCCGGTGACGACACCATCCTGCTGGTGTTCCACGACAACGTGCGTGCGCTGGATTTCTGCGAACAGGTCAAGCAGATGCTGCGGTAAGCGGCAGAGGAGGGTAGCGCCATGCTGGAAGTGCTCCACATCGAAAATATCGCCATCATCGAGGAGGCGGACATCCGGTTCGAGGCAGGCTTCAACGCGCTGACCGGCGAGACCGGCGCGGGCAAATCCATTGTCATCGATGCCCTCAGCGCGGTGCTGGGCCAGCGGACAAGCCGCGAACTCATCCGCACCGGCGCGGACAAGGCGTTTGTCAGCGCGGTGTTCTCCGGTGTGGACTCCGCCATCGCGGAGGAGCAGGGCGTGACACCGGAGGAGGACGGCTCCCTGCTGCTGCAGCGGGAGATCCACAGTGACGGTAAGAGCGTCTGCCGCGTGGGGGGACGGCCGGTAACGGTGGGCCAGCTGAAGGCGCTGGGCAGCCGCCTGCTGAACATCCATGGGCAGCACGACGGCCAGCAGCTTCTGGACGAGGAGCAGCATTTGCAGTTCCTGGACAGCTTTGGAAAGCTGGAAAGTCTTATTAATACATACGCTGAAAAGTATAATAGCTTTACAGCGATACAACGAAAAATACAGTCCTTGCAGATGGACGAATCGGAAAAAGCGCGCCGCGTAGATACCTTGACCTACCAGATCAACGAGCTGGAGCGGGCGAAGCTCCGCGCCGGCGAGGAAGAGGAACTGGCTGCGAGGAGGAACCTGCTGCGCAACGCGGAGAAGTTTACCTCCGCCGTGGCCGAGGCAGACTACGCCCTCAACGGCGACGACAGCGGCGATGGTGCGCTGGGCATGCTGCGGCGGGCGCAGGACGCCGTAGGCGCGGTACGGCATCTGGACGACGACTACGCCGGCCTGTACCAGCGGCTGGAGGCGTTGTACAGCGAAGCCTACGATGTGGCAGCCACCATCGAGGACAAGCGGGAGGGCTTCGATTTCTCGCCCAACGAGCTGGACGATGTGGAGAGCCGCCTGGACCAGCTGTATCGCCTGAAAAAGAAGTACGGTCCCAGCGTGGAGGACATGCTGGCCTATCTGGAGCGCTGCCGCGCCGAGCTGGAGCAGATCGAGTACGCCGGTGATGCGCTGGCACAGCTGGAGCGGCAGCTGGGCAAGGCGGAGAAGGAAGCCGTCAGCGCGGCGCAGGCTCTGTCCGATGGGCGGCGGCAGGCGGCGGAGCGGCTGTCCGCCCAGATCCTGGAGGAGCTGCGGCAGCTGGACATGGGCAGGATCCGGTTCGCCGTGGACATCGCAGAGAAGCCTCTCAGCGCCGATGGCATGGACCAGGTGCGGTTCCTGATGTCCGCCAATGTGGGCGAGGAGCTGCGGCCTATCCACAAGATCGCCTCCGGCGGTGAGCTGGCCCGCATCATGCTGGCCATGAAAAACGTGCTCAGTGAGCAGGATCAGGTGGGCACGCTGGTGTTCGATGAGGTGGATACCGGCGTCAGCGGCCGTGCCGCCCAGAAGGTGGCGGAGAAGATGGCCCGCATCAGCCGCCGCAAGCAGGTGCTGTGCGTCACCCATCTGCCGCAGCTGGCGGCCATGGCGGATACTCATTTCTCTGTGGAGAAGGGGGAGCGGGACGGTCGCACCTACACCGCTGTGCAGCGTCTGGATCGGGAACAGCGCCGTCAGGAGCTGGCCCGGCTTACCGGCGGCAGCCACGTGTCCCAGACCATACTGGATGGGGCGGAGGAACTGCTGGCTGAGGCGGAAAAGTTTCGTGCTTCCATGCGTTGACGCCAATGCACCGGTTTCGGTAAAATGATAGTTGACAAACGGAGAATTTCTGCTAAAATAGTGACAACTTGATAATGCCACAGTGATGAAGGGAAGAAGTAGCACGCTTCTGCGCCTGCAAAGAGAGCCTCCGGACGGTGCGAGGAGGACAGGGCGGAGCCTGTGAATACATCCTGGAGCAGCCTCCTGAAGCCGTTGGGCGCGTAGGGATGTGTCGGGTCCGCCCGTTACAGCGGCAGGGTGTGTCAGCACCCGACGAGGCCATGTCCGTGAGGGCATGGCGAATATGAGGTGGTACCGCGATTCTGATCGCCCTCTGTCAGTAGGCAGGGGGCGTTTTTTCGTCCTTTGCCAGGAAAATGACAACAACATCAACGGAAAGGAAACTGAAAAAATGGGAATTTACGAAGAACTGGTGGCTCGCGGCCTCATCGCGCAGGTCACCAATGAGGAAGAGATCCGCGAGATGATCAACAACGGCAAGGCCACGTTCTACATCGGCTTTGACTGCACGGCGGACTCTCTGACGGCAGGTCATTTCATGGCGCTGACCCTGATGAAGCGTCTGCAGATGGCGGGCAACAAGCCAATCGCCCTCATCGGCGGCGGCACCACCATGATCGGCGACCCCTCTGGCCGTACCGATATGCGGAAGATGCTCACCAAGGAGGATATCGACCACAACGCCGAGTGCTTCAAGCGCCAGATGGAGCGATTTATTGACTTCGGCGAGGGCAAGGCCATCATGCTCAACAATGCCGACTGGCTGCTGGATCTGAATTATGTGGACCTGCTGCGCGAGGTGGGTGCCTGCTTCTCCGTCAACAACATGCTGCGTGCCGAGTGCTACAAGCAGCGCATGGAGAAGGGACTGAGCTTCCTGGAGTTCAACTACATGATCATGCAGAGCTATGACTTCTACTATATGTTCCAGCACAACGGCTGCAATATGCAGTTCGGCGGCAACGACCAGTGGTCCAATATGCTGGGCGGCACCGAGCTGATCCGCCGCAAGCTGGGCAAAGACGCCCACGCCATGACCATCACTCTGCTGACAGACTCCCAGGGCAACAAGATGGGAAAGACCGCCGGCAACGCCGTGTGGCTGGATCCCAACAAGACCAGCCCCTTCGAGTTCTATCAGTACTGGCGCAACATCGACGACGCCGACGTGCTTAAGTGCATCCGCATGCTGACATTCCTGCCGCTGGAGGAGATCGATAAGATGTCCAACTGGGAGGGCGCGCAGCTCAACGAAGCCAAGGACATCCTGGCCTACGAGCTGACGAAGCTGGTCCACGGCGAGGACGAGGCAGAGAAGGCCCGCGCCGCGTCCAAGGCACTGTTCTCCGGCGGCGGTGACACCGAGCACATGCCCACTACCGAGCTGACCAACGACGACTTCGGCGGCGGCGCCATCGATGTGCTGACGCTGTTGGTGAAGTGCGGGCTGGCCGCCTCCAAGGGCGAGGCACGCCGTCTGGTACAGCAGGGCGGCGTGGCAGTCAACGACCAGAAGGTGTCCGCCATCGAGACCACCTTCGGCTGCGAGCAATTCACCGGCGACGGCGTCATTATCAAGAAGGGCAAAAAGGTATTCCACCGCGCCGTTCTGGTGTGATAGAGCCGGTCATCTGCGCATAAAATGTTACTACCTCAAAGGCTGCGGCTTCGCCGCAGCCTTTGGAGCGTTTCGGGGCGTAAGGCCGCAGAAAGTGGTTGAACGGCGCGAGATTTTATACTATAATAAGATGTTACTATATGAAAGAATGTGTGGTATGCCTATGAAGACCCATGATTTTTATTTTGACCTGCCGCCGGAGCTTATCGCCCAGACACCCATCCCTCAGCGGGACGCCTCACGGCTGCTGGTGCTGGATAAGGAGACCGGTGCCACAGAGCACCGGCACTTCTTCGACCTGCCGGAGTACCTGCGGCCCGGCGACTGCCTGATTCTGAACAATTCCCGCGTCCTGCCGGCGCGGCTGCTGGGTCATCGCGTGCCTGGGGGCGGCGTGTGCGAGATATTGCTGCTCATCGACCGCGGCAGCAACGTGTGGGAGTGTCTGGTACGGCCGGGGAAGAAGCTGCGCACCGGCGCCAAGGTCACCTTCGGCGATGGCGAGCTGACGGCAGAGATCGCGGAGGAGCTGCCGGACGGCAATCGGCTGGTGCGCTTTTCCTACGAGGGCATTTTCCTGGAGGTGCTGGATCGGCTGGGCAAGATGCCGCTGCCGCCCTACATCAAGGAGGAACTGCAGGATAGGGAGCGGTATCAAACCGTCTACTCCAAGGTGAACGGCTCCGCCGCCGCACCTACTGCGGGCCTGCATTTCACACCGGAGCTGCTGGAGCGCGTTCAGCAAATGGGTGTAAAGGTGGGCTACGTTACACTACATGTGGGACTGGGGACTTTCCGCCCTGTGAAGGAGGAGGAGATCACCGACCACGCCATGCACAGCGAATACTGCGTTATCCCGCAGGAGACGGCGGATCTCATCAACGAGACGAAGCGCAGCGGCGGCCGCGTTATCTGTGTGGGCACCACCAGCTGCCGCACCGTGGAGTCTCAGGCGGCGGAGGACGGCACCATGCGGGCCAGCGCCGGCTGGACGGACATCTTCATCTACCCGGGCTACCGCTTTAAGGTGATGGACGCGCTGGTCACCAACTTCCACCTGCCGGAGTCCACCCTCATCATGCTGGTATCTGCGCTGGCGGGACGGGAGCATGTGCTGTCCGCCTACAGGGAGGCCGTGGAGCAGCGTTACCGGTTCTTCTCGTTTGGCGATGCGATGTTTATCCACTAAAAGGAAAAGGAGGACTTCGGGTGCATTTGCCGGATCTCGTTTCTGACCTCGCCGTTATCCTGCTGACCGGCGGTGTCATCACCGTTATCTTCAAAAAGCTGAATCTGCCGCTGGTGCTGGGCTACATACTGGCGGGATTCCTCATCGGCCCCTATATGCCGTTATTCTTCTCGCTGGCTGACATCGAGGCAGTGTCCACATGGAGCGAGATCGGCATCATCATCCTGATGTTCTGCCTGGGACTGGAGTTCAACCTCCACAAGCTGGCCAGCGTGGGCGGCACCGCCATCATCACAGCGCTGGTGGAGGTGGGTGGCATGCTGGCCATGGGCTTCGCCGTGGGACAGCTTATGGGCTGGGGCACCATGGACAGCATCTTCCTGGGCGGCATGCTGTCCATGTCGTCCACCACCATCATCATCAAGGCTTTCGATGAACTGAACGTCCGGAAAACGGACTTCGCCCAGCTGGTGTTCGGCACGCTGGTGATGGAGGATATCGCGGGCATCTTCATGATGATCATCCTGTCCACCATCTCCGTCAGCAAGTCCATCTCCGGCGGCGCACTGGCACTGCAGCTGGGACTGCTGGTGCTGTATCTGGTGCTGTGGCTGGTGCTGGGCATCTTCCTGCTGCCTACGCTGCTGAACAAGGCGTCCAAGCTGATGAGCGACGAGACGCTGCTTATCGTGTCGCTGGGCATCTGCTTCGGTATGGTGCTTCTGGCGGACGCGCTTGGCTTCTCCTCGGCGCTGGGCGCGTTTCTGGCCGGTTCGCTGCTGGCAGGCACCGTCCACGCCGAGCGGGTGGAACACCTGACCTCCGGCGTTAAAGACCTGTTCGGCGCGGTATTCTTCATCTCTGTGGGTATGATGCTGGATCCCGGCGCCGTGGTAAAGTACATCTGGCCTATCCTGATACTGACCGCGGTGACCATCGTGGGGAAGCTGCTGTTTTCCTCGCTGGGCGTGCTGCTGTCGGGCCACACGCTGCGGCAGGCCATCTACTGCGGCTGCTCGCTGGCGCAGATCGGCGAATTCGCGTTCATCATCGCGTCGCTGGGCCTGTCGCTGGGCGTCATCGCGGACTACATCTATCCCATCATCATCTCTGTATCGGTCATCACCACGCTGACCACACCGTTCTTCATCAAGAGCGCCGATCGGATCTGCACCGGTCTTGAAAGACTGCTGCCGCAGAAGCTGGTGCAGCAGCTGGAGCGCTACACCGACGAGGAGCAGAGCGTCAAGGAGCAGGACAGCGACTGGGCCGTGTTCCTGCGCCGCTATGTGAAAAGAACGGTATTCTATGGCGTGCTGATGCTGGGCATCGTGATTCTGGGTGACGCGGTGCTGCTGCCGCTGCTGCGGGAGACCATCCATGTGCCGTGGATCAGCAAGGCCATCACGCTGTGCGCTGTCTATCTGTGCATCGCCATGTTCATCCGGCCCATGCTGGATGCCCATTCGCCGCAGTATACGGTGCTGTGGGCGAAGAAGCGCAGCTTTCGTCTGCCGCTGATCGCTCTCAGCGTCATCCGCGTACTCGTCATCGTGCTCATCGTGTTCCTGCCTATCCGGACGGTGCTGGGCATCCACAGTCTGTGGCTGCTGCCGCTGCTGGCAGCGGCGGTGCTGGTGGCAGGGCACTTCGGATGGTTCGCGTCGGCCTACCTGTCGGTGGAGACGCGGTTCCTTACCAACTTCAATGAGCGCCTTTTGCAGCAGTACGGCGACAGCGACGATGCCACATGGCTGGACGAGAAGCTGTACGTCACGGAGCTGATCTGCCCATCGGAGGAGGCAGGGAAGGATCTGCGGACTCTGGGATGGGGCAGGCGCTATGGCGTGAATATCATCAAGATTGTCCACGGCAGGCGGAAGCTGGACATCCCCTCCGGTGACACGGTGCTCAGCGAGGGAGACCGGCTGGCCGTCCTGGGTGAGCGGGAGAACCTGGTCTCCCTGCGACTGTCCGTAGGGGCGGGGGAGGCGGAGCTGCCCACGCTGCATGCCTATATCAGCGGAGAGAAGGCACTGTATACCTACACGTTGGATGTGGCGAAGAATGATCATCTGGCGGGCTGCACCATCCGCGACAGCGGTTTGCGAGAGAACTATGACTGCATGATCCTGGGGTTACAGCGGAACCTGCTGCCCATTATCGGACCCGACGTGAATTTCGTGATCCAGCGCGGCGACCTGGTATGGCTGCTGGGCTCCCGCCGCATGGCGGAGAAGGCGCTGGATGATATGGAGGAGGCATAAATGTTCAAAGTCATCAAAAAACAGGGCAAGGCGCGGCGGGGCGTGTTCACCTGCGCCCACGGCGGCGAGGTACAGACGCCGGTGTTCATGAATGTGGGTACCCAGGCCGCCATCAAGGGCGGCGTCAGCGCACTGGATCTGAAGGAGCAGCTGGGCACACAGATCGAGCTTTCCAACACGTATCACCTGCACCTGCGGCCCGGCGACGACGTGGTGCGCCAGCTGGGCGGCCTGCACAAGTTCATGCGCTGGGACGGCCCTATCCTCACGGACTCCGGCGGATTCCAGGTGTTCTCATTGGCCGGCCTGCGGAAGATCAGCGAGGAGGGCGTCACCTTTGCCAGTCATCTGGACGGCCGCCGCATTTTCATGGGGCCGGAGGAGAGCATGCGCATCCAGTCCAACCTGGGCTCCGACATTGCCATGGCCTTCGACGAATGCGTGGAGAACCCTGCACCCTACGACTATGCCAAGGCCAGCTGTGAGCGGACGCTGCGCTGGCTGGCGCGGTGCAAAGCGGAGCACGACCGGCTCAACGCGCTGCCGGACACCATCAACCCCCGGCAGATGCTGTTCGGCATCAACCAGGGCGCCACCTACGCGGACCTGCGGACCTGGCACATGCAGGAGATCGCTAAGCTGGACTGCGATGGCTACGCCATCGGCGGCCTGGCGGTAGGGGAGCCCACGGATGTGATGTACGACATCATTGAGAAGGTAGAGCCCTATATGCCGGCGGATAAGCCCCGCTATCTCATGGGCGTGGGTACGCCCAGCAACATCATTGAGGGCGTGGCCCGCGGTGTGGACTTCTTCGACTGCGTGATGCCTGCCCGCAATGCCCGTCACGGCAAGCTGTTCACCTGGAGCGGCACGCTGAACATCAAGAACGCCAAGTACAAACTGGACGAGGGAGCTATCGATCCTGAATGCGACTGCCCCGTGTGCCGGAATTTCAGCCGCGCCTACCTGCGGCACCTGTTCACGGCGGAGGAGATGCTGGCCATGCGCCTGGCGGTGATGCACAACCTGTACTTTTACAACCAGCTGACCCAGCGCATCCGCGACAGTCTGGATCAGGACTGCTTCGAGGAGTTCCGCGGCGCATACAGCAAAAAATTGGCAGAACGTGTGTGAAACCCCTTGCCAAAGAGGACGAGGTTCGGTATAATAGTGCCATTATGTAAAAAAGGAGTAACGTTCCATGTTTGACATCGCATACGCATCGACCACCGGCACCACCGGCGCCGGTACCGGTATGGGTTCCACGATCATGATGATCGTCCTGATGATCGCCATTTTCTACTTCCTGATGATCCGCCCCGAGAACAAGCGGAAAAAGCAGGCCGAGGAGATGCGCAACTCCCTGAAGAAGGGCGACTGGCTGACCACCATCGGCGGCGTGTACGGCCGCGTCGTGAGTATCACGGACCGCACCGTGGTCATCGAGACCAGCGAGGACCGCGTCCGCGTGGAGTTCCTGAAGTCCGCTATCGGCCAGGTCGGCACGCTGGACGAGCAGGCCGCCGCCCAGCAGCGTCCCGCCAAGAAGGACAAGAAGGCTGACAAGGCTGAGGAAAAGACTGTTGAGGCTCCCGCAGAGAAAACCGAGGACAGCGAGAGCAAGTAACTTCCCCGCATAGAATAATACCTCTCCCGAATATGCTGTAAAAAAGCATGTTGGGGGAGGTATTTTTATGTCCGTAAAGAAGCTGCTGGGTGCGGCGGCGTGGAAGGGGTTACTGCTGGCCGTGGTGACGCTGCTGCTCCTGCTGGCTGCGGCGGCTCTGATGCTCCAGCGCGGGCTGGTAGGAGAGAGCGCGGCGTCGGCACTGGTCT
>JABLTS010032019.1_pt1 | contig 15419 bp, 14 predicted proteins | sample 7160081 | NCBI WGS metagenome assembly JABLTS01 (sample SAMN14651231, study PRJNA627086) | human gut metagenome | isolation source: feces | host: Homo sapiens | reverse complement strand
GCCGGCGTCGGCGGCGGGCACGGAGATTTTCACCGTGTTGGCGCCGAGCATGCCCATGGCCGTGAGCTCGACCTCGTAGGGCTCGGCCGGCTTGTCGGCCAGCGAGTCGCCGTTTTCGCTTTCAGCGTCAGCAACAATGCTGTCAATGCTCGCAGCAGAGCTGATCTCTTCATCTGAGCTGATTATTCCGTCCAACGATTCGGGCTCGACATTCGCCCTCTCAAGAGCCGACGATTCCGAATCTTCCGGCGTGCTAACGGCGTCGGCAATCACATCGGCAGAATCAGCAGCTACGTTAGAGTCACTTTCGAGCACAGCCGACGCCGCATTGGAAATTTCGCCAGAAGCATCCGAAGCGAAAGCAGTGCCAAACGGTACCGACATGAACGAGAGACAGATTGAAAGCGAAATGGCAAGCAAATTTTTTGCAAACCGCTTCGTTTTTTTCATCTTCAACCTTTCAAACCAATCATGGCCCCACTGCATAAAATGATGCAGTGGGGCCAATTCGATAAGAATCAGTTCCTTATCGTTTAATGAATGAGCTAATTACTTCTCTTTAACGCTCGTAAGGTCGAAGCTGAGCGAGACAGTCCAGTTCTTCGTCGAGGCAATGATGGGATATGCTGCATATTCGGTAGGATTATTGAAAACAGGAGTTCCAACAGAACTGTTAATCTGCACCGTAATAGAGTTAATGCGGTTGCCCGAAGCATCACCCTTATAGGTCGCTTTCGTCGTGGTATTGCTCTTATAGACCGCACCTGTCAGAGTACCCACTTCAAGCCACTCAAAAACTTCGTTCTTAATAGGGATAGTGACCTCGTAGGTATCCGTGGCGGTCTTCACAATCGTTGCATTATCCGCCTGGGGATTCGTCGGGAAACCCTGGAATTTCATCGGATTACTGGGGTCAGTCAAATACGCATCCTTGTGAACCAAAGCCTGGCCATGAACACTATACGGCACGTAGGCATTCGCGGTAACCGTATATTCCGTGCCAATCTCCATGGCATCCAAAGCCACAGAATCGCCAGTCGCCGCAAAAGCCTCGAACGGCTTCACCGCAGGCGCGGCGGCAGCAAGCGCGACGGCACCACTGGCAGCAAGCACTCCTTTCACGAAGTTGCGACGAGACAGGTTTACTTCATTGAGGTTTTCCATAGCGGAAACTCCCTTCTGGACATACGCCCAACGTATCGGCGGTTTCCTATCCGCCGAAAACAACGAATTTTGCGCGGCGCAAGCCCTTCAGAGCGACTACGCCGGCAAGCCCAAGCGAGAATGTATGCTTAGGTGAACTTGCGGGGCGCATTGTTGCATAAAGGCAACTCATTGTGAAGAGAGGATTTTTAAAAATCTTTCCATCGGCTAACTTACCTGGGGTTTTCCGTTATGTGCATTCTATCTGGGACGATGCAAAGTTAGATTTTGGTAACTATAGTTACCTTGGGTGATTGCGGAGAACTTCGCCCATGGCATATATCCTGCCCATTTCGGTATTGAGAGGATCCGTCGCTGCAACCACTTGATTCAAAGAAATTGCGCCCATAAAAGAAGGGACCCTGCAGGGTCCCTTCTTGCGCTTTGCTGTATGTTCGCCGCAACTACATGCGCTGCGGAGCGGAAATGCCCAGAATGCCGAGCGTCTGCTCGAGCACAACGCGAACTGCGTCGCACAGAGCGAGGCGAGCCTTCTTCAGGCCCTCGTCGTCTGCCTTCAGAATCTTGCAGTTCGTATAGAACTGATGGAAGAGGCTGGCGAGGTCCTGAGCGTAGTGCGTCAGACGGAACGGCGCACGGTCGCGAGCAGCAAGGGCGATAAGGTCGCCGAACTCGCTCATCTTGCGCATAAGGGCCAGTTCCTCGGGAGCGGTGAGCACCGAGAGGTCAACGTCGGCAGGAATAGCCTCGGAGGCAACGGCAGCCATGTCGAGGTTGTCCTCGCCAGAATGGCCAGCCTCGTCGCGCAGCAGCTTGCAGATGCGAGCATGTGCGTACTGCACGTAGTACACGGGGTTGGAAGAGTCCTGCTTCTTAGCAACATCGATGTCGAAGTCAATCGGCTGCTCGGTGGAGCGGCTCAGCATGTAATAGCGCGTAGCGTCGATGCCGACTTCGTCGATGAGCTCTTCGAAGGTGATCATTTCGCCAGTACGCTTGGACATACGAACGGGTTTGCCGTCGCGGAAGAGGTTGACCAGCTGGCCGAGCATAACTTCGAGCGCGCCCGGGAAGCCCATGGCGGCCAAAACGGCAGCAACGCGAGCGATGTAGCCATGATGGTCGGCGCCCCAGATATCGATCAGGATGTCGAAGCCGCGCTCTTTCTTCCAATAGTGGTACGCAACGTCGGACGCGAAGTAGGTGTAGTCGCCATCAGCCTTGCGCACAACGCGGTCTTTTTCGTCGCCGTACTCGGACGACTTGAACCACACAGCGCCATCCTTCTCGTAGATGTCGCCCTTGTCCTTCAGATTGCCGATGCAGTATTCAAACGGGCTCTTGCCGCCGAATTCGTCGGAAGGCAGGTACATTTCACGCTCGGACTGCCAACGCTCGAAGTGGTTGCCGAAGCGATCGGTGATGTCGTGGAACATCTTCATGATGTAGGCGTAGCCGAACTCACGGAACTCGACCATGCGCTCATGCTCGTCGGCGTCTTCCCACTTGTTGCCATCGCGATCGATGATTTCTTTTGCGATGTCGTTCACGTACAGGCCGTTGTAGCCGCCCTCGGGAACAGCGGCATCTTCATGGCCGAGCTGCTGCAGGTAGCGAGCAGCAATGGACAGGCCGAACTTGTCCATCTGGACGCCGTGGTCGTTGATGTAGAACTCTTCGAAGACCTCATAGCCAGCATGGCGCATAAGGTTTGCAGTTGCGGAGCCCAAAGCAGCCCAGCGGCCATGGCCAACATGCATGGGGCCCGTGGGGTTTGCGGAGATGTACTCGATGTTCACCTTGCGTTTGCCTTCGGGCTGCGTGCCCTTGCCATAATCGGCGCCCTGCTCGCGAACCTGAGAGACGACGTCTTGCATGGCAACGTTCTTCAGGCGGAAGTTGATAAAGCCCGGGCCTGCGATTTCGATGTTCTCGATAAGGTCATTCGCGGGAATGCCATCAACGATCGCCTGCGCGATTTCACGCGGGTTCTTCTTGGCTTCCTTGGCGCAACGCAGCGCAGCGGTGCAGGCCCAATCGCCATGGCCCTCGTCGCGCGGACGCTCGAGCGCAATTTCGGGAATGTTCTCAATCGGCAGAGCGCCAGATTCGCGGGCAGCTTCAAACGCCTTGGTAAGAAGCTGAGTCAATTCTTCGCGTGGTTGCATTGATGCCTTCCTTTTCGTCTACGAAGCGGAAACCGCTCCCTTTTGCATCCGGCTTTCGCCGCGGCGCAGCATAGAGCGTGCGCGCACGGAAGCCTCGATCGCCTGGATTTGTATATAAGCTTAATCATTGTAGCACGTCAAATATGAAAACCTTCCGAGTGCAGCGAATTCGCGAGAGCGGCAGAACTCGACGCCTTTTTGGCCCTCAAGGCGCTTCCCCGCCCGCTACGCAGCACCCAAAAAAGACAATTCAATCGCATGACAGCAGCGCGAACGGCTATCATGTATCCACGAATAAGAACAATCAGTTCAGGCAGGGGGAATCGCGTGATCGATTTCGACGCGGCATGGCGCCATTTGCAACAAACGACCAAGGCGCCTGACGACTGCCAGCGATGGAACAAAAAGGCCGCACGCTACGATTCCCGCGATGCGAAAAACCTCTACGCCGAGGCATTCGTCGAGCTCGCAGGCGTGCAACCTGGCGAAACGATATTCGACATGGGTTGCGGAACGGGAACGCTCGCCGCAGAAATGGCCACACGCGGCCATAAGGTCATCGTGGGCGATTTCAGCAGCGGAATGCTCGCAAAACTGCGCGAGAACATGGCCCTTCGCGACATCAAGGTCGCCGAGAGCCTTGATGCGCTCACGCCAGGCAGCGTTTTCCCTTTGCGCATGAGCTGGGAAGACGATTGGAGCCAATTCGGCCTTCGCGAGAACATGGCCGATGTCGCATTCGCATCGCGCTCCATCGCGGTTGCCGACCTGCGAAGCGCGCTGCGCAAGCTTTCCTCTATCGCGCGACGTCGCTGCTGTATCACCATGACCACCGGCACATCCCCACGCGTCGACGCCCGCGTGCTTGCCGAACTCGGCGTTGGCGCCGAGCTCAATCGCGATTACGTCTACGCGTTCGGCATGCTCGCCCAAGCGGGATTCGAGCCCGAAGTGCGATACATCCATTCTTCTCGAAAAGATTCATTTGAATCGAAGGACGACGCTTTCGGAGACTTCTCGCAGATGATTGACATCGGCGCACCAACCCTGAGCGAAGTCGAGCGGCTTCAGGCGCAAGCCAACCTTCGCGAATGGCTCGCGGAGCACCTCGTCGACAACCCCGAAGCTGGCATGCCCGATAAAAAGGGTTATCCACAGGGGCCTCTCACGCTCGATTATCAGCGCATCGTCCCATGGGCGTTCATCTCATGGAACGCGAAAGACGGCCAACTGTAGCCGCGCATCAAGAAATATCGTGAGCGCCAAGGCGCCCGCGTCGCACAAGGAAGGGACTGTCCATGACAAAAATGATTTCTTTGGAGGAGGCACGCGAGCTCGTGCTCTCGCGCGTGACGCCGCTCGAGGCGGAAACCGTTGACCTACTCGACGCTGCAGGGCGCGTTGCCGCCGCCGATTTGAAAAGCGACATCGACGTAAGCCCGTTCGCCCATGCGGCCATGGATGGCTACGCTGTGCGCCGATGCGACCTTGCGGGAGCTACGGCCGAATCGCCCATAACGCTCGAAGTTATCGACGAGGTACCTGCGGGCGGCGTATTCGAGGGCACCCCGCAGGCTGGCCAGTGCGTGCGCATCATGACGGGTGCTGCCCTTCCGGGCTGCTTTGACGCCGTAGTGAAGTACGAAATCGTGAGCATGGTGGAAGGCGACGGGAAGCCCGGCGGTCGCGCGGCATTTTCCGCGCAACCCAAAGAACGCGACAACGTGCGCGAAGCAGGCGAAGAGGCTCGCGCAGGCGAAATCGTCGTGAACAAGGGCGAAGCAATCACGACCGCAGGCGTCGGCTTTTTGGCCGGCTGCGGAGTGCTGCGGGTGCCGGTTTATCGCAAGCCGCGCGTGGCCATCATCCCCATTGGCAGCGAGCTCGTGCCGCCGAGCGAGAATCCTGGCCCTGGCCATATTCGCAATTCGAACAGCTACGCCCTCGCGGCATGCGCCAAAGCGGCCGGTTGCGAAGCGGATATGTTCGACATCGTGCCCGACGACGAAGCCGCCCTCGAAACCGCCGTTCGCGAAGCGGCGGCAACGCATGATTTCGTGGTCACTTCGGGCGGCGCCTCAAACGGCGACTTCGACTTCATCAAGCCCGTCGTGGAACGCGCGGGCGAATTGCTCATGACCACCGTGAACATGCGCCCTGGCAAAGCCCAAACATTCGGCATCGTCGACGGCACGCCGGTGTTCGGTCTGCCCGGCAACCCGGCTGCTGCCTATATGGGCTTCGAACTCATCATTCGCGCAGGCCTGCTCAAAATGCAAGGCCGCACCGCATTCGAGCACCCCACGATTGTCGCAAAGCTCACCTGCGACAAGAAAAAGAAAGATCCCCGCCGACTCTTCATGCGCGCCACGCTTTCCCATGGCGAATCAGGCGAACTTCTCGTAACGCCCGCGAAGAACCAGAGCTCGGGTCTTTTCGGCCCTATCCAGAAAACGAACTGCATGGCCGTTTTGCCTGAAGGAGCGCAAGACGCCCACGCAGGCGACGAGATTTCCTGCGTGCTTTTGGACATCGCCGAAGGAACCGTTATCTAATTCGTGAGGCCCGGCAGTAACCAGCCACTTGGCGGCGTTGCCGGGCCCGCTCGAGACGGCCCCTTCCCCAGGCGCGGCGAGCTCTCCCCCCTTTAACGCAAAGCCCCAAGCAGGCATCGCAGATTTACCGATCATGCTCCCTGGCGCGCGACGCCGCCCACCGTGGCAGCACAAAGCAAGAATCCATTCGACTGGCTATCCGACCCTCTCAAGAAAGGCAATCTCATGACTCTTAAATTCGCCATTATCACGTGCTCCGACACGCGTTCCATGAAGGAAGACACCGCTGGCGCGGCCCTCGAAGAGCTTATTAAGAAGGAAGGCTGGGAGGTTGCCAGCCACATTGTCGTCCAAGACGACCGCGTGCTTATCGCAGGCAGCATTCTCGAAGCCTGCGATGAAATTGGTGCCGACATCGTGCTCACCTGCGGCGGAAGCGGCCTTTCGCCGCGCGATGTAACGCCTGAAGCCACGCGCGACGTGTGCGACCGCGAGGTTCCCGGCATTGCCGAGGCCATGCGCTATCACAGCCTGCAAATCACGCCTTACGCAATGCTGTCGCGCGCCATCGCCGCACAGCGCGGCAACACGCTCGTCATCAATCTTCCGGGCAGCGAAAAAGCCGCGCGCGAAAACTGGGAGGGCATCGTGGGCGCACTTGGCCATGCGGGCCACATGATGGCCGGCGAAGGTCACGATAAATAAGGGCTCGATGCCTTCAATGCGTGGCGACCAACCTGCTAAATGCTCTAGGCATTTAGCAGGTTTCTGGAGCACTATTTGCGTTCCCACAAGCCCGTCTTGCCGCCATCTTTCTTCAGCAGACGCACATCCATGATCTCCATGCCGCGATCGACCGCCTTGCACATGTCATATACGGTAAGACACGCCACGCTTGCAGCAGTCAGCGCCTCCATCTCAATGCCCGTCTTGCCTGTAACGCCGCATGTCGTCGTAATATGAATGCCCACGCGCCCATCTTCACGTTCACCAGCCAAAACGGGTTCGCAACTCACCTTCGCCTTCGTAATCATAAGCGGGTGGCACATCGGAATAAGCTCGCTCGTCTTCTTCGCCGCCATTACACCCGCCACGCGTGCGCACGCCAGAACATCGCCTTTCGCCGCCGTGCCCGACGTAATAAGCTCAAGCGTCTCGGGCTTCATCGAAATAAAGCCCTCTGCCACGGCAATACGCTCAGTGTCGGCCTTCTGAGAGACGTCCACCATGCGGACGTCGCCCTTCTCGTCAATATGCGTAAGCTTCTCTTCCGTCATATCGCTTTCCTCCAAACCAACGGGTCAAAGGGACATTCCCTTTGACCTAAACCTCAACGATTAATTTGCAGCATCAAACAAAAGAAACGGAGTTCTCGGAGGAAGCCGAGGGCCCCGCGAAGACCGTCGGTGTTCATTCATGCCCTTCATTCTAAAATGAAACACCGCCTTGAACATGACTTAATGTCATGTTCAATACCTCACTAGGCGGCCGAGCGGCCGCGCCGAGCTCGCGAAGCGAGCCGGCATTCGGCGCATAGTGAGCGAAGCGAACGGTAGCCGACCATGGTCTTCGCGGGCCCTCGGCTTCCTCCGAGAACGGCAAGGTCTACCCGCCAATCTGCGACATGCCGCGCTCGGTTCCGACTTTGTCGTGATGGTCGTCGGGCTTAGCACCCAACGCTTCCATAAGCACCGCACGAATCGCATCGTCGCCACCGTCGCCGCGAAGCGCTGCACGCATGTCGTATTCAACGTCAGAGAACAGGCACGGGCGAATCTTTCCATCGGCCGTCATACGCAAACGATTGCACTCGCTGCAAAAATGGCGCGAAAGCGGGCTAATGAACCCAACCGTTCCTCGGGCGCCCGGGAACATGAAGTAGCGCGCGGGACCCCACCCTTTCGGCTTCTCATCGCCCGCCGCCACAAGCGTCGGCAAACCTTCGGCCTTAGCCCGCTCATTAATAACATCAAACAGCTCTTCGCTCGGAATCACATCCTCGCGGCCCCATCCGCACCCATGTGAGCCAGCGCTTTCGCCTACAGGCATATATTCGATAAAGCGCATATGCAAAGGGCGATCGATCGTCATCTTCGCAAACGCCAGAAAATCCTGTCCCAGGCTGCGAACCGTTACGGCGTTCACCTTCACGGGATCAAAGCCCGCAGCAAGCGCGGCTTCGATTCCGTCGATCGCCTCGTGCAGCTCGCCTCGACGCGTGATATAGCGAAACTGCTCAGGGTCAAGCGTGTCAAGCGAAATGTTCACGCGCGAAAGGCCCGCCGCCGCGAGATTCTCAGCGTACTTCGGCAAAAGCACGCCGTTGGTAGTGAGGGAAACGTCATCGACGCCAGGGGTTTCATGAATGGCGCGAACCAAGTCAACCGCGCCCTTGCGCACCAGGGGCTCGCCACCCGTCAAGCGGAACCGCTTAATGCCCATGCTCGCCGCAACGCGAACCACTCGCTCAATTTCCTCAAGGCTCAAAATATCGGAATGGCACAACGACGTCACGCCATCGGCCGGCATGCAATAGATGCAGCGATAATTGCATCTATCCGTCAGCGAGATGCGCATATAGTCAATCACACGCCCGTGCGAATCTTTCATGAAGGCCCCCTTCGACGGCTTGCGCGCCCCCACGCGTAAGCCAGGCTATCTTTCCTGGAATTATACCCTCGCAAGAACAAAGAAACGCCGCCGAGACTCAATTCGGTCGACGTTTCAGTATGAAACAAACCAATATGTCACGAAATGCGTTCTGCCGCGCTATCGCGATACGAGGTACATGCTTTCCGTCGGTATCTCGATAAGCAGCTCATCGCCCTCTTCGGGAAGCTCACTCGCAGCAACGGCCAACTTATCGACCTTCCATTGCAAATGGAGCTTCAAGAATTTCATCGACTCGTCTTCTTCGGCAATGTCACGCTCGATTTGCTCATTGTGATCGTGATCGAGGAACGAGAGCATGACCGATCGCTCGAAGCGCGAATCGCTTACACGGTCGGCGCGCATACGAAAGACGTTTTCGCCCAAGCCGCTCGCACGCTTCAGGAAGAATGCACGCACACCGAACCACCGCACATCGCGAGGCACGGGCTTCGTTGAAGCGAGCGTGATACCCCAATCGGGCAGGTGTACGTGCGCGTCGTCGACATACTCGGCAGGCGTCGTATTCTTGCAGCCCGATAGCTTAATCGCGGCAAGGCTCTGCGGGTCATTGACGACGTTTTCTTTGGGCCCGATTTCCATAATGTGCCCCGCCTCGACGACCGCAATGCGATCGCAGAAGCGGAACGCCTCGTCGATATCATGACTCACATAGAGAATCGTCCCCTTGAATTGCTCGAACAAGCCGATGAGATTCTGTTCAAGCGAGCTTTTCAAGTGCGAATCGAGCGCCGAAAACGGTTCATCGAGCATAAGAATTCCTGGCCGCGCCGCAAGCATGCGAGCAAGCGCCACGCGCTGCTGCTGCCCACCCGAAAGCTGCACGGGATAGCGCTTCTCCATCCCCAAAAGGCCAAAACGCTGCATCTGCTCACGAATCGCCTCTGCACGCTCGGCCGCGGTGACGCCCTTCGGCAGGCCCGCCGCCACGTTCTGCTCAATGGTCAAATTCGGAAACAGCATGTAATTCTGAAACAGCAACGCCGTTTTTCTTTGCTGGGGAGAAAGGTCGACCTTGGCCTTTTTGCCGGGCGCCTTGTCGAAAAACACCGTGTCGTTCACTATGATTTTGCCCGCATCGGGCTTTTCGATTCCTGCAATCGATCGCATCGTGAGCGACTTGCCGCACCCCGATGCACCCAAAAGGCCAAGCGTTTCATCGCCGGCAGAAAACTGCTGGCTTAAATGGAAACCCCTGAACTTCTTCTCGATATCCACCTCAAGACTCAAAGCCAAGCCTTTCTCGCACTCGTACCATGCCCCACAATTACCGCAGATGCGACGCCGCACGCCGCCGTATCAAAACACCGCGCTTAATTTCCCTCGCGTTTACGGTATTTCGTAGTTCGGCTGCTCCATAAGTTGATGAACAAAATCACCACGAAGCTGAAGGCGATAATAACGGCGGTCCAGAACCACGCAACGGAATCGTTGCCATTCATCCACTCAAAGTAAATGGCGATAGGAATCGTGCGCGTAACGCCCAGATAATTGCCAGCGAGAAACAGAGTCGCACCGAATTCTCCGAGCGCACGTGCGAACGAAAGCACGGCGCCCGCGGCAATGCTGCTCCATGAGAGCGGCAGCATCAAGCGAACGAAAATCTTCGCGTTGCTCCACCCCAATGTGCGCGCCGCGTCGAGCATATTCGCGTCCAAGCTCTCGAATGCACCCAAAGCGTTTCGATACATGAGCGGGAACGCCACCACCACAGCCGCAATAACGCATGCCGTGGGGCTGAAAATCAGAGGGAAGCCGATATCGATCCAGAACTGGCCAAACGCCGTATTGCGACCGCAAAGGTACAGAAGCAAAAAACCACATACCGTGGGAGGCAGTACCATGGGAATCGTGAAAATCACATCGCAGATGTTTTTCGCGCGCGGCGAAATATTAAGGCAGAAATAGGCTGCTCCCAGGCCTAAAACAAAGATGAACACAATCGCGATGCCCGTCGTGCGAAGCGACACCCACAAAGGGCTCCAATCCAAATTGGACAAGAACTCGCCAACAGCAGCGAAGCCTGTCGCCTGCTCTTCAATAACGACGTCGCCCTTCTGAGCGGGGCAACCAAAATCGGCGAACGAGGGCTTGAAATAATTTTCGTTCTCGCTGTCGGTCAAGTCGCTTCCGTCAACCCCGATAACGAACACGTACGTTTTGCCGGAAACCTCTTGGTCGAATTCGAAGCGAACGGCGCCTTTCTCAAATACCTTATCGCTCGTGAAATACCACGTATCGAAACTTGAGAGAGCCTTCGATCCGGCCGCTTGTCCCGCATCGAGGGCCACAAACATCGCCTTGAGCGACGCCTGATCGGCAGGCGACGTCAAATCGATGTCCAAATCCCTCGCAATTTTTTCGGGCACATAGGCGACCACGTAATCGTCGCCCGCGACGAGCTGCGCACACGTTCCCGCATCGCGCCCAACCAAATACGAGTATCCGTGGTATTCGCCATCGATGTCTCGATTCGTGCCTTTTTGGGCTCGGGAAAAATCGCCTATCGCAAAACTGCTGTTTTCCGCCTCGGCCGCGTCGCCGTTCTTCGAGATAGTCACGCCCGTTGTATCGACCGAAGAATCGGACGCGGCGGCGCTCGAAGCCGTGCTCGGGACATTCGGCGTATCCACATCGCCAAGCGCGTCGTCGGCAAATGCGACGCCAAACGGAATCGCGACCGAAAGCGCGATTGCCGCCGCAGCAAGCCTTGCGAGAAGCGTTTTTGCTTTATGCATATCCATTCCCCACTACGAAAGAGGATGGGCACATAATGCGCCCATCCTCATCACATGCTTTTCTGGCACGTAAGCTTTCAAGCGGTCATTAAGCCAGCTCGAAGCCCCACTTCTGCCAAATCTCCTGAGCCTTCTCACTGTTCTGACACCAATCCAGGAATTCCTGGGTTGCTTCAACGTTCTTGCTCTGAGAGGTGATGGCGCCGGGGTACACGATGTTCTTGTGCGTGTCGGCAGGAACGGTGCCAACGATTTCAACGCCACCAAAACGGTACACATCAGAAGTGTACACAAACGCCACGTCAACATCGCCAGACTGGGCGTGCTTGCACACGTTGCCTACGGAAGTGTCAAGAACAGGATTATAGCCCTTGGCGAAAGAGCCATTCTTGCCAGAGATGTCTTTGCCGGTCTTGCCCTCGTCATCGCCAGAAGGAATGTACACACCAACCGTGGAAAGGGCCTGATCGGCATAGTTGCCAGCAGGAACAGATTCGTCACCGACGCAGAACGTGTACTTGCTATCGGCGATATCCTGCAGCGTGACGTCCTTAAGGCCGCTGCCTTCCTTGGAGACAATCACGAGGTCGTTCTTGAACATGTCGACGCGCGTGCCCTCGTCAACGTAGCCCTCTTTGACCGCAGTGTCCATGGAGCCCTTCGAGGCGGAAATCAGCAGGTCGGCATAGGAGCCGGCGCCGAGCATCTCATTCAGCTCGCCCGAAGACTTGTACTGTGTGTCGGCAAACGTGACATTGCTGTGACCATCCTCGATGTAGGCAGCCTGAACTTCTTCCATCGCCTTGGAAAGCGAATTCGCCGCGAAAACCTGCAGCTCTACCGGTTCGGCTGTGGTTTCAGTTGCCGCCTTCTCGTCGGTCGCTTCTTCAGATTTCTGCTCAGACGAGCAACCCACCATCGCGACCATGGCTGCAAGAGCGGCAGCAAGCGCGAGAATGGAGAGTTTCTTCCATGCCTTAGCCATGAAATTCCCTTCCCTCGATAGACATGGGTCCCACCGTCCCTTGAGTGGGCCCTTCTTCAGAAATACCTCATTGGTACGAAATGGCACATAACGTGACGTATTTCATGCGGTTTATTCTCTACTGTGTATATTCTGATGTCAAGATGTTATCCACGGTTTGAAATATTATTTTCATAGCGGAATAAAGGTTCCACCTGGCAACCACGTCGCATGCACCGCACGGCCGCAAGACGCAAAGCCCCATCGACCGCACCTCGATTATTCAGCAGAAGCATAGTCTTCCCCTCTTTCGGACCTGCGCAAAGGCGTACAATATATTCAAGCAGGCGTACGCGCCAACGCGCATTTCGCACCTATAAACTGCCCTGTCCAACAACACCGCACCGTCGAAGGGGCCACCATGGTTACGCTCGATGATATTTCTCCCCACGTCAAACTCAGCATTGGCAACGATGAGGCCAATGCCGTTTTCGGTCGAGGCGTCGCCATGCTTTGCCGTGGCGTACGCGATGATGGCTCGCTCAACAAAGCCGCCAAGAATATGGGCATGGCCTACAGCAAAGCCTGGCGAATCATGAAGCAAACCGAGGAAGCTTTCGGCTTTAACCTCATCAATCGCGACGGCGCGCACGGGTCGACGCTCACAAAAGAAGGGGCACTTCTTCTTTCCGCATTCGAGCAGCTTGAACGCGACATCAACACCTACGCCGAGCGTCATTTACCCGAAATTTTCAAAACGCTCTAGCGGCCGAAACACGATTCCCTTGAACACGACGAGAGGGGAGGCGCTACAATCGCCTCCCCTCTCGTTTCTTTATACGTATTACGCCAACTCAGCCAAGGGGCGAGATCGCCCAAATCGACGCCCGCTCGCAATGCCCACGCCAAGAAGACGTAATCCCGTTGCCTACTTACGCAGAATCAAGCACCTCATTCAAGCCGCCGTTCTTCCCAGGCAGGCCATCCATTCGGACGACCGCTGTCACCTACGCGACAATAGCGCGACTACCTATCCCCTTCGGCCATGATGGTCGCCTCGATATGGGCAAGTTCTTCTGGGGTATTCACATTGATGAAACACCCGCGTTCAGGAACCGCTTCAGTTACCTCGGCCGACATAAACGGCCGCAAGTTCACCAAATCGAAAAAGTCCTTTGCACGAACGCAACCGCGGCTGAGCGCTTCATGCGTTGCCTCCAAGCAGGAATTCGTACGATACACCGCATGAAATGGCTCATATCCAAATTTATTGCATGGAACCACGGCATCAACGCGTTCGGAATGCGCCACGGCCGCCTCGGCAATCGCCAATTGCGGCGAAGCGAACACCATATCGCATGCAATGACGGCAACAAGCGAATGGGACGCCGCTCCAAACGCCGTGGCCAACCCTTGAAGGGACCCGCGCTTCTCGAACGAATCGGGAACGAGCTTCAAAGGACACGGGATGTCCAAATCGCCCAAGAATCCAAGACGCGATGCCTCATTCGTCGTAACAACCAGCTCGTCAGCCGCGCAGGCAACCCTCTCAACAATGCGCGTGAGAAGCGGCTCTCCCAAGAAGGGAACCGTCGCCTTGCTTTGTCCCATGCGACGTGATTCCCCACCCGCCTGAATGGCGACGGTAAGTTTCGGACGAACATAGACAGCCTGCAAGAAATCGGCAATTCCTTCAATATCCTCTAACGAAAACGAGGGCGTGCCCCTTCTTTTCGCCGCTGCGTGCACGCTTTCCATATTGCTCACAACGGCGACTGGGCTCACGCCACGCACCGTACCGATTTCGCAGTATTCCTCGGCGGCAGGAAGGTCGCGATCGTTTCCCGAACGCAGCACTTCAATCACATCAAGGCCGCTTTGGCGAAAACCCTCGACGATCACCAAATCATGGTCAGGCATGCTCGAAACGATATCGTCGCATTCAATTTCATGGTTGAGTTCGGTGATGCGCGCCATGCGCGTCGGGGAAACCACAACCACATCTCGAGAACCGGCTTCGCGGTGTCGATACGAATCCTTTCCCGGCACGTCGATATCGAAATCACAATGGCCGTGATGCTTAATCGACCCAATATCAAACCCCCGCGAAACAAGCTCGGCAATCACCCGAACAAGCAATGTTGTTTTACCCGAGTTATGACGACCGACGAAAGCAACAGCTGGACTTGGACGATGAATGCGCCCATCGCGCTTCGCGCACTCCTCCGGCGATTCGCCCGAAGCTGCGCCCAATGAAACTTTATTCATAATTCTCGTGTTCAACAACAAGGTCATTCTTGATAACGCCAACAAGCTGCTGCAAAGCATCGACAGCGTGCGGGCGAATATCCGCACCGATAAGAACATACATAATAGAGTCGCCGACTTTCAGCGTGCCTTCGTTAAGCCAAACGCGAATATAGAAAACGCCGGGAAGCTTACGAGCGGCTTTCACAGCCTCGATCAAGCCATCGGTATTGTACGAGAAGTCGATTGTCGCAACCTTGCCAAGAGCCGCACCCTCGGCTGCTTCGGCGGCATTCGTCGCACGCACCTGAGCACGCGGCGTCGCTCGAACAATGCCATTATGGGTGAGGTACATACCCACCATGGAAGCATTCGGATCTTGCTTCGCCTTATTGAGCCACGCGTCCATTGAAGGCTCAGCGCCGGCATCGATGCGCCAGCCGGGTCCCAAATCTACCGCAACATCAAAGCCTTGATCATTGCAAGCGATATCAGAAATATCGTTCATCGTCATGATTTCCCCTTTCCGCCCCTCATAGAGGCTTCATAACGTCTATAGGTCAATAATACCTAAATGACAACAGAGCACGGGCTAAAAAGAAAACGCAAAGTGTAAAAGGGGTATCAGTCTCTCCATAAGACAACAACTCGTAAGAGACAATGCGAAGCATGCAGTAAAGCGAATGAACCAGAAAGCAAAGGGGCTTCTTTCGGGAACTCAAACACACTGGAATGAACTGAAACTTGGAGCAGGCCACAAGGCGACATGCCGCAAAACGGTACAACAAAAAAAATAAAAGGCCCTTAGGCCTATTAATATGCGGAAGCGCCCTGCATGAGCGCGACGCCCTGTCCTCCCGCAGCCTGGCGCTGCAGTACTTTCGGCGAAGGCGGGCTTAACTGCCGAGTTCGG
>JABLTS010059608.1_pt1 | contig 15488 bp, 13 predicted proteins | sample 7160081 | NCBI WGS metagenome assembly JABLTS01 (sample SAMN14651231, study PRJNA627086) | human gut metagenome | isolation source: feces | host: Homo sapiens | reverse complement strand
CTGACAGCAAATGAGACTCCAACCAATCATGTAACCGTCGGCAAGTACATTAAGTATTTGTGCAATGCTTTTGTATTTTATGATATTAAGAGATACGACATCCGAGGTAAGAAATACCTTGAAAGCTCTGAAAAGTTCTATTTGTGTGACAGCGGTATTCGATATGCAATACTGGGAAGCAGAAATATGGATTATGGCAGAGTATATGAAAACATCGTTTGCATCGAGCTTCTTCGCCGTGGATACGATGTCTATGTCGGCAAGCTCTATCAAAAGGAGATCGACTTTATTGCTCAAAGGGGTAGCGAGAAGTTTTATATTCAGGTAAGCGACAACATTTCCGGTCAGGAAACATTTGAGAGAGAATGCTCTCCTCTGCTTCAGATTCGAGATGCTTATCCGAAAATGATCATTGCCAGAACCAAACATCCCCAATACAGCTATGAAGGAATCGAAATTCACGATATAGCCGATTGGTTATTACAAGAATAATCAAGGCAAAATATCTCCATCATTCTCTTTTGAAATGATGGAGATATTTTTATTACTTCTTTATTATTTCAGATATTTATTCTTCCTCAGAACCACTCTTTTTTCTGACGAAAATTACTGCACCAAACACAATCAACAGAATACAGATTCCGATGATGATTATGATAGCCAGGTTCCATGCGTCACTCTTAGCATTATCTGCATTCGACGCAGGAATTGTTGTATTATCTTTAGCGTTTTCATTGTCTTTTGTAGTGTTTATGCTATCCTTATTTCCACCATCCATCACAGCCGCATCAATGACGATCGTGTAATCGGATGCGTGGGTAAATTTAAGTTCCACATTTCCATCCGCATCAATCAGTCCGGCACTGACAAATTCCAGTTCACCGGTCTGCTCGTTGTAGTAGAACAGGTTCGCATACAGTCCTGTATTCTTTGATTCCATGTTGATAGTCAGTCTGGCTGTAAATCCAAACTCTCCGTCATAAGCAAGTGACAGGTTCATGGAATACCGTTCTCCGGTCACATTGTTGATGACATCTACAGGAATGGATTTTCCGGCATCAGCTCCAACGGTCACGCCAAAATCAATATCTCCGGCTGCATCAGTGATGTCCTTTCCGTTAATCTTCCAAGAAAGACCATTTCCCATGTCAAGCACCAGTGTGACATCCTCACCCTTAATGCTGTCAAAAATATCCTTCGGTACTACAGTTGTTCCGTTCATTGCGACAGTCACTGTCTCACCGGATTTGGCTTCGTCAAGCTGCGAGCTGATCGCATCCCAGCCTTCCTTGCCTTTGTCGTCCTTGATGTATGGCTTTGTTTCGGTACCAGAATTGTTCCGGCTGTCGGTGTTTTTGCTGCTATCTGATGTTCCTGTGACACGTCCTCCATTTGTGCTTGTATTGTTACTATCGCCGAAATCCTTGGACGGTTCCGGTGCTTTGGCAATGACTGCATCTACTTTTGTGTAGTCAGCGTCCTTGTATTGCAGAACAGAAATGGCATCATCGATTGCCTTTGCCATCTTGTCCACTTCTGATTGCTCAGTAATGTTCTTACCACGGACAACAGCCTTCACGGCAGATTCTACACCGGAGAAGTCCTTGTAGTTGTCCTTGTTCAGTGCATTAGCCTTGCCAATGGCTGCGTCAACCTTAGTGTAATCAGCTCCCTTGTATTGCAGGGCATCAATCGCTTTTTCAATAGCCTTTGCCATCTTGTCCACTTCTGATTGCTCGGTAATGTTCTTTCCTCGGACAACAGCCTTAACAGCATCATCCACACCGGAGAAATCCTGATAGTTATCCTTGTTCAGTGAATTTGCCTTGGCAATCGCTGCATCTACTTTGGTGTAATTTGCTCCCTTGTATTGAATGGCAGCAATCGCATCCTCTATTGCCTTTTCCATCTTGTCCACTTCAGATTGCTTAGTAATGTTCTTGCCTCGGACAACAGCCTTCACGGCAGCTTCTACACCAGATAAATCCTTGTAGTTATCCTTGTTCAGTGCTTTAGCCTTGGCAATGGCTGCATCGACCTTAGTGTAGTCAGCATCTTTGTAAACAAGAGCATTAATCGCATCCTCTATTGCTTTCGCCATTGCATCTACCTCGGATTGCTTCGTAACGTTCTTACCACGGACAACAGCCTTCACGGCAGCTTCTACACCAGAGAAGTCCTTGTAGTTATCCTTGTTCAGTGCTTTTGCTTTGGCAATGGCTGCGTCAACCTTAGTGTAGTCTGCTCCCTTGTATTGCAGGGCATCAATCGCTTTTTCAATAGCCTTTGCCATCTTGTCCACTTCTGATTGCTCAGTAATGTTCTTACCACGGACAACAGCCTTCACGGCAGCTTCTACACCGGAGAAGTCCTTGTAGTTGTCCTTGTTTAGTGCATTAGCTTTTGCAATGGCTGCGTCAACCTTTGTGTAATCAGCATTTTTGTATTGCAGGGCAGCAAGGGCATCTTCAATAGCCTTTGCCATTGCGTCTACCTCTGCCTGCTGGGTGATGTTCTTGCCATGGGCAACGGCATTGACGGCGGCTTCCACACCAGTGAAGTCCTTGTAGTTGTCCTTATTCAGTTTGTTTGCCCTGTCGATGGCTGCATCAACCTTGGTGTAGTCGGCATCCTTGTATTGCAGGGCGGCAACGGCATCTTCGATAGCTTTTGCCATAGCATCCACTTCGCCCTGCTCCTTAAGGTTTTTACCACGGGTCACAGCATTCACAGCAGTTTCCACAGCGGAGAAATCCTTGTAGTCATTCTTGTTCAGGGCATTCGCTTTGGCAATGGCTGCATCTACGCTGCTATAGTCGGCAGGGCCATTGATTTTCGGATAGTCGCCAACCTGCGCAAATGCTTCTCCCAGCAATTCTGCCACCGTGCCGTTTTTAAATTCTTCTTCTGTCTTTTCACTGGCCGTACCAACATTCTCGGTTGTTCCACAAGCCCCAAAGAAACAGTTTGTATTATTGATACTACTGCCACCCCACAGTTGACCTGCAAAAACGCCAGTGGCCTTGATTGCGGGCACAGCGGTTTCCTCGGTAGAAAGCGTTGCCCGATATACATAGCAATTTTGAACGGTTAACGCGGAATCTGTCATCTCACCAACAAAACCACCTACCAAACTCACACCCTGAACATCATCGGTTTTAGAGCTTACAGAGCAGTTTGCAGTATAGCAGTTTGTGAATGTAGACGTACCTGCTCCATAGTCAGGATCATCATCTACTTCACCAACAAAACCACCACCATAAGCCATAGTTTTAACTTGGTTATTTTCGGCAGCGCACTTTTCAAATGTTCCGCCGGTGGAGTAACCAACAATACTTCCCGCGCAGTTATTATTGCTGTTGCGCTTGCTCTCCAGAAAAGAATTCACCACCGAGCAGTTTATGATGGCTGAACCATAACACACACCTGCAATACCGCCCACATAACTGTAATTATTTTGACCGGTTGCCACAAAATTTGCGTTTTTTACATGAAGATTTTTAACCGAACCGAAAGCTACCCACCCGAAAATGCCAGCCGTAGCGAAACCATCTGGGTCTACCTTTCCAGTGGAAATTGCGTTTTTAATGCTATGTCCGTCACCATCATAGTTTCCCGCAAAATAGTAACTCCCAGAATAACCAATCGGTTCCCACGCCACCCCGGTCAGATCAATATCAGCAGTTTGCTTGAAGTAATAGCCATGGCAATTTCCAATACCATTGTTACCAGCATCAAACTCTTCTGCTTTACCAGAGTTTAGAAACTCTGCCAAAGCAATCAAATCCCCTTGCGAAGTAATTAGCCAAGGGGCTTCCTGTGTACCTGTTCCACCACCAAACGATGGTTCTTCTGCTGCAAATGTCGATACAGGAACAATCATCAGCACAAGGCACAACGCAAGCAGAAGGCTTAAAAGTTTCCTTTTCATTTTCATTTTTATTCCTCCAAAATAATTTTTACCCGCTATTTTCTTTCTACGACAGCGGACACATCGGGGAAGATTTAACCGGAAAAGATGTGTTTACCGGTTATAACTTCACTATTAACCCTAAACAACCACCTTTCCAGTAAACGCCAAAAGCAGAGGCCAAGGCACAATGAGCCCTGTCTCCGGCAACTGATTCGTTATAAATTGTATGAAGTAAGACTTAACACGCTGAAAAACGTCGCTATGCTTGACACGAAAATGATTGTTGAATTTCCGTTTGCCATAGTCAAATTCTCCATCCTTATAGGAAAGACCTGCTGTAAATGCTGTATTATCTAATATAACAGTACAATCCTCTATAACAGTACAATCTTCTGATATCACAAACCAAAGTGCTGTATGATTGCTGTTTTTCCCTGTTATCGTATAAACAGCATCCTTCGTATCCATTGTATAAACCTGTGGATTTATTTCTTCAGCCGATACCTTTGAAACATCTAATGTTTTATTAGCATCCCATGAAAAATACTTCGGTGTTGCCACATTTGCTGCTAACATCGCCACTCCGGCTCAGTCCATCCCCATCAGTGCCATCATCTTTGCAACAGCCGCATCATAGCGTGTCAGGTCAAGCTGCGCCAATTCCTCATCAGCAAGCTCTGCCTTTGCCTCGTCAATGGTGTCAAGCTGTGCGGTGTCCTCTCTTTCCGTTCTGTAGATATGTACAGGGTTTGTCACATCCACCTATAAAAAATATACCATGCAGGTATTGAAATATCAAACGTTATTTTATAAAAAGTCAAATTAATTTTTCTAACTTATGATGAAACAGCATATACTTTTGACGAAACGACATTTTCAAGAATTTCTGTTCTTTTTATCGGTCTCTGCCATGCCAAACCAGTTCTCATATTTCATGGACTGCAGCTTGTCCATGTCATGCAGAATACAGCCGCAGTGTCCTGGAAATGTCTGGAAACAAAGTATCCGCAGATTCGCATCTATTTCCGGGCTGTATTCCTCAATTTCCATTTTTTCTCCATACAAGGCAGCCCTCTCATAGCAGCGCAGCCACTTGGCATCCATATTGTCAAACAGGCTGGAAAATGTGCTGCCAATCATCTCTTTCAATGGCACACCTTCCAGCTCTGCCAGTGCTTCATTGCCGTAACGGAAGATCCAGTCCACTGCACGGCGTTTTTCATTGAATATCATCTCGATATCTGTAAAAGCAAAGGGAAATTTATCACAGATTTCATAATATTTATGATATTCCTCATCCGTCCTTGGCAGATTCTGTCCATTGATTTCATCTATCATCAGTTTCTGTTTTCCCGCCACTCCAGCCGGACTGCCTTTCTTCTTCTCACGGTAAAGTCAATCGCTTCGCCATTGCACAGATAGATTTTATCTTTGATATTCGTGATTGCGGATACCGACACAATACAACCCTTCTTTACCTCGATACAGTTATCATCGAGCATTTCTTTTAATTCATAAATAGGTGTTATGGTCTGTAGTATATCCCCGTCTATCAGATGAATCAGGCTGAGATATTCTGATTTGATGATATAGATAATATCCGCTGTTCGTATCTTCTTTTTTACGCGTTTTGATATGATTGTAATGTATTCCTGTTTCATTTGACGCCTCCCTGATGCCATATGTATCTATTGTACTGTATCAGGTATAAGACTTCAAGATGCTTTCCTTCCGCCAAAGCTGAGCACACCATCATCAACATCAGTTGACATAAAGGGTTATCTGTATTACTATACATAATACAAATAATACATTTATATCACTTACAAGTTTTGTCAGATTACAGCCTGCTCATAAATATTGATGCATTTCAAACAGGCTATGACATATAAACAGTAAGCTACAGGAGGTTCACATGATAATAGAACTCGACATGTCAAGCAGTACACCGATATACGTACAGCTTAGAAACCAGATTGTAAAGGGAATAGGCAAAGGCGAGCTAAAGACCGGCGAAAAGCTTCCGACCGTACGTCAGCTTGCAAGCGATGCCGGTGTAAACACAATGACGGTCAATAAAGCCTATCAGATTTTGAAAAATGAGGGATTTATCCGTACAGACAGACGGCTCGGCGCTTTTGTGTCAGAATCCATCGCAGATGATACCGATTTCACTGAAAAGCTGGAATCAGAGCTTGAGCTTTTAAGTGCTGAAGCCTGTCTCACCGGAATGAGCCGCGAGGAATTTTTATCAATGTGCGATAAAATGTATTCACAAATGAAACCATGCACCGCTTAGCAGAGGAGGCTGACTATGGAAATTATCATGTTTATTATCTTTATAGTTACAAACCTTTTTATCATACTATGTATGCAATTTGCGTACACACACGCCTATAAATATGAAAATGGCATGTATCTCAATGTACATATTCCATCATCTCACAAAGAAGATGCCGAAGTCACCGAAATCGTCACCACCGGAAAACGCAAAATGAAACACTTTCAGATTGCCAATGTGATTATCTCCATTGCGATATGCTTTATTGTTTTTATTAACATTGCCGTTTTTGTTCTGGTATATATTGTCTGGATGTTTGCATATATATTTGGAATCATTCATATTCCAAACAACTCCCACCGGAAAATGTATGCTCTGAAAAAACAAAACGGATGGATAATAGAAGCCCAACGCAAAAAGGTTTATATCGACACCCGCGTTTCAGCAGAAGCCGGTGCCACGACAGTCAGCTATAAATGGCACGCACTCTTTTTAATTACTGAGCTTGCAGCATATATACCATACTTTATGCTTGGTGACACCCATTACAATATCCTTATTATTTCGCTGTTTTTGTGCTCTGTTTTAATATCCACACTTTCGCTGGTATTTCATGCTTTTATAAACAAAAGCGAGCGCCACGTATACAGCATGGATTCAAAGCTCAACCTTATTGTCAACAATACTATGAAAAAATATAAAAGCATCGCAATGCTTCTCCTAAGCGGACTAAACGCTGTCGCATGGATTTATGTAGCCTTATACACAGGTATCACCGGAATACTTCCGGCATCATCCTATTATGTGTATATTTTCATTCAGTTAATAGCCGTTTTGGGATTTATTGTTACAATTTATATGGGCTTAAACAGAAAGAAGGAACTGCTGTCTGCCAACACCTCACCAATAGATGTGGACGATGATGAATACTGGAAAACCGGCTACTACTATAATCCCGCCGACAAACATATTCTCATTGAAAACCGCATGCAGTCCGACAACTACACGTTTAATTATGCTAAAAAAGGCGCGTGGATTTTCACAGGAATCACCTGTGCAATAATAGCCGGCTGTATCATCCTGGTGTTTGTCTGCATGCTTCCTTTGATTAATATACAGGAAAAAATCACTCTGACAAACAATAACCTTACTATTTCTGCCGGTGGCTATACAAGCGAGATTGATGTAAATGACATCACAGAGCTTAAGCTTCTGGACGAGCTGCCGGATGACAGTTTCCTGCGTACAAACGGAGCCTCTACAAACAGCTATGATATCGGCAGGTATGAAGGACGCACCCTTGGAAAATGCAGCCTGTATGTATTCGACGGATACTCTCCTATTCTCATGATAAAATCGGATGATACACTGGTGTTTGTTAATTCTAAGGAAGATGGTGAGATAGAGGGGTTGTATGAAGAATTAAGTCAATAAATTTGTTCTTTTTATGTTATACTGTAATCGTATACCTAAAAAGAAAGCAGGCAAAATCTATGAAAACACGACAAGAAGCATTAGACTACGGCTTATCATTTCCAAATACATATCAGGAAGCACCATTCCACGACCCAAACTGGCAGCTCATCCGCGTAAAGGACAGTAAAAAGGTTTTCCTGTGGACCTACGAGCGCAATGGTTTTATCAACTTAAATGTCAAGGTATCTCCTGCATGGCGAGACTTCTGGAGAGATGCCTTCCCATCGGTCATCCCCGGCTGGCACCAGAACAAGGACAACTGGAATACTATCATTCTCGATGGCAGCATACCGGATGATGCTATAAAAAACATGATTGCAGACAGCTATGACCTTGTCACCTATAATCCGACCCGGCTCATATATGAGGCTGTAAAAAGGATTCCAAAGGGCTGTGTTGCCACATATTCACAGGTTGCTGAGCTTGCTGGCAATAAAAAAATGTGCCGGGCTGTCGGCAATGCCCTGCACAAGAATCCCAATCCTGATGAAATTCCATGCTATAGGGTGGTAAATGCAAAAGGTGAGCTGTCAGGGGCATTTGCCTTCGGCGGAGCCGATGAACAGGCTAACCGTCTAAGAGCAGATGGCATTGAGGTCATAGACGGCAGGGTTGACCTTGATAAATACGGAATACGGATTGTAGATGATGTTATATATACAAAAACAACAGTGGAACCACTTACTTAAATAATGGTTCCACTGTTATTTTTACGCATATATTCAATGATTGCAGCTACTATACTCTCTGCATTATCAAATTGTTTTTGAGCTTCTTCTTTCGATGCAATAATAATTCCCTCCTTTTGTATATTTGAATAATACGGCAAGCTGTTTACCCAATTTTTAAAGTGTTTTTCATTTTTAATATTCACACTTATCGGCACACCATACTCAAGTTCAATATCATAAGCTGCATCAAATATTTCATCCTCTATCTGTATAATCCTATCATCCGTCAGCTCCGTCAAAACCATTATATCCATATCTGAATTATCTCCATAATCTCCTCTTGCATATGAACCATATAATATCATCTGCTTTAACGAATCACCCATAATGCTTTTTGTCTTATTTCTGAACTCACATAATATCCGGTTTCTATCACTCATATTATCACTTCCTAATTCTTATAAAACAATTGTAGCTATTCATTTTCGCACCATATTTCTGATAAATATATCTTAACATCAAACCCTATTAAATACAAGAAACAGTTGCATCCTCTTATATATACAGCTTCCGAAACTGCGCCGGTGTCATCCCTGTAAGTTTCCTGAACATGACGATAAAATGGCTGGCATCTGAGTACCCCACATCAGATGCTATATCCTGCACCTTACGCCTGCTGTTTATAAGCAGTAACTCCTTGGCTTTGTTGATGCGGTAGTTGGTCAGGTACTCATACACCGAGCAGTTCATAAACTCCGTAAAAACACGCGATAGATATTGCTGCGATACAAATACACCATCAGCAAGCTCCCTGGCACTGATATCGTCCATGTAGCTTTCTTCTATAGCATCTATAACAGGCTTTATAAAACGCACATAGCTTTGGTCATCATTATCGTGTGTGTGATTAGACTGGTCTGAGAGCAAAAGCATGATGCCATAACAGTCGAGTGAGAGCATTTGCGTATCACTGGAGTGTTCCTTAAAGTCTTCTACAGCCTTGTTAATCGCTTCCGACACATCCGTCCCCTTATTCTCATCAATCAGACGGTATTCCTTTTCATCAAACATTTCCCTGAAGGCTGCCGCCATTGTCCCTGTAAAAGTGGCAAACTCTGTTTTCCATGGCAGGCTATTGCCGGATGAGATGTTTTTATTGTGATAGGAATGTGGCACGTTTGGAGCAATAAGAATCCCCTGCCCCTTTTGCAGCTCAATCGTATGACTGTTTGACAAAATATTGTCCGAAACAGCCTGATTTCTGCTGTATACCGTTACCTCGCCCACGCCCTCCTTCGTCTGTAAATAATGGTACAGCGGATACCCCTCCGGGCGCGTCACGCTTTCCTGCTCCCAGTCATTACCGACAGAGTCGAATTGAAACGGTTCTCTTGCGAAATTGCTTCCAAAATAAATAGGCATGCTTTCTCCTTTCAAAAACGGTTTAGTTTCAGAATGTTATATAATTTGGTTTATGATGTTATACTATTTTCCGTAAATCTATTATATGATTAGTGCATAAGGAAACACACTTATAGTTTAAGAATATCATAATATTGGGGTTAATACCATAACGGAGGTAAAAAATGCAGTCAAAATTCAAAAGAATCCTTTTCGGAGGAGATTACAATCCAAATCAGTGGCCTAAGGAGGTCTGGAAGCAGGACATGGCATACTTTAAGGATGCCCATATCAATAGTGCCACAATCAACGTTTTTTCATGGGCTAAAATACAGCCTTCTGAGAATGAGTATAATTTCACAGAGCTTGACGAGATAGTTGATATGCTCTCAAATGAAAACTACGACATCGTCATGGCAACATCCACAGCGGCACTGCCTGCATGGATGGTCAAAAAATATCCTGAGACGATGAGCACCGACTACGAGGGACGCCAGCATAAATTTGGAGCCAGACACAATTTCTGTCCGAACTCCCTGGTATATCAGAAGTACGCAAAGGCTCTTGCGACAGAGCTTGCAAAACGCTATAGCGGCAATAAAAATATTTCTGTATGGCACATCAATAATGAGTACGGCGGATACTGCTACTGTGACAACTGCCAGAACCAGTTTCGTGTATGGCTCAAGGATAAGTACAAGACCATTGATGCTGTAAATGATGCCTGGAACACAGAGTTCTGGGGACACACATTCTATGACTGGGATGAGATAGTCGTACCTAACGAGCTCAGTGAGGAGGCATGGGGCGGCATGACAAGCTTTGCCGGAATATCAACAGACTACAGACGTTTTTACTCTGACAGTATGCTGAACTGCTATAAGCTGGAGCGCGATGCAGTAAAAGCTATCATTCCTGATGCACTTGTCACAACAAACCTGATGGGCACCTTCAAGGGTCTTGACTATTTCAAGTGGGCTAATGAGATGGATATCGTGTCGTGGGATAATTACCCTGCATACGACACACCATGGAGCATGGTTGCGATGACTCACGATTTGATGCGAGGTCTTAAGGATGAGCCATTCATGCTCATGGAGCAGACTCCAAGCCAGCAGAACTGGCAGCACTACAATTCATTGAAGCGTCCGGGACAGATGCGTGCACAGAGCTATCAGACCATAGCCCACGGTGCAGACACTATCCAGTTCTTCCAGCTCAGACGAAGCAAGGGTGGCTGCGAGAAATTCCACGGTGCTGTAATAGCACATGTCGGAACAAACGACACAAGGGTATTTAAGGAGACTGCACAGCTTGGACGAGAGCTTGAAAGCTTCGGCACAAGGACACTTGGCACACGCAATAAGTCAGATGTGGGAATCATCTTTGACTGGGACAATTACTGGGCACTTGAGTACACAAGCGGACCTACACAGGACCTTAAATATGTTGACCAGATTCACCACTATTATGAGTATTTTTACAACAAAAATATCTCTGTTGATATGATTCCGGTTGACGGTGATTTTTCAAAGTATAAGGTGATTGCCGCACCTGTTCTGTACATGGTAAAGGAAGGCATGAAGGAAAAGCTTGAGCAGTTTGTGAAAAACGGCGGTACTCTCATCACAACATTTATGAGTGGTATTGTGGACCAGTCTGACAACGTGCATCTGGGCGGATATCCGGGACCGCTTCGCGAGATGGCAGGTGTCTGGGTTGAGGAAATTGACGCGCTCGCACCGGAGCAGTCAAACACTGTAAGCTTTTCGGATGGAAAAGAATATAAATGCAATCTGCTGTGCGACCTGATGCACTCGGAAGGTGCAGAAGTACTCGCCACATATGAAAGCGATTTCTATGCAGGAATGCCTGCTGTCACAAAAAACAGCTACGGAAAAGGCCATGTATACTATGTTGCCACACAGCTTGAGGCAGCCGGACTTGCAAGGGTGCTTGATGAAGCCACAAATGAAGTGTCTGTATCAGGTGTCATTGCTGAAGAGACAGGTCTTGAAATCACATGCCGCGAGAGCGAAAATACTCGCTTTTACTTTGTGATGAATTTCACTGATGAAAAGCAGACTCTCCCTGCAAGCCTTGCAGGAATGGTTGACCTGATCACCGGAGAAGCAGCTAAAGAGGGAGATGTGATGAATAAGTGGGATGTGAAGATACTTCAGGAAGCACTATAAGAGAGCCTTATGCATTAAAACATATAGTAAGCTACACAAAAAGCCGCTGCATTTTTGTATCATTCACAACCGACAAAATCCCGGATTGTCCGTACACACCTTAGTGTGACAGACAACCCGGGATTTTAATTATTAAGCATAGCTATATTTTTCTGTTTTAATATTATTTCGATAATCTAAGTGTAACAACACTGCATGCCGGAAGAGTAACCTTCACACCGGTCTGTGTATTTTCATATGCTGTGAAATCCTTCTCATCCACTACCTCAGGTGCTTCAAAGGTATTGTGTGCATCCATGGCACCTTCGATGTATCTGGCCTCACTTACACTGTATTTGTCACCCTCATTTGTAAGCATAATATCAACATCCTCTGACGACTCAAGAGAATTGTTTGTAAGTGTGACTGTAATCACTCCATCCTTATCCTCTGATACAGACTCAAAAACCTTAGGAAGCTCATTCTTTCCAGAACCAACAGTAGCTCCTCCTACAAGAGAGCTGTCCAAAAGAGCTGCGCCCTGATGATGTCTCATCATATGGAATACATAATATGTAGGTGTCTTTATCATCTTATCGCCGTCTGTGAGCATTACAGACTGAAGCACATTTATAAGCTGTGCAATACATGCCATCTTGACACGGTCGGAATGCTTGTTGAAAATGTTTAATGTCATACCTGCAACAAGCGCATCACGCATTGTGTTCTGCTGATATAAGAATCCCGGATTGGTACCAGGCTCCACATCTGACCAGATGCCCCACTCATCAACAATAAGACCTATATTCTTATCAGGATCATACTCATCCATTATAGCTCCATGACGATTGATGAGCTCCTCCATGAAATATCCTCTCTTAAGAGTCTGATAAAAAATATCCTCTGTAAAATCTGTCGCACTTCCCTTGATATTCCAATCATCCTCCGTCTCAGGAAGTGTGTAATAATGAAGAGATAATCCATCCATCAGACCATGGAGTTTCGGATCACAATGGTCAAAGCATGTAGCCATAACCTTCTTTGTCCACTCATAGTCATCCACATTTGGACCACAGCAGATTTTATTGATTGGCTGATTGCCTGCATAATTTCTGACATAAGTCTGGTATCTGCGATATTCATCTGCATAATGCTCAGGACGCATGTTTCCACCACATCCCCAGTTCTCATTTCCCACACCGAAGTAGTCAATAGTCCACGGCTCTTCGTGACCATTTTCCTTACGCAAATCAGCCATAGGAGATACTCCGTTAAATGTGATGTACTCTACCCACTCACTCATCTCGCGTACTGTTCCGCTTCCTAAATTTCCGTTCACATATGTCTTACAGCCTAACTGTCTGCAAAGCTCAAAAAACTCATGTGTTCCGAAGCTGTTGTCCTCAACTACACCACCCCAGTGTGTGTTGATCATCTTTTTTCTCTTCTCCTTAGGACCGATACCATCCATCCAATGATACTCATCTGCAAAGCAGCCGCCCGGCCAGCGGAGCACAGGTATCTTCATTTCCTTTAATGCATCTACAACATCCGTACGCATGCCGTTTACATTTGGTATATCTGAATTCTCACCTACAAATAATCCCTCGTAGATACATCTTCCGAGATGCTCTGAAAAATGTCCATAAATTTCCGGAGCAATTGTACTCTTTTTATTCTCATTATTTACAATAATTTTTGCCATATTTTCTCCTTTATCTCTTATACATTTATCCTGCTCTGCCATTGTTACACACATAAGTGCACTGATTGTTAATGTGTTTTGCTTATGCACATAATATACATGAGAGTAGCTGCAATGTCAATATTTATTTTAGATTATTTTAAACTATTTTACACATTATTTAATAATATCAAAAATTTTATTTTCGTTTTGAAACGCATGTAAGTTATACATATTGCACAATATATTTAAATTATTTTTAAAAATATTTCAATACAGCTTAAAACTATACAATAATATATTGACAACATAGGAGCTTATTCCTATAATTAAAACATGATTTACACACAAGAACTCGTTGTTAATTTTATAAAATATTTTAGGAGAATCTATATATGATACATATCACATCATTAGACGATGGTCTCGAACTGTTTAAAGCTCTCGGCTCTGATATTCGTATCCAGATTTTAAAAATTCTGCTCGAGAATAACCAGATGAGCATGAATCAGATTGCAAACGAGCTAAACATCAGCAATGGAGCTTTAACCGGACATATAAAAAAGCTTGAGGAGTGTGGACTTATCTCCGCCTCAAACGATTCATCCGGTCACGGCAACCAGAAGCTGTGTTCACTGATTCAGGATCGTATATTAGTAGAAATTGAAAAACCAATAGACTTAAGTAACGTATACAACACATCCATAAAGGTAGGGCAATTTTCATCTCACAATATCTGTCCAACCTGTGGCCTGGCTACATCCTCATTTGTGATAGGAGAGCTCGATGACGTGCGTTACTTTGACCATCCTGACCATTTCAATGCAGACATTATGTGGTTCACAAAGGGCTATGTGGAATATGTAATTCCAAACCTCATTCCACGTAATCAGAAAATCACCCAGCTTTCACTCTCAGCCGAGATAAGTTCTGAGGCTCCGGGCATCGACAACGACTGGCCAAGTGATATAAGCTTTTACATAAATGACACTTTGGTCGGCACCTGGACCTCTCCCGGTGACTATGGAGATGTACGCGGAATGTTCACCCCTGAATGGTGGCCTCAGAACTGGAATCAATACGGTCTCCTCAAGCTTTTAGTCATAAATCATAAAGGCACCTTCATAGATGGTCTCAAGATATCAGATATCACAACCTCTGAGCTAAAGCTTGACTACACAAGCACTATACGCTTCCGTATCGCAGTTGAGGAGGATTCTGCCCATGTCGGTGGACTCACAATATTTGGAAAAAGCTTCGGTAACTACGATCAGGACATTGTTGTATCCATCAATTATGCATCTCTTGACACTGAAAAAAACACTAAATAATAACAAAATGACTGCGGAAATCAAAACCGCAGTCATTTTGTTATTATTTTATTTGTACTACCACTTTTTATGAGGGCAGTGCGAAACGCCTGTAAGCGCCCGAAGCTCCACATAACAGCCGCATGCATTACAGGTTCCGGCATTTAGCCTGTCACACGCCTTGCACACTGCAAGCCTTGCCTCATACTCTTTTTCCGGCACTCTGTCCTCGCCCTTTATCGCATCAACATATTTTTTTATCATTGCTGCGTCGGCCTCTGCCATTTCTCTAAGCAGACACTTCTTACATATCAGTTCCATGTGATGTCCCCTTTCTTTTGCCTTATCGGTTATACGAAAACACAGGTCGTCCAGCATTTATAGATTTAATATATCAGATAAAAAACTATAACACAATATATATTTTATAATTTATTAAATTATTTTACGCTAATTAAAACATTAAAGTTTTTATATGTATACAATCGAGTAGGAGGCGGTGGCTAACCGCTGTCCTCTCACAGCACCGTACGTACCGTTCGGTATACGGCGCTTTCAATAGTTGACGTGCACTGACT
>JABLTS010070492.1_pt1 | contig 15499 bp, 10 predicted proteins | sample 7160081 | NCBI WGS metagenome assembly JABLTS01 (sample SAMN14651231, study PRJNA627086) | human gut metagenome | isolation source: feces | host: Homo sapiens | reverse complement strand
GCCTGAAGAAAGCTCACGAAGCCAACGAGAAGCTTGCCAATATCCAAAAAGAAGGTGAATCCATCTTGCAGGAAGCTCGCGAGAAGCAGGCTGCCATCCTCAAGGAGGCTGCCGATACCCGCGATGCCATCGTAGAGAAAGCACAGGACAAGGCTCGCGAAGAGGGCGCTCGTCTGCTCTCTGACGCCAAGGCGCAGATTGAGACAGAAAAGCAGAATGCCATCCGCGAAATCCGTGGACAGGTTGCCGAGCTCTCTGTACAGATTGCAGAAAAAGTGCTCAAGGCTAAGCTCTCTGACGACAAGGCACAGATGGATATGATAAATCGACTGCTGGACGAGGTTTCTTCTGACAACAAACAGTAAAGCTTATGGATATCGGTGTAATATCGGTGCGTTATGCCCGTGCCCTCATCAAGGCAGCACTCGGCATGAAGCTCGAAGATCAGGTGTACCAGGAGATGCAGACGCTCTACACGAGCTACATCGACGTGCCTGAACTGAGATTTACGATAGACAACCCTATGCTTTCCAAGGACAAGAAGCAGGCGCTTCTCACCACAGCCCTGGGTAAGAACCCATCGGATCTGAGCAAGAAGTTCATCGCACTCGTCCTGAAGGAGGATAGGGAGAGCACCCTGCAATTCATGGCTGCTTCGTATATCACTCTTTACAGGAAACAGAAGAACATCATCCGCGGTAAGCTGATCACCGCCACTGCCGTTGACGCCTCTACGGAGGACAAGATGCGCAAGATGGTGGAGCAGAGAACGCAAGGTACTGTGGAGTTCAAGACTGAGGTGAACCCTGATTTGATTGGTGGTTTCATCCTTGAGTATGATACTTACAGAATGGATGCGAGCGTGAAGACAAAGCTCAACAACATTCTGACACAGCTCAAAAAGTAAAACGAAAAGAGAACGGAAAGGGTTACTTCTTTATATTAAAGGTAATCATCAAGTTCAAATTTCAAAGTTCAAATTTCAAAGTAAATAAACAATGTCAGATAAAATTAAACCAAGTGAGGTGTCTGAAGTGCTTCAGCAGCAGCTCCAGGAGGTGAATGGCTCTCAGCAGTTTGACGAGGTAGGTACCGTGCTTACCGTCAGCGATGGCGTGGCTCGTATCTACGGTCTTCGCAATGCAGAGGCTAATGAGCTTCTTGAGTTTGAGAACGGCACGATGGCTATCGTCATGAACTTGGAGGAAGACAATGTAGGTTGTGTCCTCTTAGGTCCTACTGCTGGCATCAAGGAGGGACAGAGCGTGAAGCGTACTCACCGTATCGCTTCTATCCGCGTGAACGACAACTTCTTAGGTCGTGTCGTTAACCCTCTGGGTCAGGCTATCGACGGTCTGGGTGATATCGATCTCACCGGCGCTTTCGAGATGCCGCTGGATCGTAAGGCTCCTGGTGTGATCTATCGTCAGCCAGTAAAGGAGCCTCTGCAGACAGGTTTGAAGGCTGTGGATTCCATGATTCCTATCGGTCGTGGACAGCGTGAGTTGATCATCGGCGACCGTCAGACCGGTAAGACTGCCATCGCAGTGGATACCATCATCAACCAGAAGAGTTTCTATGAGGCAGGCAAGCCTGTATATTGTATCTATGTAGCCATCGGTCAGAAAGCATCTACCGTTGCAGCATTGGTACAGAACCTGAAGGAGCACGGCGCCCTGCCATATACCATCATCGTAAGTGCTACCGCTGCCGATCCTGCAGCTATGCAGTATTATGCACCATTCGCCGGTGCGGCTATCGGTGAGTACTTCCGCGACCGCGGTTACTCAGCCCTCGTAGTATATGATGACTTGAGTAAGCAGGCTGTGGCTTACCGTGAGGTATCACTGATCCTCCGCCGTCCATCAGGACGTGAGGCTTACCCTGGTGATGTGTTCTATCTCCACTCTCGTCTGTTGGAGCGTGCCGCTCGTATCAACGACCAGCAGGAGGTAGCCGAGCAGATGAACGACCTTCCTGAGTGTCTGAAGGGCAAGGTGAAGGGTGGTGGCTCTTTGACAGCCCTCCCAATCATCGAGACCCAGGCAGGTGACGTTTCTGCCTACATCCCAACCAACGTGATTTCTATCACCGACGGTCAGATCTTCCTGGAGACCGACCTCTTCAACCAGGGCTTCCGCCCAGCTATCAACGTAGGTATCTCTGTATCTCGTGTAGGTGGTTCTGCCCAGATCAAGAGTATGAAGAAGGTGGCTGGTACCCTGAAGATCGATATGGCTCAGTATCGTGAGCTGGAGGCCTTCTCTAAGTTCTCTAGCGATATGGATGCCGTAACAGCGATGACACTGGACCGTGGTAGAAAGAACGACCAGTTGCTGGTTCAGCCTCAGTATCGCCCTATGCCAGTGGGCGAGCAGGTGGCTATTCTCTATTGTGGTGTGCACGGACTGATGCACGACGTGCCAATGGACAAGGTTCGCGATTGCCAGGATCAGTTCCTCGACGCTATGCGCAGCCAGCACGCCGACGTAATCGAGACTTTGGCTGATGGTAAGCTCACCGACGATTGTATCGCGGTGATCAAGGATACCATGGCTAATGTAGCAGGACAATATAAAGCGTAATAGCCTATGCCGTCGTTAAAAGAGATTAAGACTCGCATCGCCAGCGTCAACAGTACCCGTAAGATTACGAGTGCGATGAAGATGGTGGCATCCAGCAAGTTGCATCATGCTCAGGTAGCTATCCAGAATATGCTGCCTTATGAGAATATGCTGGAGCATATCCTGAAGAGCTTCCTGGTGAGTACTCCGAATGTGGACCATGAGTTGCAGGTGGAGCACAAGGAAATCAAGCGTGTGGCTCTCATTGTATATAGCTCTAACAGCAGCTTGTGCGGTGGTTTCAACTCCAACGTCATCAAGATGATGATTCAGGCGGTGGACGAGTATAAGGCTCATGGCATTGACGACATCACGGTATATCCTATCGGCAGAAAGGTGGCTGAGAAGGCACAGAAGCTGGGTTTGAAGATTGGCGGTAACTTCTTGGATCTTGCCGATCATCCTAATTCAGGCGCTTGTGCCGACATCGCCCGCAAGCTTGCCAAGCAGTATGCAGCTGGTGAACTCGACAAGGTGGAGATGATCTATCACCACTTCAAGAGTGCCGGTTCGCAGATCCTGACCCAGAAGACTTTCCTGCCTATCGACCTCAGCACAGAGGCGATAGGAGAGGACAACGACCGTGACCTCACATCGAATGTGGCTACGGCGAAGGCTCAGGAGTATCTGCGCAAGAAGCAGGCTGGTGAGGATGAAAGACAGCGTGCAGAGGCTCATCCTCTGAACGATGACTTCATCGTGGAGCCGGATCTGGAGACTGTTTTGGGAGTTTTGATTCCTAAGCAGCTTCATCTGATGGTTTACACTGCTTTGTTGGATAGTCAGGCGAGTGAGCATGCAGCCCGTATGGTTGCCATGCAGACTGCTACGGATAATGCCGATGAACTCTTGCGTGAACTGAATCTTCAGTACAACAAGAGTCGTCAACAGGCCATTACGAATGAATTGTTGGATATCGTGGGTGGAAGCGTGAATAACTAAGCTTCTACGTTAGATATTATGGGAGGAAGCTAGAATAATTAGCTTTCCAAGCCGTTGTTTCAAATTCGAGAGGTAACTTGTTGGCCCAGGTTACCTCTCCTTTTTTTTTATTTGCCAGTATATTTTTTGATGGCTTTGATAAATGTATCGCCATATTTCTTGATCTTGAATTCGCCGATACCGCTGATGAGACCGAATGCCTGGAGGGTGGTTGGCTTCATCTTCGTCAATTCGTGCAGACTCTTATCTGATAATACGATGTATGGAGGATAGCCCTGTTCATCGGCAAGATTCTTACGGATCTTACGCAGATACTCGAAGAGCTTCTTATCTTCTACACCCGACATCTCATCCTCGAAAATCACACGCTCTGCATGAACTACAGGGATGCTGCTTCCTCTTGAAGGTCTGTTGACCCTTTGCTGACGAGGAGCCCGCTCTTCATTCTCAACTATCACCAGCGAAACCTGGTGTTCTCCTTTGAGAACCTTCCAGCCTAATGGCGTGACTTTCATCTGATTATGCATGTTGTACGCCACTTCGAAGAACCCCATCTGGAGCATCTGCAGCAGATAGGTCTGCCAATCGCGCACGCTCACATCCTTGCCCACACCGAAGGTCTTCAATTCGTTATAGTGATTTCTCGTAATGGCAGGAGTCTGCATGCCTCTCAATATCTCTATGCAGGTGCCCACGGCAATCTTTTCACCCGCACGGACCACGGCACTCAGCGCCTTTTGGGTAAGCACGGTACCATCGAAAGTACGGGGCGGATTGTTGCAGACATCACAATGACCACAATCCTTACTAGAGGTCTCTCCGAAATAATTCAGGAGGATTCTTCTTCGGCAGACTCTCGATTCGGCGTATTCTTCCATTCTTCGCAGTTTTTCCAGATTCACCGATTTCTGTCCGCTTTCTTCGCAGAAAGAACGGAGGGTGATGATATCTGCCATCGAATAGAACAATACCGTATCGGCAGGAGCGCCGTCTCTTCCGGCTCGTCCTATCTCCTGATAGAAACTCTCGATGCTCTTCGGCATGTTGTAGTGAATCACCCAGCGCACGTTGCCCTTGTCGATACCCATTCCGAAGGCGATGGTAGCGCACACCACTTCTATCTGGTCCATCTTGAAACGTTCCTGTACAGAGGCTCGCTGCTGGGCGGAGAGTCCGGCATGATAGGCTTCTGCCTGTATGCCATGTTCCTGCAAAGCCTCTGCCACCATCTCCGTATTCTTGCGCGAGAGGCAGTAGATGATGCCTGCCTCGTTAGGGCGACGGGCGATGAAATGGTAAATGAATTTCAGTTTCTCCTTCTTCGTACTTTCCTGGCGCACGGTAAGACTGAGGTTCGGACGGTCGAAACTGCTCACGAAGGTCTGGCCGTTCAGATGCAGCTGGTTGATGATGTCCTCTCGGGTAATCTTATCGGCTGTAGCCGTGAGCGCCATCACCGGCACGCCATTGAATTTCTCGTGCAGGAGTCCGAGCTGGGAATACTCCGGACGGAAGTCGTGGCCCCACTGACTGATACAGTGGGCTTCATCAACGGCGAAGAGCGAAATCTTGATGTTGCTGAACAGATAAGGTATCTCGCTGAGGAGTTTTTCGGGAGAGACATAGAGCAGTTTCAGTTCGCCCGCTTCGCATCTTCTGCGGATGATGAGATCATCGGTTACATCGTTGCCGCTGTTGAGAGCTTCGGCTGGAATGCCGTTTGCCTTGAGGGCTTCCACCTGGTCGTGCATCAGACTGATGAGTGGCGAAATGACCACTGCCGTTCCCTCCATGGCCAGCGCCGGAACCTGATAGCACAGACTCTTTCCTCCGCCCGTCGGCATCAGCACCAGACAGTCGTTACCTTGCATCACTTCCCGGATGATGGCTTCCTGGTTGGGTCGGAAGGAATCGTATCCGAAGTAAGATTTCAATATCTCGTTGATTTGCATATTTCTTAACTATTTTTCTTCTTTTACATTGGATATTCCTGCAAAGTTACGTAAAAAACGGGAGATTTATTACATTTCTTTCAATAAAATAAGAAAAGTTGGCTGAAAAGTTTGAAAATCCAAATAATTGTCGTACTTTTGCGCTAGAAATAAAGGTTTAGAACATGGCAAATTGTAATGTAAACACCCACGAGCGCTTTGCCGACATCCAGATGCTGCGTTACGAGCTGAAGGGATTCGATGCATTGTCGCTCAATCAGAAATTGTATATTTACTGCCTGGCAAAGGCTACCCTGATGGGACGTGACATCACGTTCGACCAGCAGGGAAAGTACAACCTGCGCATTCGCAAAACCCTGGAGGCAATCTATCGCCATTACAAGGGTATAATCGGAGAAGCTATCGAAAACACAGAGACAGCAAGCGATTCTACTACTGAAATCGAAACTTCTTCTGTATGCGATTCCGAAGAATTCAAGGCTTTCGAAGTATATCTGAAGCGCGTATGGTTTGCCAGCGGCATCCATCATCATTATGGCTGCGAGAAATTCAAGCCGGGATTCTCTGAGGAATTCTTCTATCAGTTGATGGAGGAAATCGCTGAGGAAGAATTGCCGCTCAAGAGAGGTGAGAGCAAGGAAGATCTTCTCGCTCAGCTCGTACCAGTCATCTTCGACCCGGAGGTGATGCCGAAGAGAGTGAACCAGACCGATGGCGAAGACCTGGTAAAGACTTCTGCCTGCAACTTCTATGAGAATGTGACTCAGGCGGAAGTGGAGAGATTCTATGCCCGATTGAAGGATGCCTCTAACCCGACACCACCATCTTACGGACTCAATTCCAAGCTTACCAAGCGCAACAACGAGATGATTGAGCTGGTGTGGAAGGAGGATGGACTCTATAGTGAGCCTATCAAGGAAATCGTGTCCTGGTTGCTCAAGGCGCAGAAATTCGCAGAAAATGAGGGACAGAAGCATGTCATCGACCTGCTCGTGAAGTTCTATCGCACCGGTAATCTTGAGGATTTCGACCGATACAGCATCGCCTGGGTAGAGCAGCACGAAGGCATGGTGGATTTCATCAACGGATTCATCGAAGTATATGGCGACCCATTGGGACTGAAAGGAACCTGGGAGGGTATCGTGGAATACAAGGACCTGGAGGCTACCCAGCGAACCCAGACCATCAGTAAGAATGCTCAGTGGTTTGAGGATCATTCGCCTGTGGATCCACGTTTCCGCAAACCGGAGGTGAAGGGTGTTACAGCCAATGTAATCTGTGCGGCGATGCTCGGCGGTGAGGAATATCCTGCTTCGGCTATCGGCATCAATCTGCCTAATGCCAACTGGATCCGTCAGGAGCACGGTTCGAAGAGCGTTACCATCGGCAACCTGACAGATGCCTACAACAAGGCGGCTCAGGGCAACGGATTCAGAGATGAGTTTGTCATCGATGAGGAGACTGTGGCGCTGATGAATCAGTATGCTGATATCACTGACGACCTGCATACCGACCTTCATGAGTGTCTGGGACACGGCAGCGGTCAGCTCCTTACTGGCACCGATCCTGATGCCCTGAAGGCGTATGGCAACACGATAGAGGAGGCGAGAGCCGATCTCTTCGGTCTGTACTATGTGGCTGACCATAAGTTGGTTGAGTTGGGGCTGACTCCGAATGATGAAGCTTACAAGGCGCAGTATTACAGCTATCTGATGAACGGTTTGCTCACCCAGACCATCCGAATCAAGGAGGGTGACAAGATAGAGGAGGCGCACATGAGAAACCGTGCCCTCATTGCCTGGTGGACCCTGGAGCATGCCGAGGGAGCCGTGGAACTGGTTACGGAAGAAGTAAGCTATGCTTCTGCCGAGGATGCCCTGAAGGATGCTGAGGGAAATATCGTAACCACCCGCACCTATGTGAAGGTGAATGATTACGGGAAGCTCCGTCATCTCTTCGGAGAACTCCTTGCAGAGATTCAGCGAATCAAGAGCGAGGGTGATTTCGAGGCAGCTCGCCAGTTGGTAGAGAAGTATGCCGTGAATATCGATCCAGACTTGCATCGCGAGATTCTGGCGAGATACAAGAAGTTGAATCTGGCTCCATACAAGGGTTTCATCAATCCTAAGATGACGCTGGTCTATGATGAGGAGGGTAATCCTATCGACGTAAATCTCGATTATGAGGAGAGCTATACCGACCAGATGCTCCGCTATTCTGAGGAGTACGGAACGTTATAAATAATAAATAACGTTATAATAATAGATAATGACAGATAATAAGAACGAGGAATTTCCGATAGTAGATGAAATGGGTAATATCCTGGGTGCCATCACCCGAGGGCATGCCCATGATGGATGCAAGATATTGCATCCTGTGGTTCATCTGCATGTATTCAATAGTAAGGGAGAACTGTATCTCCAGCACCGTCCGGCGTGGAAGGATATCCAGCCTGATAAATGGGATACTGCCTGTGGTGGACATGTGGATTTAGGCGAGAGTGTAAACCAGGCGCTTCATCGAGAAGTGAGGGAAGAGCTGGGTATCACCGATTTCGAACCGGAGTCTTTAGGACATTATGTCTTTGAGAGTCAGAGAGAAAAGGAGCTGGTGTATGTGCATCGCTGTGTATATGATGGTGAAGTGAAGCCGAGCCAGGAAGAGTTGTCTGGCGGCAGATTCTGGAGTAAGGAAGAAATCAAGGAAAACATCGGCAAGGGTGTTTTCACTCCGAATTTCGAAAACGAATACCAGAAGTTTTTCGCCCACTAAGAAAATGTCCCACAGATTTCACAGATTTACACAGAGCATCGCTAGGCGTCCCGCCGGATTTGAAATCCGGCGTTAAAAAATGTCCTAACCTAATTTAGCTTTGCGGATTTGTAATCCGCAGCAAGCAAGAATGCTGTTGATGGATAGGGGGATTACAAATCCCCCGGTTTTAATAGGTCGAACCTTTTTTGACGCCGGATTACAAATCCGGCGGAACGCCTAGCGGAATATAATTTCAAATCCGGAGAGACGCCTAGCGGAATCAATGAAAAAAATCCGCAGAGCTAAAAATATGCTCTGCGGATTTATTATATCTCAAAGATACCCTTGAGCGCCCCTCTTGCGATATTCTCGAAATCCTCTCCGAAATCGCAGAAGCGCATCACGGCATTGGCGGCTGCATGCTTCACTCCCATATTATCACCCTGCAATGCCACGGCAGCCTGATCCAGGAATTCATTGATTCCACGATCGTTAGGCTCCTTACCATTCGCAAAGAGGCGGGCAAGAAGCTGGAATCCGGCAATCTCATACAGCGGTTTATTGCTTGCAATCCATTGATATGCAATCACCGGCGCATATTCCACATATTGCAGCAGATTGAAGGCAAGCATCTCAGCCATTTCCTGGCTCTGTACCTGTTCCATCCAGATATCCGTGATTTCAGCCAGCATCTTGTCGGCAGGCATGATGAGAGAGGCAAGAATCTTGCACTCCCGTATATCCTCCTTCCAGAGTTCGATGGCGAGGTCGTAATCCTTGCCGTATTCCTGCGCCATCTTCTTCAATTCATAGAAGGGCACACCCCAATTCAGTTTATATCCCAAGCCCTTGTCACGCATGGATTGCGAACCGGGACCGTTCATCAACAAGCGAAAGCTTCGCTTGATAGTCATCAGTTTCTGATGTGTTTCTTCGTTCATTGTGTCGTGTTTTAAGCTTTTGCCCTTACAGGGCGCCTTGATTATTTATATGTTTAACCCAGGGTGTTGCCCTGGGCTAGGAGCTTCTGCCCTTTCAGGGCGTGTGGGGCAATCTGGTCCTTTTTTAATGCATTAATCCTTTTCAGAATATTCCTTTTACAGTTTTAATAATTTGCAGAACATTCCTTCGAATTGCTCTTCGATGTTGGCAGGCTTATGCTTGAATATACCGAAGATGGCACTGCCGCTACCGCTCATGGCTGCATATGCAGCCCCCAGATTATAGAGCTTCTGCTTGATTTCTGCTAACTCTGGATGCATCGCAAAAATCGGCGCCTCGAAATCGTTGACAAGCTCATCCTTCCAGGTCTCGATAGGCTGGCGAACGATATCGCGGCAGCATTTCGCAGGCTTCTTAGGAGTGATGGCTGCGTAGGCATCCTTGGTGCTTACGGCGATGTCGTCGCGCTTCACCACCACAATGTAATATCCCTTCATGTTATCTCCAGGACCGCTTACCGGCATCAGTACATCGCCGATACCCTCAGCATAGCAGGCAGTATCTCCATTCTCCGGGTCCGCACTGATGAAGTAGGCACAGTCGGCACCCAACTTGGCTGCATATCGCTCCATCTCAGGAATACCGATGTTCAGGCGGAAACGCTCATCGAGCAGACGGATCATATAGGCAGCATCCGCAGAGCCGCCACCCATTCCTGCCTGAGATGGGATTCGCTTGACGAGATGCGTATGAATGCGGGGAATCTTGAAGTCGGCAGCCAGCATATTATATGCCTTCACCACCAGATTCTTCTGTTCATCGCAATCCACGGCATTGCCTGTAATCTTCAGGTCGCATGCTACCTCGCTAGGAAATTCTTCTCCCATCAGCTTGATCTCCAAGGCATCAGTCAGGGGGATAGGGTAGAATACGGTTTCCAGGTTGTGGTAACCATCAGCGCGCTTGCTTACTATATTTAAGCCAAGGTTGATCTTGGCGCATGGAAATGTAATCATAATCAATCATTGTTTAAGAGTGATACATTAACGATGTGCAATCTATATGCAATCTACTTGCAAAGATATAAAAAATATCCCAAACCCGGTGCTTTTCATCAAGATTATTTTCTTACTTGCATTAAAAATATTAAAAACATCCATATTCTGCAATATCTTTTGTACCTTTGCAAAGTGTATCCTCATTTCAGAAAGAGTGTTTCCGCTTGAGGGAAAATAGATTTTGAGTTAAGGATAGATAGATGATTAGATAAAAATAAAAAATAAATAGAAATATGAAGAAAGGTGATAAAGTAAGATTCCTGAGCGAAGTGGGCGGCGGAAAGGTAGCTGGCTTCCAGGGCAAGAATATCGTGCTGGTAGAGGATGAAGATGGTTTCGAGATTCCGATGCCGATCAACGAGGTGGTAGTGGTAGAGCAGGATGACTATGCCATGGGCAAGATGATCTCTGCCAAGATGGATGCCAAGCAGAAGGCTGAAGAGCATGCCAACACCGAACTGCATCAGGACAGCAGAAGCATCAAGGCTATCCTGAACGAGCACGAGAATGATGTGGATATGAACGTAGAGGAGTATGATGCTGCCGACCGCGAGATTACCTTCGTGAAGCAGATTCAGGAGCGTACGGGCGGCAACAAGCTCAGCGCCTATCTCGCCTTCGTACCTATCGATATCAAGGACGTGACCAACACCCGCTTCGAATCGTATTTGGTGAACGACAGCAACTACTATCTGCGCTACACCTATCTCGTAGCCGAGGGCAATGCGTGGACCCTGAAGGCGGAGGGTGAAATCGAGCCAAACACCAAGCTCTTCATCGAGGAATTCGGTCGTGAGGCTTTGAATGAGATGGAGCACATCGCCATCCAGATGATTGCCTACAAGAAGGACAAGCCATTCCTGCTGAAGCCAGCTACGGATGTCCAGTTCCGCCTGGACCCAGTGAAGTTCTACAAGCTCCATCTCTTCGAGGAGAATGATTTCTTCGAGACTCCAGCCTATCTCTTCACCATCGTGGAGAACGACGAGGTAGCCCGTCCGCTGGTCATCGATTCCAAGCGATTGAAGGAGCAGATGTACAAGGACGAGAAGGTGATTGCCAACACCAGCAAGAAGAAAAGCAAGAAGGATGACGGTACCCTCGTCATTGATCTTCATGCGGATGAAGTGCTCGAAACAACTGCTGGAATGAATTCTGCTGATATCCTTCATTATCAGATGGATATCTTCAAGAAGACAATGGCGGAGAATAAGAAGAATAAGAGACAGAAGATTATCTTCATTCATGGCAAGGGCGAAGGCGTTCTGCGCCAGGCACTCATCCATGAGTTGAATTATCGCTATAAGAACTGCACCTATCAGGATGCTTCTTTCCAGGAATATGGATATGGTGCCACACAGGTTACTATCCGATAAAAGTAATCATAAAGTTCAAAGTTCAAATCTCAAAGTTCAAAGTAACATGAAGTACGGATTTATGAAGGTGGCAAGTGCCATCCCTGCCGTCAAGGTAGGTGATGTAATCTTCAACACCCAACAGATAGAAGATCTGATAGCCCAGGCTGAAGGCAAGGGCGTAGAGATCATTACCTTCCCGGAATTGTCTATTACAGGCTATTCCTGTCAGGACCTTTTCCGCCAGCAGATGCTCCTGGAATCATCAGAGCAGGCGGTGATGATGCTGCTCGATTTCACCCGCAAACTCGACATCATCTCCATTGTCGGCGCTCCGGTAGTGGCTGGCGATCTGCTGCTGAATTGCGGTATCGTGATCCAGCACGGACAGATCCTGGGCATCGTGCCTAAGACCTATCTCCCTAACTACAGTGAGTTCTATGAGAAGCGCTGGTTTGCCTCTGACCAGGATTTGCGCGACTGCGAGGTCCGCTATGCCGGACACAAGGTGAAGCTGACTCCGGATGTGCAGATTTTCCGCACTTATGACGGCGTGCAGTTTGGCGTAGAGATATGCGAGGATGTATGGGCGCCGGCTCCTCCTAGCAACAAGCTGGCACTGGCTGGTGCCGACCTCATCTTCAACCTCTCTGCGAGCGATGAACTCATCGGAAAGCACAACTATCTGAAGAGTCTGCTGAGCCAGCAGAGTGCCCGCACCATGACGGGTTACATCTACAGTTCCTGCGGTTTCGGCGAGAGCACGCAGGATGTGGTATATGGCGGAAATGCCCTGGTTTATGAGAATGGAGCTTTACTTGCACAAGGTGAGCGTTTCTCTATTGATCCTCAGATGGTTATCGCGCAGGTTGATGTGGAGAAACTCCGTTCAGAGCGTCGCACCAATTCCACCTATGTCAACGCCCAGCGCAACATCAAATATTCGGTTCTCGGCGGACAGTTCAACATCCGTAACATCGATGCCGATCCTACCGAGAACGAACGCGAGTTCGTATTGGAGCGTGAGGTGAATCCTCATCCTTTCATTCCTACCAGCAGCGATATGAATGCCTCCTGCGAGGAGATTTTCAATATTCAGCTGATGGGTCTTGCCAAGCGCATCGTACATACCCATGCCAAGACGGTGGTAGTGGGTATCAGCGGCGGATTGGATTCTACCCTTGCCCTTCTCGTCTGCGTGAAGGCATTCGATAAGCTGAAGATGGACCGCCGTGGCATCGTGGGCGTTACCATGCCTGGTTTCGGAACCACCGATAGAACATATAATAATGCCATCTCGCTGATGAAGAGTCTGGGCATCACCATCAGGGAAATCAGCATCGCCAAGGCTGTGACCCAGCATTTCGAGGATATCGGTCATGATGCCAGCGTGCATGATGTAACCTATGAGAATTCACAGGCACGCGAGCGTACACAGATTCTGATGGACCTTGCCAACAAGATGGGTGGTATGGTAATAGGCACCGGCGACCTTTCTGAGCTGGCTCTGGGCTGGGCCACCTATAATGGTGACCACATGAGCATGTATGGCGTGAATGCCAGCATCCCTAAGACCCTGATCCGCCATCTCGTGAACTATGTTGCCGAGAGTGGAGTGGATGAGCAGAGCCGCATCACCCTGCGCGACATCATCGATACACCAATCAGTCCGGAGCTGATTCCTGCCGATGAAAATGGTAATATCAAGCAGAAGACGGAAGACCTGGTAGGACCATACGAGTTGCACGATTTCTTCCTCTATTACTTCCTGCGTTTCGGATTCCGTCCGTCCAAGATTTACATACTGGCAAAGAAGGCGTTTATCGATACCAAGCTGGAGCGTGTGAAGATCAGCGATAATGATCCGGATTCCTACGATGAGGAGACCATCAAGAAGTGGCTCAAGACATTTGTTCGCCGTTTCTTCAACCAGCAGTTCAAGCGAAGCTGTCTGCCTGATGGTCCGAAAGTGGGAAGTGTGAGCCTGAGTCCTCGTGGCGACTGGCGCATGCCTAGTGATGCCGCATCCACCATCTGGCTGCAAGAGGCTGAAAACCTCTGAAATTGATTTCGGACAAGCCAAAAGTACAATATTCTTTCTGTTTTCTGGCGCGCCCGTTATATTAATTATTTACTCTTAAAGGGGCTGGATTTTGTAAATATTTGGTTTACAGAATCCAGCCTCTTTTTCTTAATATTTGAGAAATCGATTGCACAAAAATATCAGCAGAAACGTGAAATATCTTGTTGGGCGGATAGACATAGTTTGTAATTTTGCGGCAGATAATTCAACTAATTAATTTTAACTTAACAATTTCATTATGAAGAAACTTGTCGCAAAATTATGGGCGGTTTTAATGCTCATGTTGGTCTCTATGCAGACGATGGCTACAGACACGTTTACCAGCAATCGTACTGATTTCCGAGACGAAAGTATCTATTTCATGATCACCACCCGTTTTTACGATGGAGATCCAAGTAACAACGTGCTCTGCTGGGACAACCAGGAAGCACAGAAGAGTACCAAGGATCCTTGTTGGCGTGGTGACTTCCAGGGTGTGATTGACAAGCTCGACTACATCAAGGCGCTTGGATTCACTGCCATCTGGATTACTCCTGTCGTACAGAACGCTTCTGGTTACGACTACCACGGCTATCATGCCATGGATTTCTCTAAGGTTGACTGCCGCTATCAGAGTGGTGACGGCAAAAAGAGCGGTGACGTGATGTTCCAGGAACTCATCGACAAGGCTCACGCCAAGGGTATCAAGATCATTCTTGACATCGTGCTCAACCACACCAGTAACTTCGGTGAGGAGAAGCTCTGCAAGATGTTCGACCGTGATACTCATCTTCGTAACCAAGCATACATTGATGCTTGTATGATCCCTGATGAGAGAAAGTTGGGCAATGATTACTTGGGCAATGTAAAGATACAGTATCAGCGTCGTCTTGCCCTGATGAAGAATACAGATGGCAATAACCACGATATACACAACTATTGGCACCATACTGCCAACAACTGGAACTGGGACTTCCCAAGCCGTTGGATGGGTCAGATTGCTGGTGATTGTGTGGATCTCAACACAGAGAACGACTACGTGGCTAAGTATCTCGTAGATTGCTATGGACAGTTTATCAAGATGGGTGTCGATGGTTTCCGTATTGATACATCCGGCCACATCTCCCGCTTGACATTCAACAAGGAGTTTATCCCTCAATTTGAAGCACTTGGTAAGCAGTACGAGAACAAGCGCTTGAACAAGGCACCTTTCTTTATGTATGGTGAGGTTTGTACACGTATGAACGATGTAACCTATAGAGGTCAGGCAAACCTCTCTTGCTACTTCTATACCTGGAAGTCGGACGAGGCCTTGCTCAACAAATGGGATGGAAGCAAAAGTTACTGGGATAATCAGGTGATTCCTGAGGGTTCTGAGCCTGTAGGCCCACAACTGCTTTGCTTGGAGGAGACTACTTCTCCAAAGAGCAACAATGCCAAGATGCTCAATGGTGCATGGCACGAGCCAGACTATTCTCAGTCAAGCGGATTCAACGTCATTGACTTCCCTATGCACTACAGCTACAACACTGCCCAACAGGCTTTCAGCTTGGCAAGCGGCGACGAGTGCTATAATGACGCTACTTTCAATGTGGTATATGTAGATAGCCATGACTATAGTCCAGGTCCAAGCGATACCAACCGTTTCGGTGGTACAGATGCTCAGTGGGCTGAGAACCTCTCTCTCTTGTTTACCTTCCGTGGAATCCCATGTCTCTATTATGGTTCTGAGGTAGGTTTCCGTCGTGGTGTAGTAATTGATAAAGGTCCTAATGGTCCTCTTTCTAACACCGGTCGTGCTTACTTCGGT
>JABLTS010079613.1_pt1 | contig 15520 bp, 10 predicted proteins | sample 7160081 | NCBI WGS metagenome assembly JABLTS01 (sample SAMN14651231, study PRJNA627086) | human gut metagenome | isolation source: feces | host: Homo sapiens | reverse complement strand
GTCTTTGATGAAATGAGAATGGAAAGGTAAAGAAATGTTAATAATATATTTTTATATTTATATATATATAAATATAAACTTTCTCTTTCACCCTTTTCCCTCAAGGGGGAAGTTGCGGAATTTTGGACTGTCAGTGTCAGTGTCAGCGCTTCTGTCCATTTTCGCCTGTTGACGCAGGCAAAAATTTGGTGGTATCGAAAATATTTTGTAATTTTGTGAGCAAAATAAAAAACGACACATGGGGGTGAGAATATACAAGATTTCTGAGTATGAGCATGCGGCCGAGATCAGGCAGTTTGATGCACTTTGCCGAATCCTGGGTGAGTTGGAGGCGCAGACGGGTGGGGAGTACGTGCTCGTGGGCAACTACAACATCGAGGGCGTGGAGCTCGATGCGCTGCTCTTCACACCGCAGGCGGCATTGGTGATAGAGTTCAAGAACTGGGGCGGCAGCATCGTGGCAGGCGAGAACGGACCCTGGACCAGCGACGGCAGGACGATAGCAGGTGGAGCCTACGGCAAAAGTCCCTTCGCACAGGCACGGCTCAACCGAAGCCGAACCGCCGCAGGACTGCGCAAATATCTCGGATGTGAGCGCCTCGAAGTGGGAGTGGTGGTCGTGTTCAGCCGGGATGCGGAGATCGACGCCTCGGGCCTCTCGGAGACTGTAGGGAAGTGGCTCTCCGTGTGCGACAACCGCCACCTGGGAGCTGTCCTCAGCCGCAGAAGTCAGGGCACAACCCTCAGCAGCAGAAGTCAGGGCGCACAGATCTTTACGGCCGAGCAGATGCGCGACATTCCCCGACGACTCAGGATAGAGGCCTACGATATGCAGACGGCAGGCGAGGGGCTGGCAGGGCTGCACGTGGAGAGTGTGGCGACCGACCTCTTCGAACAGGTCGACCAGATACCCGCCGACATTGACATCCGTCTGCGCTACCGTCTGCTCAGCGAGGTTTTCCATCAGGCCGTGGAGGGAAAGTTGCAGCAGTCGAAGACCAAGTTTGCCGGCTTCTTCGCCAAGGTGGACTATCTGCTCACCGAGAACCGCGACAAGATGCGCGACGCCTCTCTCTCGGCTTCGGTCAACGCCTTCCGCATCCGCTTGCGCCGTCTTCAGAATGCGCCCCGACGGGCTCTGGATGAAACAGAAGCCGTACTGACCGATGAAGAGCTGCGCCAGTCTGTCGCCCACGACACAGCCGCCCTGTGCAAGTTTATCGCTCTCGTTTACGACATTCCCGTGCCCGCCAGTCTCGACCATCGTTTCCCCTATGTCGTGGCTTCCTATTACCGTCCGCTCTATCGCAAGGGCAGCGAGATGCGGGTCATCATCGACACCTGGGACGACACCCTCATCACAGCCACCGACAGCGAGACGGGCGAGTCGTGCCGCATCTACTATCGCAAGGCCGACAACCCGTATGCGCTGGGCGACCGAGCCTATCTGGCCGACATCCTGCTCAAGGGCGAACAGCTCAACCTCATCCTGCCCCGCGAGGAGGCTGGCATCATCTATCCCGCCATCATCATCTACAACCCCGACTATCTGATAGACGTCACCTCGCTGGCAGGATGCTTCTCCGAGCAGGAGACCGCCACCCCCTACGCCTACATGCTCAGGAAGCTGGCGCCCGCCTTCAGCAACGAGGCCATCATGCTGGGTAACTTTGCCGGACAGTTGCTCGACGAGGAGGTTTACCACGTAGACCGCCCCTACGAGAAGAGCATGGCCGACTTCTGCGCCCGCAATGCCGTGAGCCTCGCCGTGACGCCCCTCTCAGACCATTTCCGTGCCGATGCCGAACTGCAGCGCCAGCACATTCGCCGTGCCGTGCAGGGAGCCCTGGCCGAGGCCTCGTCGGTAGCCTTCAGGCGCGACGGCAAGAACACCATCCTGGAGCCTTCCTTCTTCTCGCCCACACTCGGACTGCAGGCCCGTATGGACTTCATTCAGAAAGACCTCACGCTCATGGTGGAGCAGAAATCGGGCAAGGCGTCCTATAAGTCGAGCCCCGAGACACCCCGCATTCGCCCCGACCACTATGTGCAGGCGCTGCTCTATCGTGCCATCTTCAGATACAACTACGGCGTGGCCTACAAGGACTTCCATTCCTACATGCTCTACTCGAAGTACGCCAACAGCCTGCTCGACATCGCCTCGGCGCCCGACCTGCTCTTCAAGGCGCTCAGGTTGCGCAACCAGGTGGCATGGCTCGAACTGCTCCTCACGCGTGGCGGATTCCGTATTCTCGAGTCGCTCACCCCCGAGCTCGTATGTCCGGGCGAGAGCGGAACGTTGTGGGAACGCTACAAGCGGCCACAGCTGCAGGCGCTGCTCGACCGGGTGCGCACGGCTACACCCTTGGAGAAAGACTATTACTACCGCTTCCTCACCTTTGTGGAGAACGAGCAGATGCTCTCCAAGGTGGGCAACCGAACCAAGGAGGAGTCGGGATTCGCCTCGGTATGGAACTCCACACTCGACGAGCGACGCAACGCCGGCAACATCTATTGCGACCTGCGCATGATGCCCCTCCGACAGGTCAAGGGAATGCCCATCGAGCGGGTGGAGTTCGCCTTCGCCGACGGACAGGACAAGGACGTGTCCAACTTCCGCAAGGGCGATATCGTCTTCTTCTATGCCTACAATCCCACCCTTGAGGGCGAGCCTAACGCCACGCGCCACTATGTGTTCCGTGGGTCGATTGTCGACATTCACGAGACGAGGGTAGAGGTGTCGCTCCGCAATCCGCAGACCCAGCGCGAGGTGTTCGATGGCGAGGTGTGGGCGATAGAGCATGACTTTATGGAATCGTCGTACCGTGCTCTTTATCAGGGTCTTCAACTCTTCCTCGAAGCCCGTCAGGAACGCAAGGATTTGCTCCTGTTGCAGCGCAAGCCGAGGGTCGACACCACGCTCACACTCCAGGGCGACTACGCCAGCCAGGGCAACACGGAGTTCAACGACCTGGTGCTGCGCGTGAAGCAGGCCCGCGACCTCTTCCTCATCATCGGACCTCCCGGCACGGGTAAGACCTCCTTCGGCATGGTCAACGTGCTGAAGGAACAACTCATGGAGGAAGGCACGTCGGTACTGCTGCTCTCGTTCACCAACAGGGCTGTGGACGAGATGTGCAGCAAACTGGTAGGCGAGGGCATCGATTTCGTGCGCTTGGGCAGCGAGCTGGGCTGTCATGAGGCTTACCGCTCCCACCTGCTCGGCAAGCGGTCGGAGGCGTGCCGCGACGGCCGTGAGATCAGGCAGATGATAGAGCGTTGCCGTGTGTTCTGCGGCACCACCACAGCCTTCAACAGTCAGATAGCCCTCCTGTCGATCAAGCATTTCGACCTGGCTATTGTCGACGAGGCCTCCCAGATACTCGAGCCACAGATCGTAGGTCTGCTCTCGGCGAAGAATGCACGCACGGGCGAGCACGCCATCGCCAAGTTTGTGCTCATAGGCGACGAGAAACAGTTGCCAGCCGTCGTGCAGCAACAGGAGTCGGAATCCATGGTGCAGGAACCCAACCTGCGGGCCATCCACCTCACCGACTGCCGGCTCTCGCTCTTCGAGCGCCTCATCAAGGCTTATCGCTCAGAGGGTGTCAACAACGAGTATAGCTACATGCTCACCCGCCAGGGACGTATGCACCGCGAGATAGCCATCTTCCCCAACTATGCCTTCTATCAGAACAAGCTCATCCCCGTGCCCCTGCCTTATCAGGAGGAGCCCACGCCGCTCACCTCTGAGAGCCACGACGGGCTGGAGGCATTGCTCACCACCCGCCGCATCGCCTTCGTCACCTATCCCGAGCCACGACAGACAGGACTCGACCCATGGCAGCAGGAGACCTCCGACAAGGTGAATCTCATCGAGGCCAGGATGATCGCCGCCACGGTGCATCGCATCTACCTCATGGATCCAGAGGGCTTCGACAAAGACCGCACGGTGGGCATCATCGTGCCCTATCGCAATCAGATCTCCACCATACGCAACGAGATAGACAGCTACCACATCGAACCGCTCCACGACATCATGATCGACACCGTGGAGCGCTATCAGGGAAGCCAGTGCGAGAACATCATCTACGGCTTCACCATCAGGAAATACTATCAGTTGGGATTCCTCACCGGCAACCAGTATGTGGACCGTGCGTCGGGCGAAATCATCGACCGCAAGCTCAACGTGGCGATGACCCGTGCCATGAAACATCTCATCATGATCGGCAACGCCAGACTCCTGCGCGAGAACGTCATCTTCTTCAAGCTCATGGAGTTTGCCCGTAACAGGCAGAGCTATTTCGACATCTCGCCCAGCGACTATGTGAGCGGAAACTTTGTCGTTGGTTCTCTCGACTCGGCTGGTTCTGTCGGTTCGGCTGATTCTGTCGGTTCGCTCGGCTCTTGCGATGGACAGAGAAATGCGGGTTTCCCGCTCGTGGAATTATCATCTGATGAAACCTTTGACCGTACGTTTCGTACGGTCGTCGAAGAGCCCGTCAAGGGCGATGCGATGACCCGTTGGCCCCAGTATGTTCTGGGCAACGAGTTTGCCACCAACCAGGTGCTCATCGACTATGGCAGGAGCCATTTCGTGCAATCCAAAATCATTCAGACCGACCTCAAGGACACCTCGGGCAGAAACCGGATGCGCACCTTCACGCCCGCCGATCAGGTGCTCGTTTACTGTCACAACATGATGCCTGCTCACTATGCCTGCGCCAAGCTGATGTACGGCTCGGTTCGGGAGTGGGTGGAGGAGAGGCTCTCCTCCACCTCCCTGCGCACCATCTCGGTGCATCTGGGTTGCGGACCAGCCACCAATGCCCTGGCTTTCATGCAGGTTTTCGGCGACAAGATAGGATGTTTGGAGTACGAGGCAGTCGACATCTCGGAGAGTATGCATCAGATGGGCGAGCGGATGCTTCATGCCGCTTACGCCGACCGGGTGGTTTATCACAAGCTGAGCCATTTTGAGGAGTTGAATGACGATGATTGGAATGCTTTGTCCAGCGTTCCTACGGTCATCTTCTTCCATTTCTCGTACATCTTTGCGAAAATCGGTCCCCAGTCAGCCGAGAAGTTGGCTACACGCATTGCTTCCGTCATGGTTGCCCATCCTCTCAACAGATATGTTTTCTTCATCCAGCAAGCCGATGCCGACCGTAGTCTCAAGAGTTATCGTGTGTTCCGCAAGGCGCTCTCCGCCCGGGTTCATTTCTTGAAGGAGGGCTGCGCCTCGGCAGTATGGAATGCGGATGCTTCTCAGGTGCAGGCGGATGCTTCTCAGGTGCAGGCGGATGCCCTTGCTTTTCCGTTCTCTTATGAGATTTGGGAGGGATAGCTTCCTGAGGAGCCCAGCGAACATACTGTTTGCTCAAGTTTCGCAATGCAGGCTGAAGGCCCAAAAGCTCTTAGCCCAGAGCAATGGATAGCCAGCCACAGCAATGTCTTTGGCAGAGAACTCGCCCATCTGTACATTGTTCTCGTCCACTTGTTTCATCTTTCCATAGTCAACATATTGTGCCGATTACAAGCAGCACGCCCTGAAAGGGCAGAAGCTCTTAGCCCAGGGCAACGCCCTGGGTATAATGGCAATCGGCAATGCGCCCTGTAAGGGCAAAAGCTTTAAAACTCCTAACAATTTATAAGGCTTTTGCCCTTACAGGGCGACAAGTTTGCGAACATGATAACCCAGGGCGCTGCCCTGGGCTAAGAGCTTCTGCCCCTTCAGGGCGTGTGGGGCAAAATTTGCGAAACTTCAGCTGTTTGTGCGTCCCCCAAGAGTTCCGTTTTTTCTCTCTCAGGGCTTATCATTTTTTAAGGGGGCTTAATCTGGTGAACGACTGTTCTAAATGTCACGAAATAAGGAATATATGTACTCTTTGATTTTTTTTCGAATGCAAAACTATTTCGTAATTCAGGTTTTTTGATTACCTTTGCAGCCGTATGAAAAAAAGAAAGATGAGATTTATCTGGGCGATGGTTGGCCTGTTGGGGCTGTCGCTCGTCAGTTGTGACAAGGTGTTCGACGTGCATCCTTATGATGTGAATATCAAGGGAGAGAAGAATGTCAACGCCAAGCAGATAGTGAAGATAGAGGAGGCGACGAAGGACAAAACCACCTTTCGTTTCGCCTTTATCAGCGACTCACACCAGTGGCTCAATGACCTGAGTGACGAGGTGAGCGACATCAACCGCAGGGCAGATATCGACTTTGTGATTCATGGTGGCGACATGACCGACTTTGGTGGCACAAAGGAATTTCTCTGGACTCGCGACCGGCTCAAGAAACTCAACAAACCCTTTGTGGCACTCTTGGGCAATCACGACTGTCTCGGTACAGGGACAAAGGCTTATCAGGTGACTTTTGGCAATCCCGACTTTGCTTTTATCGCAGGCAGAGTGAAGTTTGTGTGCCTCAATACCAATGCCATCGAGTACGATTATTCGCAACCAGTTCCCAATTTCGACTTTATCAAGGCCGAGTGGACCAATCGGGCAGATGAGTTCGACCGCTCAGTCGTTTGTATGCATGCTCCTCCTTTCACCGAGCAGTTCAACAATAACGTGGCAGAACCCTTCAATGATTACATCCACAAGCTGCCCCAGCTGATGTTCTGTCTCGACGGTCATGGCCATCACATTCGCATACAGGACCTCTATGATGACGGTACTATCTTCTATATGACAGCGAGTGCCAAGGAGCGAAAGTATTATATATTTACCATTACTCCCGACGATTACAGCTATGAGATTATTGATTTTTAGGATATTTCTTCTTTCGTTTCTGTTGCCTGCATGTGTTCAGGCGCAACAGAACGCCGTGGCAGATACAACGTTGGCTGCTCGCGACACGGTGGTGAAACATAGTCGCTATGACAACCGCATTCACTGTTATCGCCGCTACTGGGGAGCACTCATCCCTACGCAAACCATCCTGCAGACTTGTGGCAACATGGGACTGTTCTCCTTTGGAGTGGGCTGGGATTATGGCAAGCATCGCCAGTGGGAGACGCAGTTGCTCTTCGGTTACATACCGAAATACGACTCCAACAATGCCAAGATGACGATGACCCTGAAGCAGAATTATATACCCTGGTCGGTGACGATGGGTCATGGCTGGGCCTTCGAGCCTTTGGAGTGTGGCTTGTATTTCAACACCGTCTTTGGCTCAGATTTCTGGACGAAGCAGCCGTCAAAGTATGGCAGTGGCTATTATCCTTTCTCCACACGCATCCGCCCCAACATCTTTGTGGGAGAGCGTTTCACGGTGGATGTGCCCGAGAACCGCCGCAAGTTTGTGAAGAGTGTCACCTTCTTCTACGAGCTGAGCACCAACGATATTTATTTCATGCGTTTCTATCGCAATGGTTCTGCCGGTTTCTGGGATGTCTTCGGCTTGTCGTTAGGCATCAAGACGCAGCTGTTCTGATGGGACATGTGATAGTTGAGCCGATCTTACCCCAATTCGGGATAAAATAGCGATTAGTTGCATGTGAAGACTGATACACGAAACTAACGTTTTCAACCGAATTCTTTCTGAACGTCGAAGCAGGGACAGGCTTTGGCGGCGAACTCGTTGTGGCCGTGGACGGTGGCGAGTGGGAACTCTTCCTGCAGCTGTTCTACGAGTGCACGAAGCGAGGCTTTTTGTGCTGCCGTCCGAGTGTCCTTGGGCTTGCCGTCGGTCGACAGACCGCCGATATAGCAGATGCCGAGACTGATCGTATTGTGACCTTTGCAATGTGCGCCAATCTGGCGCTTCGACCTGCCTGCGTGTATGCTGCCGTCACGATATATCACGAAGTGATAGCCGATGCCGTTGAAGCCTCGCTGGCGATGCCAGCGGTCGATGTCCTCGACGGTGAAGTCCTTACCCTCTGTGGTGGCACTGCAATGAATGATGATTTCTGTAATTTTTCTCATGATTTTTTCTTTTTTTGATGTTATATTTTTAATAAGGAGTTAAGGGAGTTAAGGAGTTATCGCTCCCTTCGGTCGCTGAGGAGTTAAGACAAATGTCTTGAGGAAATATTTAATATTTAGTGTTTAATTTCAAGTCCACAAAAGCTATTGTCTTAACTCCTTAACTTCTTTAACTTCTTCCCCAGCAAAATACTAATGCTTATGATGCAGAGGTAGGCGAGGAACTTGGTGAAAGGCGGTGTGTAACGCTCTTTACGAATTACAGGCACTTGCTTGACAACAGGGATTGTATCGGTTCGAGTCTTATAGACTGTATCTCTGAGGAGGCGGTAACGAAACTCAGTTTTCACTCTGTCGCAAAACACCGTGTCTGCCTTGCGCTCGATACGCTGCCATCGGTCGATATAGATTGAATCGTATTTCACCTTTCTCAGGAAAATGGTGTCGTGCGTAGCGGAATGGACAGGCACGATGTCAGTAGTGTTGCTGGTTGTCTTGCAACTGCTCAACAGGAGCAGAAACAGAAACAAGATAAACGCTATGAGTCTGGCTAAGAGTCTGTTCTTTGCTGGATTTTCAGTTAGTTTCATGCTGTTCGGTCTTTAATAGTGATAGTAACGTCTTTGTTTTTATTATTGACAAATCGCTTGATGCGGTTGCAAATATAGCTGTGATACTTCTGTGTATGAACGAGTAAACCACTTGTTCTATATTCGCCTACATTGATACTCCCCTTGACGCAAGTAAAAGGTCCATTGTAACATTCAAATCGAGTAGCCTTTGATCTGCCTATCCAGACGAGCCCCTTTTTGCAACTTATGGTGTGGCAACCTAAGGGAAGGTGCAGCGAGGGGTGTTCACAAGTATTGCATAAAAACTTTCCATTTATATACAGGTTCCCATGAACTCCCCATCGAGTATAGTTTGTTCTGATAAGAAAAATTTCTATTTTCATATTTTAATTGCTTTAAAAGTTGATTTTGAAAATGACAAAAATGACTTTGACAAAAATGACAAGTTTTTGAGACTTTTATACAACTGTCGATATTTTTGTATATCTTAAGTCCGGTTGCTGTACAACAAGTCCCTGTTTCTTCCAGTTCTTCAGCATCTGCTTTACCATCATACTCGTAACCCCAGAACCTTTCACAACCAAACTTTGTTGCATGGCCATTTCCTCAGTAAAAGTAAAATCCAGTCGCTCAAATATGGTGTCGTTCTTGCCTCGATGGGTACGGCCTGTAGTGGTCTGTCCAGCATACTCTCTCGACGAGAAGGCTGCCTCGATTCTTTCTCTAAAGAAATAAAGGGCATTTTCCATCAGATAGTCGGCGATGACATCAAATAATGAAAGCATGGAGGCTGTTTGCGCCTTGACGATCATGTCTTTCCACATCTCTGGTTCCTCCTTGAGCATCTTTTCTGCGCCTTGAAAACCATGTGCCTTGATTAGTTGTTCAGCTACATCACACAGCATGATACAGGTCATCATCCGCATGGTTGTTGGGCAGATTCTGAAACGCTGACGAGCCTTTATTTTGTCGTCATTTTTCATTGTTTCAAGACGTATCTCTTCCAACCATTCACGCCCCTTTTTCTCCAGCTCCTCGAGAACGATATCTCCGCTCATCAGCGGCAGCAAATGTGCTATTTGGGATATTTGCTCACGCTGTCCATTATTCAGGACATACAGGTTTTCGGTGAGAGCGGCAAACGTATTGTCGGGTGTTCTTGCCACAGCTATACGGCTCTGAAAACCATCCGTATAATTGCTTACTACACGATAGAGCGCATCAGGAGTGCCGCACATGGTAACGTTCCAAAGTAACCTGTCGATATGGACATTTACGGCATCCGCACTCTTTGCCTCGCGTTCGTAACTGGTTCCGTCGTATGCCTGACGAAGCATCACAGAAAAATCACTCAGTCCAGAACGCCATTTCTGTGCTACGGTGTCAGCTTCGGGTGTAAAAGAAAATGCGTGTTTGCCTTCGGTGTTTGAGAGGCGGTCTGCAAGGTTGGCGACAGTATTGTTCAGCGTCAGGATGCGGATAGGCAACTTTGGCTCCTCTGGCTGTTCCTTCTTGTTTTTCGCAGCACGCTTCTTTGCTCGCCAGTCCTCTTCCTGCTGAAGGTAAACTTTATCCATCTGCTTCATTTCTTTCGTCCATGACGCAATCAATGGGTCGATGCTACCCTTTCCTGATGCAAAGTCACCAGCAATATAAGAGATAAGGTTGAGCGAATTGTATCTGCCGTGCACCGAGATTTTGACACCAGTCGCAAGGGTTCCTATCACAGGACAGATTGCTACAAGGGCTGGCATGGCGAGGTATGGACCCACAGAGTCAACAGACTCTCGAACGCCTTGCGGCAGCGATGGCAGGGCATGATAATAAAACAATTCGTCCTGCTCGTTGATGTCATCCAAAGCCTGCTCGATGTTTTCTGTATTGCTGCCTTTGCTTTCCTTGATGGCTGCCAGCACATCCTTAAGCCTTTTGGGCATTCTTGCACGTTTTTCAGCAAGGGCTGAGTCAACGCAAGCCTGCTTTTCGGCCTCAGGAAATCCATCGTAACAAGGAATTACCTTGTCCAAAAGTTGGCGGTCGAAGCCACAAATATGGCGCAGATTGACTGCCAGTTCGAAGGTCAGCGTGTTGCGATTTGACTGAATAGGCTCATGTCCGTCGTTATAGAGTTCCCACCATTTGCGGATGATTTCCGAATAGGGGATTCCGCAGTAGTTGAGTGGTTCTGAGGAGGCTGCTGTGTTTTCTGCTTTGATTTCAGCCTCTTTCTGAGGTGCTGCAACCTCCCAGGGCTTGTAGTGCTTGTTGACCTTATGTGCTCCTTCTGGCAACACTTCCTGTCCATATTTTTCTCGTTCTTCCAGCAACTTTGCCTCTGCCTTGACGGCAGCTTCATCATAAGAGTCAGCGAAGAGTTCGGGTGAGAGATAGAGCAAGTCGTCAGCGGCGGCTGTTGTAGTGAAATACACTCGGTTGATGTCGTGAGCCGAAGTGTCCATCTCGCATTGCAGCATCGTAGCCAAGCGCACCTGATTCTCCAAGATGGTTTTTCCCTGCTCTCGCTTGCATACCACGTGTCCGCCCTGTCGGGCACTGCGTTCCAGCATCAGAAGTCCATATTTCCCAGGGTCTTGCAGCAACTTTTCTGCAGCGATTTTAAATGACTCTGGGTCGTCGAGGTCGAAACCGAAAGCCTTGCTGGGCAACTTGTTTCCCTTCACGGTTCCACCAGGATAATGTCCTGAATAATTCATCTGTACCAATCGCCTTTTGGCAGCATCATTTCCGTTTCTTGCCAGTCGAAGGTTTGCCATTTGCTGGCTGCTGTTACGCAGCTCTCTGTACTCCTGTTCTGAGGTGATGGGGCGGGCGACCTTGCGCCCTTTCTCCACCTTGATATAATAGCAACTCATCGATGATTAATGTTTCAATTGATACTCTACAACCGCTTCACTTGCGTCTTCAGCTTCGTCTGCAAGAACATCGCCGATATTCACACCCTCGTCGCAGTAAACCTTGAGAGTCAGCTGTATAGCTCCGTCTGCTGTTTTGCTTACTCTGCCATGAGCCAGCTTCTTAATCAGCTGCGAAAGAGGCTTTTTCTTTGGCTGTGCCACAAAGTCGAAGGTGCCGTCTGACATCTGTTGCGCCACACCTCGCATTCGCAAACTTGGCACTCGGTTCTTGCCTATAAAGTCGGGTGCAAACATAAAATATTTGCTCTCGTCGTAGTAAGCCACGCCTGCTATCTGGACGTGCTGCACACCTGTATTTGTGTTCAACACATTTGTTTTATTGTTATTCTTTTTCATAATCTTTTGTTGTTTAGATGAGCGAAAGAAGTGTGTAAGTTTTAGTTTGCGCAAATTGTCCCGAGACATTTCTTACGCCACCTTTCAACTCAGATTAATAAATGATTGGTTTACTTTTTCACGCTGTCGATGTCTGCCACGACGATGTCCTGATACATCTGTCCGTTATACTCCCGAACCTGGAAGCGGAGTGAAGCTACAACAAGCTCGTGATTGCCGAAACTCAGTTCTGCTGTAGTTCCGAGCATGACCGCTGCATAGGTGTTTTCGTATTTTCCGCCCATCTCACGAAGTATGATGTTGCGTTTTTTAAGCATCCCGCCCTCGCTTTTAGGACTCTGCACAGTCAGGACATCGCCCTGCTGTACCACTCTCATGATTTTTGTTTCCATCATTCTTTTTGTTAAATAAATTACTTAATTACTCTTACTGAAAGAGAGGTTGAAACTCACGTTGAAACTATACTTCCAAATGTGAAAAGAAAAATAAATGTTCATACTCTGAAAAAATTAAAAGTTAATAAATCATGTTCCGATGCCTTCAAACAAAAAAAGCACCGCCAGCCAGACTTTATTGTCTGATTGACGGTGCAAAGATACTAACAAGTAATCGGAGCACTCCTATACTACATCTATACTACATGTTTTCCGCATTCATCCTGCAAGGGTAAGAACTCGCTATTTGCTGTTGAATATTTCCTCGTTTTTCCGCTTCAGTTCGTCGAAGATACGCGATTGCTTTTCATATGCTACACTGCTTGACATCGAATTCGACAGGTCGTTGCTGTAGCCTGACAAGTCGATATTGAACAGGCGGCCCAGCCAGTCAAAATAATCTTTTTTCGTCAGCTTATTGCCGTTCATATCCTCCACCTTGCCACATTCGTACCAGGCATTCATCACCCTGATGAAGTCTATCTTTGTGCCCTTTTTTCTTGACAGGCGCAGCGGACTTTTCAGCTGTTTCTGCTCTGAGTCATTCGTGTTTTCGGCAGTGTTCCCTTCATCTTTTCCCTGATTCACATTCTCGATATGCACATCACCATTCATCGTGCTGCCAGCGTTCATTGTCACGCTGTTTTCTGCAAAATTGTTTACGATACTGCTCATTTTATTCGTTCTGATTTTCGTTGTTTGTTTTTATTTTCACATCACCCATCATCGTTCCTCCAGCCTCTACGCTCACGCTTCCTTGTGCGAAATGATTGTTGATTCTCGGAGCTTCGGCCACAGCTTTCAGAGCCTCTGTCTGCTGCTGCAAGGCTTCCGTCTGTCGCATCTGTCCCTCCTGTATGGAGAGAAAACGGCCTGTCATTCCGTCTACCAACTGCTTGTCGGATGGCGGAAGATAGGGTATATGGCGGTACAGGAAAGACTGCATCACCTTCACATCTTCAAGCCTTTTGAGTTGACGGCAATAAGCGACGATGGTGTTGACGAGGCGCTGCTGCATCACTCCGATAAGAATCGGTGCTGCTGCCGTTGCTGTCAGTCCCAAAGCTATTCGCAGCCGATGGCGGACGGCAAAGGCGGCAAGAAGCAGTCGCAGATGGCGTAGTGGAATGTGGGTGTAATAGGCTCGGGTCAGCAGGTCGGTCTCGTCGGCAGTAGGTCTGTTGGCAAGGGCAGGGATATTGGTGAGCAAGGTTTCTATCTCATTGAGCCACAGGGAGAGTTCCAGCAAGTCGAGTTCCCTGCAATCGGCTCCTTTCAGGTGCAGCCATTCGTGCCAGCAGCGATCTGCATCGTGCGATGCAAGCAGCCGAGGCAACCATTCGTGTTTTCGCTCCTCCTTTCTGTGTTCCGTACACAGTCCGGACAACAGGTGTTCCATGTCCTGCGCCAACTTCTGCATCCATTCGCCGTCCTTCGCTTCCATCGTTCTCACGATATTCTCCATCCCCATCCTGGCTTCGTTCCAAAGGGCGTTTTTGCCTGTCGACACCAAGGCTTCGGTATAGCCTCGCACCTCTTCCTCGTCTTCTGCGGTCAGAGTTATCAGTGTCAAAAGTTCCTGCAGCATCATCACGGCATCGTCCACGCTCAGCATCTCCTCGGTCATGGGGAAGAGCGGCAGAGGCGGTTCCCATTCCATCCATTTATCATCGTGAACGATGGGGACTAAGGGCAAGTTGTCGGTTTCTACAGCGACATAGAAATAACCATGCTCATCAACTTTCACCTCTACCACTCGGGCATGGAAGAATCCTCGTCCGCTGGCAGCAAGTGCAGCAAAAGCGATTGATTTGTAATCGTCACGATTGCGCACATAACCTATCTTCCGACTCATCAGTCTGACGGCAAGAGCTTCCTTGTCGGCAGCATTGGTGGGTTCGGGCTTGATAGTAACACGAGGATGTGTCCTGTCCAATTGGGTCAGGAGGTCGATGGTGCGTTGGTTTTCCTGTGCAGTCATGGGTGTTTCGGGCTCATGGTCGGGGTTGACGGCAAACTGCACTCCTACTATTTTTATTCTTGATGTCATCAGGATTTTTAGTTAGCATAATATAATGGATTGCAAATATAGTTATTCTTTGTGTAACAGCCAAGAGTTTTTCGTGATATTTTTATGATAGTATGAAAGAATATTTTTCATTCATATTATAACCTTTAGAAAACGCACAAACAATCTGCTAACCTTGTCATTTTTGTCAAAGTCATTTTTGTCATTTTCGATTTTGAAAATGAAAAAAAGTTCTATAAAGAATATATATATAAATATATATTTATATATATATTCTTTATAGAGGTGAAAAGTGTTTTTGTTTTTTGAAAATGACAAAAATGACTTTGACAAAAATGACACACTTTCCCTTTTAAGATGGCTTATATTTAATGGTTTTGTAACTACTTGATTTTCAGTATAAATATTAAAAATATGGGCACTTTTTAGCACGAAGTCCGAACAAACTATTGCAAAAAGTTGCTTTTTGTTGTATCTTTGCACCGTCAACCAATGAAAGTGCTCAGGGAGCCTCGCAGGAGGCATCTATTACGACCAAGGGCGGTCACAATAGACGACAGGCGCCGGTCATCTATTAAGACCCAAAGGTGGCATTATCGGGCAGCTGACAAAGTATTAAACTATCATTTCTAAAACCTACAGAACTATGATTAATTACAGCATCGTAAAGCGCAGCGTGAACGCAAACCTCATTGAAATCAACCAGGCAAAGTCACGCATCAACCAGGCAAAGAAGGAGGGCAAGACACCGCAGCCAGCCGACCTCGCACTCGTGAAGACCGAGAAGCAGAACGCCTTCGCCGTCGCACAGTACACCGGAGTGATGAACATCGACAAGTTCTCCCGCCACATCTCAAGCCACGGCAGCGTGTACAGCAGGGCAGACATCGCAGCCATCCTCTACCTCACCGTCGACTGTATGCGAGAGCAGTTGCTTGAGGGCAAGAAGATCCGCCTCGGCGACCTCGGTGACTTCTCCGTTTCTCTCTCCAGCAAGGGTGTGGAGGACCCCAACGCCTTCAATGCTCAGAACATCACTGGCGTGAAGGTGATCTGGGAGCCAGGCGCAGAGTTCAAGTCTCTCCGTGACGACGCAGAGTTCAACCTCGTTGCATCCCGTGACGCACAGGCTGCCGTCATCAAGGCCATCAAGCAGGGCAAGGACAACGTCGACATCAGCAAGCCTGCCTCTCCTTCTACTGGCGGCACTACCGAAGGCGGCGGTTCTCAGACTGGCGGCAGCAGCTCTCAGACTGGCGGCAGCACCGACAACACCCAGGG
>JABLTS010001556.1_pt1 | contig 15602 bp, 10 predicted proteins | sample 7160081 | NCBI WGS metagenome assembly JABLTS01 (sample SAMN14651231, study PRJNA627086) | human gut metagenome | isolation source: feces | host: Homo sapiens | reverse complement strand
TCTGATTGGACGCCATCAGCTGTTCATAGGTACCCATGAACAGCTGATGGCGTCCAATCAGATCTATCGGGAAGTCTATCAGTCTCAGCAGGAAGGAGTGAGCATCGATGGCTGAACAGAAAAATTCCATGCCGCCCCGCCGTCCCGGCGGACCCGGCCACGGCCCCCGCAGCCACGGCTATCAGCGGCCCCAGGACCTGCGGGGTACGGTGAAGAAGCTGCTGCACTATGTGGGCCGCTATAAGGGCCTGCTGGTACTGGTGGCCATCTGCCTGCTGCTCAGCTCCGTGGGCTCCGTGGCCAGCAGCTACTTCCTCAAGCCCGCCATCAACGACTACATCCTCCCCGGCGACTTCGCCGGTCTGCTGAAGCTGCTGGTGCTGATGGGGCTGGTGTTCGTACTGTCGGCTCTGTGCTCCTATGTGTACTCCCGCATCATGGTGCGGGTGTCCCAGCGCACGGTGGCCGCCCTGCGTCAGGATCTGTTCGATAAGCTGCAGGGGCTCCCCCTGCGCTACTTCGACACCCACCAGTCCGGCGACCTCATGAGCCGCTTCACCAACGACATCGACACGGTGTCCGAGATGATCAACAACAGCTTCGCCAATGTGCTATCCAACTCCCTGACGTTCCTGTGCACCATCGGGATGCTGCTGTATCTGAACTGGGCGCTGACTCTGATCACCTTCGCCTTCCTTGGTCTGATGCTTCTGGTGGTGAAGGTCATCGGTGGACGCAGCCGGGTCAGCTTCCAGCGGCAGCAGGCCGCTCTGGGCGACCTCAACGGCTACATCGAGGAGATGATCGAGGGCCAGAAGGTCATCAAGGTGTTCCACCACGAGCAGCAGGCCATCGACCAGTTCTCCGCCCGCAATGATGCCTATCAGACGGCGGCCACCATGGCCCAGACCTATGCCGGATCCATGATGCCCGCCACCGCCAACCTCTCCCGCATCAACTACGCCGTCACCTGCTGCATAGGCGGACTGCTGGCCATGGGCGGTGTGTTCGACATCGGCTCTCTGGGGGCCTATCTTCTGTACGTCAAGCAGGTGTCCCAGCCGGTGAGCCAGATCAGCCAGCAGGTGAACACCATTCTGGCCGCCATAGCCGGCGCCGAGCGCATCTTCGCCGTCATGGAGGTCCAGCCGGAGGAGGACGAGGGCCAGACCACCATCGTCCGGGTGGAGAAGAACGGCGACACCCTCACCGAGGTGCCTCAGCGCACCGGCCACTGGGCATGGAAGAAGCCCGACGGCTCCCTGACAGAGCTGCGGGGCGACGTGCGCTTCGACCACGTCACCTTCGGCTACGATCCGGATAAGGTGGTGCTCCACGATATCTCCCTCTTTGCCGAGCCCGGTCAAAAGATCGCCTTCGTGGGCTCCACCGGCGCCGGAAAGACCACCATCACCAACCTCATCAACCGCTTCTACGACATCCAGCAGGGAACCATCACCTACGACGGCATCGACGTCCGGGAGATCCGCAAGAACTCTCTGCGGAAGTCGCTGGGCATCGTCCTGCAGGACACCCACCTCTTCACCGGCACCATTGCCGACAACATCCGCTACGGCAAGCTGGACGCCACGGATGAGCAGGTCCGGGCCGCCGCCAAGCTGGCTAACGCCGACACCTTCATCCGCCACCTGCCTCAGGGTTACGACACCGTCATCACCGGTGACGGCGGCAGCCTCAGTCAGGGTGAGCGCCAGCTGCTGGCCATTGCACGGGCTGCCGTGTCCGATCCTCCGGTGCTGATTCTGGACGAGGCCACCTCCTCCATCGATACCCGCACGGAGAAGCTCATTGAGCAGGGCATGGATTCCCTGATGGAGGGCCGCACGGTGTTCGTCATTGCCCACCGCCTGTCCACCGTTCGCAACGCACAGGCCATTCTGGTGCTGGAGCAGGGGCAGATCATCGAGCGGGGCAACCACGAGACACTGCTGGCCCAGAAGGGCAAGTACTATCAGCTGTATACCGGCCAGTCCGAGCTCAGCTGACGGCGCAGTGAACCTACAGATTCTCATAACAAAGGGGGCCGGACTCTGTCCGGCCCCCTTTGTTATGGGCTTATGTATCCATATATGTGTATTCGTCCATGCCCCTCTGTCACTCCGCCCAATGACAGGCCCGGCTGACGGCCTTTTTCCACAGGCGGTACTCATCGTCGCAGTCCGCCTGGGGCCGCTGGGGCAGGAACACCCGCTGGCTGCGCCGCAGGGCCGCCAGCTCCTCCGTATCCCGCCACAGGCCGCAGGCCAATCCCGCCAGCGATGCTGCGCCGAAGGCGGTGGTCTCCACCATGGCGGGGCGGTCCACCGGGATCCGCAGCAGGTCTGCCTGCATCTGCATGAGGATGTCCGACACGCTGGCGCCGCCGTCGGCCCGCAGGGCCGTGATGTCGCACCCGGCATCCTGCCGCATGGCCAGCATCAGATCCGTCACCTGATAGGCGATGCACTCCAGCACCGCACGGGCGATATGGGCCCGGCCCGTGCCACGGGTGATGCCCAGAATGGCCCCACGGGCGTACATATCCCAATAGGGCGCCCCCATCCCGGTGAAGGCCGGAACCACCACCACGCCGCCGGAGCTTTCCACGGATTCCGCCAGCCGGTCACACTCCGGGGCGGAGTCCACCAGCCGCAGCTCGTCCCGCAGCCACTGGATGGTACTGCCGCCGTTAAAGACGCTGCCCTCCAGTGCATAGGTGGTCCTGCCCCCTACGCTCCACGCCACAGAGCTTACCAGTCCCGCCCGGCTGCGGACCGGCTCCGCCCCCACGTTCATCAGGGTAAAGCAGCCGGTGCCGTAGGTATTCTTGGCCTCGCCGGGATGGAAGCAGGCCTGTCCGAAGAGGGCCGCCTGCTGGTCGCCGGCGGCAGCGCACACCGGCACACCTGCCAGCGTCTCCAAGCCGGGAATCCCCGGCTGCACCGTGCCGTAAACGGCGCTGTTCTCCACCGGCCGGGGCAGCATACAGGCGGGGATCTGCAGCAGGCGACACAGTTCCTCATCCCAGCACAGCCGGTGGATATCAAAGAGCATGGTGCGGGAGGCGTTGGAATAGTCGGTGACGTGCTGCCCCGTCAGCTTCCAGATGAGCCACGTCTCCACCGTGCCGAACAGCAGCTCCCCCCGTTCCGCCCGCTGCCGGGCGCCGGGGACGTTATCCAGGATCCAGCGGATCTTGGTACCGGAGAAATAGGCGTCGATGAGCAGTCCCGTGGTGGAGACGATGCGCTCCTCCAGTCCCTGCCGTTTCAGTTCCTCGCACAGCTCCGCCGTCCGGCGGCACTGCCAGACGATGGCGTTGTACACCGGCTGGCCGGTGGCCTTGTCCCAAACGATGGTAGTCTCCCGCTGGTTGGTGACGCCGATGCCGGCGATGCTGCCCTCCGGCAGCTCCCGGATGGCCTCCGCCGCCGCCAGACGCTCCGTGTCCCAGATGGTCATGGGGTCGTGCTCCACCCAACCTGCCTGCGGATAGATCTGGGGAAAGGGATACTGGGCCTTGGCGGCGATCTGTCCCGCCCGGTCAAATACGATGGCACGTGAGCTGGTAGTCCCCTGATCCAGTGCCAGAATATACGATGCCATAGCCGTCTCCTCTTTTCTTTTTGGTGAGTTTGTGATATACTGTCCATAGAATGATTCTTATTTTACCATAGGAAGGATGAAATTTCCATGACAAATCTCACCGAGTTCACCTTTCTCTCCAGCGACGGCAAGACCCAGCTCCACGCCATGCAGTGGCTGCCGGAGGGAACGCCTCGTGCCGTGCTGCAAATTTCCCACGGTGTAGCCGAGCATATCGGCCGCTACGACGGCTTTGCCCGCTATCTCAATGAGCAGGGGATCGCCGTGGTGGGCCACGACCATCTGGGCCACGGCGGCTCTCTGCCGGAGGGCGGAACCCCCGTCTACTTTGGCGACGGCACCCCGTGGGAGACGGTGGTGGCGGACATCCAGCTGCTCCATGAGCAGCTGCGGCGGGAGTTTTCCGGTGTGCCGCTGTGCCTCATGGGCCACAGCATGGGTTCCTTTCTGGCCCGCAGCTACCTGATCCGCTATCCCGGCACCCTGCGGGCCGCCATTATCATGGGTACCGGCTGGCAGCCACAGGCCAAGCTGACCGGAGGCCGTGCCGTGGCGGAGGTGGTCTGCGCCGCACAGGGACCCTCCTCTGCCAGCAAGCTGGTGAATGATCTGGCCTTCGGCGGCTACAACAAGGCCTTTGCTCCCAACCGCACCAGCTATGACTGGCTGTCGGCGGACTCTGAGAACGTGGATCGCTACATAGCTGATCCCCTCTGCGGCGCCGATGCCACGGTGGGTCTGTTCCGCCAGATGCTCCACGGCATCGCCTTCAACCAGAACCCCAAGAATCTGGCCCGCATGGACAGCAGCCTGCCGGTGCTGCTGATCTCCGGCGACCGGGATCCGGTGGGCGATATGGGCAAGGGCGTCCGCCGCACCGCCGCCGCCTTCCGCAAGGCGGGCCTGTCGGATGTGACTGTGAAGCTGTATCCCGGTCTGAGACACGAGATCCTCAACGAAGGCCCCATGCGCCAGACGGTCTATGAGGACATCTGGCACTGGCTGGAGCCGCAGCTGTCGGCCCGTTAAAATCTCGCTAATTGAAATACAGTTCACCCGCAAGAGGGCAGCCTGCAGCTGTCCTCTTTTCTTTTGGGAAAATACTGACTCCGTTTTGTCATTTCTGTCATTCGGTCAGTCAAAAAATACCAGTTTTCAACATTTTTCTCATACTTTTCTCATATCGGACTAATATGTCATTTTATAGAGAATTTGTGAGAACTTTTTGAATAAATTACGAAAAATCGCTTGACTTTGCCGTGGAATTGGGGTATATTATAGCCCTCAAACGTACAGGATCCGACATTGTCGAATGCGTCGATGCGGGCTGTGCGCTTTATTCCTGTCCGTACATGACGGGCTTTCGACCGGGAGGTGAGTGAAATGGCCTATATGCGCTTGGGCGATCTGCTGGTGGCGTCCGGGACCATCACAGGGCAACAGCTGGAGCGTGCTCTGGCGCTCCAGAAGGAGACCAAGCAGCGGCTGGGCGATGTGCTGATCCAGAACGGCTTCATCACGGAGGCGCAGCTCATCGACGCTCTGCGAGTGCAGCTGGGCGTGGACTTTGTGGACCTGACAGCCATTTCCATCCCCGTGGAGCTGGCTCAGTATGTCCCCCGGAACATCGCCAAGAAATACTGCGTGGTGCCGGTGAAGCTGGTACGCAACAGCCTGTATCTGGCCATGAGCGATCCTCTGGACTTCGTGGCTCAGGATGAGGTCAAAACCGCCTCCCGTAAGCGCATCATCCCCATGATCGCCACCCGCAAGGCCGTGGAGCAGGCTATCAGCCGCCTGTACGGCAACGAGGGTACGGCACGGGTCATCGAGGAGATGAAGCGAGAGGCCGGCAGCAGCAGCGATGTCATCCCCGCCCAAATGGCGCAGGACACGGCGGACCCTCAGGAGTCCGCCCCCACCATCCGCTTCGTCAACGCCCTCATCGAGCGGGCCTATACCGAGCGGGCCAGTGACATCCATCTGGAGCCGCAGGAGGGCGAGATGGTGGTGCGGATGCGCATCGACGGTCTGCTCCGCCGCATCCTGACGGTGCCCGCCGACCTGCAGAATACCGTGATCTCCCGCCTGAAAATCATGGGCGGTATGAATATTGCCGAGCATAAGATCCCGCAGGACGGCCACGCCATCCAGTCGGTGCGGGGCCACAGTCTGGACCTGCGTATCTCCTCCATGCCCACGGTGTATGGCGAGAAGATGGTGCTGCGTCTGCTGGACAAGTCCGCTCAGGCCCTCAGCAAATCCCAGCTGGGACTGGAGGGGCAGGATCTTGACAACTACAACGCTCTGCTGCGAAACACCAGCGGCGTCATTCTGCTGGTGGGTCCCACAGGCTCCGGTAAGTCCACCACCATGTGCAACATGATCCGGGATCTGTCCCGTGAAGAGATCAACATCGTCACGCTGGAGGACCCGGTGGAGTACCACATCCCCGGCGTCAGCCAGTGCCAGATCAACGAAAAGACCGGCATGACCTTCGCCAGCGGCCTGCGAGCCATCCTGCGTCAGGACCCGGACATCATCTCCGTGGGTGAGATCCGGGACGGCGAGACGGCCTCCATCGCCATGCGGGCCGCCATCACCGGTCATCTGGTGTTCTCCACTCTGCACACCAACGACGCCGTGTCCGCCGTATACCGACTCAAGGACGTGGGCGTGGAGCCGTGGCTGGTGGCCAGCGCCCTGCGGGGCGTGGTGAGCCAGCGTCTGCTGCGGAAGGTCTGCCCCCACTGTAAGAAGGGCTATCAGCCCTCTGCCGAGGAGCTGGCCCTGCTGGGGATGCCGGAGGACAGCCATGTCACCTTCTATAAGGGCGAGGGCTGTCCGGAGTGCCATCACTCCGGCTATGTCGGCCGCCGGGCCGCCTTCGAGATCCTGATGCTCAGCGGCCGCCTGCGGCGGCTCATCAGCGAGGGCGCCAACGAGGAGCGGCTGACGGAGGAGGCCCGCAAAAACGGCTTCCGCTCCATGAGGGAGAGCTGCCGCCGGCTGGTGCTGGAGGGCGTCACCTCCGCCGAGGAGGCCGCCCGCATCATCAACACCACAGTAGACGAGTAATTGCGTAAAACCCGGCACGGAAGGAGCGGAGACACGCCATGACCACATACCGTTACAAGGGCCAGACCAAGGACGGAACGGCTGTATCCGGCGTCATCCGGGCCTATGACGAATTCGAGGCCGCCAGCCGCCTGCGGGAGACCGTAGCCGTTATCACCCGGCTGGAGGAGGTGCGGGAGAAGAAGGAAAACATCTTCAACCGCCCCATCGGCCTGAAGATCAAGGAAAAGGAGCTGGCCCTGATCTGCTCCCAGTTTGCCATCATCCTCTCCGCAGGGATGTCCATTCAGCACTGTGTGGAGATGGTGGCGGCCCAGACCAGGAACCGCCACATTCGCCAGATGCTGGAGAAGGTGGCCGAGGAGGTGGGCGCAGGCTACTCCATGGCCCAGAGCTTTGAAAACAACGCTCCCTATCTGCCCAAGACCTTCGTCGAGACGGTCCGGGCCGGAGAACAGTCCGGCACGCTGGAGGAGTGCTTCCAGCGGCTGCACCGGTACTATGATAAATCCGCCAAGACCAAGGCCAAGGTGGTCAGCACCCTGACCTACCCCGCCATGGTCATTGTGGTGGCCATCGTCGTGTTTATTATCATCATCGCCGTGGCCGTCCCGGCCTTCAACGATGTCTTTGCCGAGATGGACACCCAGCTGCCGGGCATCACCCGTGTGCTGCTGGCCATCAGTGACTTCTTCGTGGGCTGGTGGTGGCTGCTTCTGCTGATCGCCGCCGGGCTGGGCATCGCCTATATGGTGGCCCGCCGCTCCATCCGGGGCCGGAAGGCCATCGCCGCATGGAGCCTCACCAAGGCCCCCCTCCACCGGCTCCACAGCCTCAGCGCCGCCGCACAGTTCGCCCACAGCATGGCCACCATGCTGACGGCCGGCCTGCCGGTCCCCAAGGCTCTGGATGTGACCGGTAACGTGATCAGCAACTACACCTTCGCACTGGCCGTTCAGGAGGTGAAGCAGAAGGTGGAGCGTGGCCGCACCATTTCCGAGAGCATGGGTCAGATCGAGTACTTCCCCAAAATGCTGACGGAGATGGTGGGCGTAGGCGAGCAGTCCGGCTCGCTGGAGGAGACGCTGGACGTCATCGGTGAATACTTTGACAACGAGGTGGAGGTCACCACCGCCCGCCTGCTGTCGGTGCTGGAGCCCATCATCACCATCGCTCTGGCGGTGATCGTGGTGGTGCTGCTGCTGGCGGTGTATCTGCCGCTGTTCACCCTCTACGGCGGAATGTAAGGCCGCCGCACCCAAATTCATATCCTATCCGTATAACAACCCTGTACGGATCAAGATAAAAACCGCAAAAAATAGCAAAAAATAATAGGAGATGTAGAACTATGCTGAAGAAACTGCAGAACAAGAAGGGCTTCACTCTGATGGAGATGCTGATCGTCGTCGCCATCATCGCTGTGCTGGTGGCCATCGCCATCCCCGTGTTCAACGGCGCCCTGACCAAGTCCAAGGAGGCCGCTGACGTGGCCAATGTCCGTGCTACCTATGCCGAGTGGCAGACCGCTATGCTCACTGAGAACACCAAGGCTCCCGCCGACAAGGACGCCTTCCTGAAGGGTCCCACTGGTAACGATACCCTGACCCTGAACTATCCTGACAAGCTGACCGTCACCAACGGCACCATCACCTACACCGCTTCTAAGCTGACCGATGCCGCCAATGCCGACAGCAAGACCTTTACCTGGACGCTGGGTACGCCCGATATTCACTAATTTCCGCTTGTCACATTCACACGCAACACCTCCCGCACCGGCCCGACCGGGCCGGTGCGGGGCGACCCGTCTCTCATCGGGCGGGGATGGCCGTGGGTTGGCGTCCCTCCCCGCTCCGTGAGGACAGTCCCATCTAAAGGAGAGCCTTCCCATGCTGTATGCCGATCCCTTCCTAACTGTTTACTGCTGCCTGCTGGCCGCCCTGCTGGGTGCGTGCATGGGCAGCTTTCTGAACTGTGCAGCCTGGCGCATCGTCCATGGGGAGAGCGTGCTGCGTGGCCGGTCCCACTGCGACGCCTGCGGTCATGTGCTGGCGGTGCGGGATCTGATCCCGGTGGTCAGCTATCTGGCTGCCCACGGGCGCTGCCGCTACTGCGGGGCCAAGCTCTCCCGGCGTCACGTTCTGGCCGAGGCCGTCTCGGCGCTGGTGTTCGTGACGCTGCTGCTGCATTATGATATTTCGCTCCAAGCTCTTGAAGGCTGGTGTGTGGCCAGCATCCTGCTGGTCTGCTCCTTTGCGGATTTGGAGGGGTACATCATCCCCGACCGTTTCATAGCGGTCGGCGTTGTGCTATTTATCACCACTCTTTTCTTCGACCCCCAGCCGCTCCGGCGGGCGCTGGACGGCGCCATCGGCGGTCTGGCGGTGGCGGGGTGCGTGCTGCTTCTGGTGCTGGGGATGGAGAAGCTGCTGGGCCGTGAGGCCATGGGCGGCGGCGACATCAAGCTCCTGTTCCTGACGGGGCTGTTTCTGGGCTGGAAGCGGAACCTTCTGTGTCTGGTGGCGGCCTGCGTCATCGGCATCGTGTGGGGACTCCTGCAAAAAAAACGGGACGGCGGCGAGGCCATCCCGTGGGGCCCCAGCATCGCCCTTGGCGCTTGGCTGACGGCGCTGTGCGGCCAACAGATCATCGACTGGTATCTGGGGCTGCTGTAATTCTTGAAAGTGAGGACGAGCATTTTGGAAAAGATCGTTGGCTTTGACATCGGTGAGAGCAGCGTCAAGCTGGTATATTTCGCCGGTGCGGACCTGAAAAAGGCCGTCACGGCGGAGCTGCCGGACAACATGGTCTCCGGTTCGAGGATTTTGTCCATGGACGCCATGGCGGATTTCCTGCGCCAGATGGCCAAAAGTAACGGCATCCCCCTGACCCATGCGGCGCTGGTGCTGCCCTCCACGGAGGTGTTCACCCGTGAGCTGGTGATGCCCGCCATGACGGAGCAGCAGCTGCTGTATAACCTGCCCTATGAGTTCCGGGACTATCTGACGGAGGAGAAGAACAAGTACTTCTTCGACTACTCCATGCGGGAGGTGCTGCGGGACGAGTCCGGCCAGCCCACGGAGATGAATCTGCTGGCCTGCGCCACCCTGAAAAGCACCGTGGAGAGCTATCGGACCATGCTGCGCCGGGCGGGCTTCCGCCTGCGGGTGCTGACCCCCAGCGAGTGTGCGTACAGCGCCGTGCTGCAGGCCTACTACCGCCGCACCCAGCAGGAAGGCCGTGACCTGTGCGTGGTAAATCTGGGCCACAGCGCCACCTTCCTGTATATCTACCGGGGCGGCCACTTCGCCAGCCGCCGGGAGATCGAGGTGGGAATGTCCGATCTGGAGCATCTGGTGGCCGATCAGTGCAGCGTGGACGTCCACGTGGCTCACGAGTATGTGCGCCAGAACTACAACCATGTGCTGGAGTCGGAGCAGGCCCGTGAGCTGTATGGCCGCATCGCCGTGGAGGTGGTGAAGGCCGTGAACTTCTTCAACTACAACAACCGGGAGCGGGAGCTGACGCAGCTGTGCCTGTGCGGCGGCGGCAGCGCCATTCAGCCGCTGTACGACACCATCGCCGATACCACCGGCATGACGCTGCACACCTCCGCCGAGCTGCTGGGCCAGCGGATGTCCACCGAGGAGCCGTGGATGTACCTGCGGGCCATCGGCGGCGTGGATCTTGGCATCAAGGGGGGCCTGCGATAATGGCAGAAAAGATGAAAAAGGGGCCTTCGGAGGCCGGTCGCAAGACCCTCAAATGCCCCCATAAGCAGGGCATCAATCTGAATATGCGGGAACAGAAGGGCAATCCCCGTCTGACCCTGCTGGTGGGCTGTCTGGCCATCGTCATTCTGGCGGGCTGCGTGGCCAAGTTCGGCGTCATCGACCAGTACCGCCGGCTGGATGCGGCGCAGGCCGCCTACGCCTCCGTTCACACGGAGTATACCCAGATGCAGGAGCTGCTGAAGGGCTACGACCGTCTGCTGATGGAATACCGCACCTACTCCATGGAGTGGGCCACCGACGGCAGCGAGGACAACGGCACTCTGGTGGACCGTCAGAAGGCGCTGGATCTGCTGGAGCAGGAGATGCTGTCCCGTGGACGGCTGGTCTCCCTACAAGTGTCCGGCAACAAGATGGTGGTGGCCATGTCCGGCATGAGTCTGGATCAGATCTCCCGGATGTTTGACGTGATCCAGCAGTCCCCCATCGTCAGCAATGTGGAGCTGAATCTGGCCTCCACGGAGGACGGAAACGTCTCCACCATTCTGGACTTCACCGTCCGCATCACCCTACGCAGCGCAGAGGAGGCAGACAAATGAACCGGGAATTGACAAGACGGGAAAAGATCCTGCTGCTGGTGCTGATCGTGGTGGTGCTGGTGGCGGGCTACTGTAAGCTGATCCTCATCCCCATCAACGATCAGATCTCCAGCTATCGGCTGAACATGGAGGCCGAGCAGACGGAGCTGGACGCCAATCAGGGGAAAATGGCCCAGATGCAGAAGATGCAGAAGGCCATCGAAGAGATCAAGGCGGCGGGCGAGAAGCGCACCATCCCCCAGTACGACAACAGCGGCAAGCTGATGATCGAGCTCCACGAGATCATGAGCGACACGCTGGACTATTCGCTGGACTGCTCTGCGGGCACCGTGCAGCAGGACTATATCATGCTGCGGCCCATCGTCATGACCTTCCGGACCTCCACCTATGCGCAGGCCCGGCAGATCGTGGATCGGCTGTGCTCCAGCGAGAACATCAGCCAGATCTCCGACATGAATATGAACACCTATACCGAGGGCCGCAACAGCGGCACTGTGGAGACCACGCTGGTCATCACCTACTTCGAGATCATGCCCTGAGAACGCCGTGGGGCGGGGAGCTTTTTCTATGACTGAGAGAAAACTACAACGGAATAGACGGGGCTTCACGCTGACGGAGGTGCTGCTGGCGCTGGCCATCCTCATCATCCTGCTGGCGCTGGCCATGATCCCCATCAGCCGCCACCAGCGCAATATCCGCCAGACGGAGCTGGATTCCAAGGCGGAGACCATCTATCTGGCGGCCCAGAACCGCCTCTCTCAGCTGCAGGCCAGCGGCCGCAGCGACGAGTACGGAAAGGACCGGGCCACGGCCCTGAACAACATCCCCTGGGACGCCGAGCAGGATAAGTACACCACCAGTACTCTGTACTACGTCACCTCCGCCGCCAAAAGCACCGACACCTCCGCCGCCGGGAGCATCCTGCCCCGTGAGCAGGTGGAGGCGGAGCTGTGGGACGCCAACTGGGTCATCGAGTATGACCCCGGCAGCGGCAGCGTTTACGCCGTGTTTTACAGCGAAAAGCCCATGCAGTACAGCTTCGACGCCTTCAACCCCCTGCGCTCACGGGATCGCCGGGTGCAGGAGGGGGCCACCGTGGGCTACTACGGCGGCGACAGCGTCCAGAGCGAGGACACCGGCAAGCTGACCCCCAAGATGGAGATCATCAACAAGGAGCGTCTGCTGCTGAAGGTCACCTGTGACACGCCCCGTGACCCCCTGCACTTCTATGTGACGGTGACGGACGCACAGGGCCACTCCACCGGGCGGATGGAGCTCACCGGCTCCGAAGTCAACGTCTCCTACCGCACCTATACCGTCACCATGGTGCTGGACGACCTGACGGAGGGCAAACGCTTCTCCCAGCAGCGCCGCTTCCGGCAGCTGACCCCCGGCTCCGACCTGACCCTGAAGGTGGAGGTGGAGAGCGACAGCCGTCTGGTGGACTCCGTCACCGGCAAGCTCACCACCAACAGTCTCTTTGCCGAGGTGCGGGACGGCGGCACCACTGCCGTGGTCACCTATGCCCGGCATCTGCAAAATCTGGACGAGGGCTCCGGTCTGCCCACCGCCATCACACGGGCGCTGCAGGAGCAGGATATCCAGTTCGTCAACACCGGCATGGACGACGGCTGGGACAGCTGCTATCCGGGCCGGAGGTTCACCCCCATCTATAACGAGAACCTCGCCTATTACGACAGCACCGTCGCCGTAGGCACCCAGTCCTATCACCCTGTGGTCTATGAGCTGCCGGTGGATACCGACGGTGACGGCGGCCTGTTCGAGAGCTTCCGGGGCACCTTGCGAAACATCCGTCTGTGCGGTGCCCAGATCAGCGCCGGCGGCAATGCCGGCGGTCTGGCTGGCTCCCTCCGGGGCGGCACCACCATTGAGGGCTGTCAGGTCTACCTGAGCCCCACCCGTGACAAGCTCAGCAGCAAAAGTGAGCAGGATATCTGGATCAGCGGCGCCACCGCCGGTGGTCTGGTGGGCCGCTGTGGTTATGACCTCACCGTCCGCAACAGCTTCGCCTCCTCCGTGCTGGAGGGCGGACGCTACGCCGGCGGTCTGGTGGGCTATATCAGCGGCACTCGCACCGTCTATGTGGAGCACTCCTACGCCGACTGCTACCTCTACGCCTCCGGCACCACCGGCGGCCTCATCGGCAGCTGTACCGGCACGGCGGATATCACCCTGCGGGACTGCTACACCGCCGGTTTTCAGGAAGCGGACGTCATGGCGGGTCTGGTGGGCGGTGAGTTGTCCTACGGCGACGTCGTCGACACCTGTTACAGCGCCAGCGCCCGGCTGAACGGCAGTGAAAAGCTCACCTACTCCACCGCCAAGCCTGCGGATGTCACCACCGGCAAGCCCGATATCACCAGCACCTACTATATGTCCCACGGCGACCACGACATGGACGGCACGGTCTTTGCCGACTATGAGCAGTGGAGCGGCCGCAGCCGGGCCGACGCCATCGAGAAGTACCTCAACGACGCCTTCACCGCTGAGACCGGCGGCAGCGACACCGTGGCCTACAATCTGGTGGACGGCATGGGTCTGGGCGCTTACTCCTATCCCCGCCTGACGGGGCTGACCCACTACGGCGACTGGCAGGCTCAGTTCGAGGCCGGTACACTGGTGTACTACGAGGTCTATTCCGACGGCAGCTACGGCTTCCGTGGTGCCAACAAATCCACCGTCAAAACCACCGGCACGGTGGTGGGCGACGGATACGGCATGGTGTACAGCACGCTGCCGGAGCAGGATCTGACGGCGCGCTATTCGCTGGGGGGGCGGGAGGTCACCTCTACCTTGTACCGTGCCAACGCCATCGACATGGGCGGGGGCTACTACCTGCTGCCCCTGCCCCGGACACTGGTGAACACCACCGAGGTAGCCACGGACTTCTACCGCCGGGTGCAGGTGGAGGACACCACCTACTACTTCAATCCCCATTTCACCTGCTGGGTATCGGAGGGCTCCGAGGCCCCGGAGGCCCCCAGCGAGATCGGCATCCGCACAGCCCGGCAGCTGAATAACCTGAGCCTGTACTATGAGCAGTACAGCCCCCTGCTGGCCAAGGACACCACCTTCCAGCAGGAGCGCAGCATCGATTATTCCGGCTATGACTGGGCAGCCTATGGCCGCAACGATACCGTCGTCACCAGCCAGCAGCCCATCGGCAGCAGTGCCGTCGTCCCCTTTACCCACATCTATGACGGCGGCGACTATCCCATCGCCGCTGTGCCGCTCCAGAGTCCCAACGGCGGCGACTACGCCGGACTCTTCGGCCTGAATCAGGGGAGTCTGCGGAATGTGGTGCTCACCACCGGGGAGCAGGACTACTCCGTGACGCTTCGGGGCATCCTACGCCTGCGTACCGCCTATGTCGGCGCTCTGGCTGGCCGCAATGACGGCACCGTCTACAACTGCGCTGCGGCGGGCTACTCCGTCACAGCCCACGCCTATCAGGGCAGCGTCCTGTATATGGGCGGCTTCGTGGGGTATAATGCCGGGACCATCCGCTCCGGCAGCGTCAGTACTCCCTCCCTCACCGCCAGCAGCAACTATGCCCGTCTGCTGATGGGCGGCTTCACCGGCGGCAACAGCGGTCTGGTGAGCCAGAGCTACGCCATGGCCAACGTGGAGGTACTCCAGATCCGTGGCGGCGGCGTAGCCCTCAGCGGCTTCGCCGGGGAGAACATCGGCTCGATCCGCAGCAGCTACTGCGCCACGGCCCTTACCTCCCCCGGTGCCGATACCTACGGCTTCGCCCCGGCCACCGGCAGCACCTCCGGCTGCTGCTATCTCAGCGGCGGTACTTATCGCTTCGTGGGACAGGTCCATCTGTATGATTACAGCGACCAGTCCGGCGCACGGGCCGTCAATGAGCAGGGGCTGAAGGCCCTGACCCTCACCGGCTTCTCTTCCGCCGATGCCAGCCACACCTACCACCACAGCAAAACCCTGAACACCGACGGGCAGGCCTATCCCTATCCCACCAGTCTCACCGGCCACGGCAGCCCCGTCCACTACGGCGACTGGGTGACCCCCGCCGATCTGGGTACGCTGGGCATGGTGTACTGGGAGCACGAGGAGGGCGGCAGTAACCCCGGCTATCACTTCTCATACATCGGCTTTGAAAACGGCGTCCGCAAGGACGGCAGCAGCCTCTGCACCGCCCACGACGACGGCGGCAAGATCACCGCCTACGGCTACGGCTACTACTGGTCCAAGGGCGAGACGGAGCCCCTGCTGGAGACCCAGCACATCGCTCTGGACGGCCGCAACACCGAGGCGGCGGCGGAACTGGAGAAGCAGATGCCTCAGTTCAGCTTCGTCACCTATCAGACCTCCGACACCGGTCTGCGGCTCCTCAGCGGCACCACCGGCAACGGCTACTGGTTCCTGTCTCAGGGGGATGTGTGGTTCACCTACACCGTCAGTCCCTTCTTCGCAGAGTCCTATGCCGTCACCGCCGTCAGCACCGGTACTACCGGCGGCACCACCGGCGTGGAGCCCGGCACGGATGCCCTGCCCTATCAGGTGCGGTCCGTGGAGCAGCTGCAATACATCAACTGGAACTACT
>JABLTS010058593.1_pt1 | contig 15695 bp, 25 predicted proteins | sample 7160081 | NCBI WGS metagenome assembly JABLTS01 (sample SAMN14651231, study PRJNA627086) | human gut metagenome | isolation source: feces | host: Homo sapiens | reverse complement strand
CAGCTTTGCAGCAGGAGCCATGTTATATGTCGTGGTTGAAGAACTAATTCCGGAAATGTCTCAGGGACAGAACTCGAATATCGGTACGCTTTTCTTTGCACTTGGATTTAGTTTGATGATGATCTTGGATGTGGCACTGGGATAAGAGGAGAGGAATGATTCTTATAAGAATATTGATTTATGGTGCTGGTGTGATTGGATCCTTGTATGCGGCTTTATTTGCAGAAGCCGGTTATGATACAAATATTTATGCCAGAGGTAAAAGACTTGAGGCTTTAAGAAATAATGGATTGCAATATAAGAAAAATCAGGAAGTAATAAAGGCAGAGATTAGGATTCTTGGAGAACTACCAAACGATGATATTTATGATTTTGTCTTACTTACTGTCCGGGAAAACCAGCTGTATGAAGCACTTACTGAATTGAAAAATAATAAAAGTAATACGATTGTTACAATGATAAATTCACTGGACAGTTACAATAAATGGGAAGACATTGTCGGAAAAGGAAGAATATTACCGGCTTTTCCAGGAGCAGGCGGAAGTATAAATGATGATGGTATCCTTGATGCAGCACTTACTCCAAGGTTGATTCAGCCGACAACATTTGCAGAAATATCAGGAAATAAATCCGAAAGAACTAAGCAGTTTTCAGAGATATTGAGGCATGCTCATATACCATACCAGAAAGTAACGGATATGCATCTATGGCAGCTTTGTCATCTTGCTATGGTGGTACCGATTGCGGATGCGTATTATGAATCAGACGATCCGGAGAAAGTGGAAAAAGAATGGAAAATCATGAGGAAAACAGCAGAAAGGCTGAAAAGAAATTTTAATTTTTTGCGAAAACAAAAGGGTAAACTGTCACCATGGAAAATGAATATTTTTCGCTTTTTACCCTTACCATTTTTAGCGAATATGCTGGTAGTTACAATTGGAAGCAGTTTTGGAGATAAATTTATGTATCAACATGCTATGAAGGCACCAGATGAAATGAGGGAATTGCATAAGCAGTTTTATGCTTATATGAAAAGAATGAAGAAATGCGGGTGCAAGGCGAAAAAGGTACAGTGATTGGAGAGAAAACATGAAAAATGAAGAATATAAAAAAATGTCAATTAAAGAATTTACAAAAGCAGCAGGAAGATATGAAAGTAACCATGCTGGCATTTACGAAATGTGCAAGAAAGATTATCCGGATGCTCCTTTGCAAACGCTGACTTTTTCAGCTTTTCGACTGCTTTTTCTTCGACAATGTCTCGTATATCTTCCATGCTCTCTTATCTCCTTATCCCAATTTGAACCATTTTTTCAACTTCGCGTGAAATGTGTAAATTTCTGAGGTATCAAGACATACTGCACGAGAGCCGTGCTCTACATAAGTCGGAAGTAAGTCAATCTCTGTGCTGATTCCCTCATAATAACGTCTTCCTGATTCGATTTTTACACAAGCCCAGTTGCCTAAATCCGGGATTTCCTCGCCCGGCTTATACATAACTCCATCTTGTATTACTGCATTTTCCGCTATTCTTGCCATATTTTATTCTCCTTTTTCTTATTCTTCATCAATAAACTTCGTGCTCACAACCAGTTGACTATTCGCCCAAGCATCCGCTCCGGCATCTCTGTTGAACTTAATCGTAATATTCTTCAAATTAAGCTGTTCGCACAAACTCGATAAATGTGCGACTTCTTTCATCAGCTCAGTTCGCATAACAAAATCATTCATACTTAACATTTGCTCATTCTCCTTTCTTTTCCTGTGGAATAACTTCTGTGATTACCGGGCAAATTTCCGCACAGCCGAAACCTTTTCGAGTGCCAAAACCTAAAGTAACGCAATCATTAACATTTACTTCCATGTCTTTCGGCAGCTGTATCCGTGCCGGCTTACCGTTGAAATTTACGATCAGATACTCGAAGCAATACGGCTTACCGATTCGTGATATTCCCAATCTGCTTTCTTTCGATATTACCTTGTACATTTTTTCTGCCATCTTATTAATCTCCTTTTCTCCAGGAAATCCCTGGGTTTATTCTTTCATTGCCGCCAGGCGGCAGCAGTTGTTACAGCTTCGGCCGTTCCATCTCCGGAAGCTCCAGCGCGTCCTTGTACCGGTCGGCAATCTCTGCAGCTGACCGAGAAACCGCCTGTCTAGCTGTCTCCGCTTCTTCTGGTGCGTTATCCCTGTACTTTTGCCAGTTCTTTGTAAGCCAGATGTACGTAGTAGGATGAATTTTTCCGGACATTCCCGCTTGCTCTAAGAAAGCGTAAATCAACTGTTTAACTTGCTTCACTGCCTCCTGCCTGCGCTCCGAGGCTCCAAACGTACCTTTTTCCCAGTCGCTTAAAGTTTGCCTGGTTATTCCAAGACCAGCACACAAAGTTTCAACGCCTGGTCGCATCTTCTTTCTTTTACAGAAATCTATGATCTGCGAAACTCTTCGCTCAAATTCTTCGTCCTGCTCTGGTTTGCACGTGATCTTTCCAAGCGCAGATAACTCCTGCAGGGAATTTATAGAATTTTCGACAAATTCGTCCGGCAAATTGTCAATAACGGCGTTCGGATAGTTATTTTTGGGCATTTTTTTCGCCTCCTTTCGCTGATTTTTGGGACGTCAAGTTTGGATGCTGCGGCGACCCTTTTCGCTCACCAATCTCCCTGGCCCAGCTCGTCCACCCATCAAGTCTATGCGTTCCCTGCTGTTTTGGATTCCTATTTCTTCGTGGCATCCTCTTTGCCTCCTTTCTGTGGTTTTGATTTATCTTCAAGTTCCGAAACAACTAACAATGTTAAGGATTCCGCAAATTTCGCCTCTGGTGTCTGCTTGTACTTCTCCTGTATCTCAGTGGCAGCTCCAACAGCTTTCTCCCATGAAGATGTAGCATCTTCTTGAATACCGTAGAACGCTTTGTGTAAGTTGCAAGCATCAGCCCAAATTTGCCAGTACGTACTTTCTTTAAATAATTTCATTCTGTCTCTCCTTTAAGTTGTGATGACCTGACAAGGAAAGCGGTAGTTACTTCCTTCTGTTAGGTCTGTACCATTGAAAGTATTGATTACCGTTTATAACCGTTGATGTATAAATACTTATAAATACAATCAATGGTTTAAATACATAAATGCTTATAGATTCAATAAATCAACGGCTGTCAATGGCAATCAACGGTATCAATACTATACACATTAATTAAATGGACTTTCGATATACGAAAACCTGTGTTTCTTGCTTCCCGTACCATTCTGTATTGTGTTATATTCGATTAAGTCACGACTTCGAAGCTCGTCCTGTATAGATTCAATCTTCTTTCCGAGCTGCTGTGCTGTTATTCTGATTGGTGTACCATTTTTTGCAGCTTCGGTTAAGATCTCCGTCGCAGTACCCGTCCATGTTTTGTCTGAAGAATTTTGCAACAGTTTCCTGATCGTTCGGATCATAGGATTTTTCTCATAAAGTTCCGTTGCTGTTCGCTCCTGTACTTCTTCAGTGCTGCCCTCCATCTTCCATCTGAATGTATTTTGATCAAATTTTAATTTATAATCATTTTCCGGGATATCTCGTCCTGTAACATTCAGAGTTGCAAGCCCTGTTTCTTTGTCCGTTCTAGTCAGCATAAATATTGCATCTGAACAGCCCATGATTCCCGTTGTGCCATTTACTGCCGCAAATGGATCGTTATCATCTGTTCTTTTTGATGTGTGATGGATGAGCAGCACCACCAGATTATTTGTATCGGCAAATTTCTTTAATTTTGAAGTGTCAGCATAATCTTTCGCATATGCGTTTCTGCTGTTACTCAATGATCTTGCACGCTGAAAAACATCTATAACAATCATTTTTGTATCCGTTTTTTGGTCAACAAAATCTTGTAATTGCTGCACCAATCCATTGTCCAGGTCTGCAGCTGTATCAGCCGTTGTAAGATACAGATTTTTCGGTGCCTCTCTACCGTTCAATATCTTTGTTTGCCGGTCTTTTAGTCTAAACAAGCTGTCTTCGTATGCTAGATAAAGCACTGTTCCCGGATTTGTTTTCTTTCCAAGAAATGTTGTTCCCGTTGCTATTGAGATGCTCATATCTAAAGCCATCCAGGACTTACCGGCCTTGGACGGGGCCACGAGCAAATCCAGTCCCTGCGGCACTAAACCATCAACCACAAACACAGGTGGTTGCATTTCCTTTTCTGCAAGCTCTGCACCAGATATAAACGATAATTTCTGTGGTTCTTTTATTTTCTTAATTTTCCCTTGTTCTGTCGTAACTGCCACGCATCAGCTCACCTCGCTTTCTCTCTCTTCGGTAATCTCAAATCTTCTGGCCTCGTCTCGATCCCTACAAGCTCATTTGCCCGAATGATTGCTTTATTTCGCTGTTCGACTGCAGAACACCACAAGTCACTCATTGGCTGTATATGCGGACTTTTCAGTAACTCCTCGCAAGTAGCAATGACAGTTTTTAAGCTATCCATTTCTGCTACCCATTTCTTTTTTCCGACAGCTTTTCTTTTCTGATCAGCTTCACGCTGCTGTTTAAGTTTCTGCACTTCAGTTCCGCTTATCTTGCTGCTTGTGTTAATATCAAGTTTGAATTGTTCAATTAAATACTGTGCAGCTTTCCAAGCATCAACCCCAAGTACAAGGCTGGCAAGTTTTAAAGTGTCGCCTCCGATTCCGGACGAAAAATCGTAAAATCCACGGTTCCCCGGATAAATTTTACAGGATGGCGTTTTTTCTTCTGCGTTGATGGGACTATTGATAAACCCGGAACGATTCACAACAAATCCAAGCCTCTCAGCAACTTCTTTTGTCGACAAAACCGCATTTACCTCGTCAAAGAGCTTATTCATCTACTGACAGCACCTTTTTTACTGCCTCACGAATTGAATCTTTTCTTTCCGCAGTCATTTCTTTTTGCATCCAACGGGAAAATGTAGTTCGATCAACTCCCATTTCCGCCGCAACCTCGTAATGATGTATTCTTTTTGACTCCAACAGGTTTCTAATATCTTGATTTTTTCGCATTGCTTTACCTCCAAATCTTGGACTTTTAAACCTCCAAAAAAAATAACCTTTGTTTCTTCCCTTCAAGAATAGCAAAAACAGAACATATGATTCCATATTATGGCATATTGACTTAACTTTTTTTTGCCTTGAACACACAAAAAGGACGCACCAACAGTGGGGATGGATCAATCGATCCGGGTAAATCTCGTCATCTGTTAGTACGTCCTCATTAATGGACTTGAATTATTTAATTATATTAATATTATATCATATTTTGTCGAAAAATGCCACTCAAACAATGTAATTTATGACGGTAACGTCCGTCCTCCAATGGCTCAGATGAAGCACACTCACCATCATCAATGCAAGCCGGTCAAACTCCGTCTCCTTTCCTTGTTCAATAGCTTTCTGCCGGTTTTCTCCCCTTAATTTATACGGTTCCTCGTTTGTGATATCTTCAATAAATCTCTGCCTTGAAGCTCCGGGCCTATGCCGCTCATCGTATCTGGCCATGAGCTCTTGCTGGCACTGTTGCTTGTATCCCGGCTCATTCTTTAGCCTGTCAGCATAATATTTATACGCTTTTTGTGCGTGTTCCCTCCGGATTCCATGCAGATCTATTTTGTTCTGCATCTCTTCCTTAGAGAAGAGTTTCTGCCCCGGATCCGCAGCCTGGAATATCTCCAACACTGTTTTTTCATCCTCCGGAAGTATGCGCTGCAGTTGCGTTTTTCCGCCTTTGCCACGTTTAACATATACGCACAGATAGCCCATTTCGTCTATTACAATGTCCGCACCGGTCACCCTGGACAATTCTGCCCTGCGAATACCAACGGCATTCTGAAAGCGAATAAGACGATTGTAGCGTGCTTCTGTGGCTTCAATTCTCCCCTGTTTATTCGCATCCGGGTTCCGACTTCTTATTATTTTACCTGCAGTACGCTTCGGTTTCTCAATCTCATTCATATTGATTCCCGTAGCCTTGCAAGGTGCTGCTAGTCTCCGATGGATTGTTGCAGCACTATAACCGGCTTCCTCTAGCTCTTTCTCATATGCCTGTAAAAGCTCTTTCTCCCGTCCTTGAAGCTGATCGGGACGTTTTACACCATGGTTCTTACAATAAGCAGCAAACAGCTTGCAGTCCTTCTTATATGCAGTCACGGTCTGATTGTCCGTAATTCCTTTCAATGCTGATGCTATCATTAATGATTGTATGCTTCGGTATTTTCCCATTTTCTCACCTCTTCTCAATTCATCATTTTGATGATTCCTTTTTTTACTGCTCCTAACCTCAGATTTTTGTTTAACTGCCCGTTGTTCTGCCTTTTTAATGACTTAGCCTTGTCAATGAGTTCTGTACTGTTCGGGCGGTGTTTAGTTCACCACTCCTTGCGGAGACAGTACATAATAGCTGCGGTCTGCTATCCTCTTGTGTGGTTATTTTCTTTACAGAATCAGCTGTAAAAGTTAGAATATAACCGCTTTTTCTCGCTTAACTGGTTATTCTCTCTTTCGGCAAGCCTCCAAAGAATAACCTTTAAGTCTCTTCTCCTTTCGCCATTATTTTTATTCAAACATAATATGTATGATTGGAAAAATTATAAAAAACATTATTATCTCTATCCTATTTTTTGCAAAAAAAATGGAAGGTGTGTACACACTTCCTGTCCTTGCTATTCCTTCTGTTTCTGCATAAAAAAGACCAGAGCCATATTAGCTCCAGTCTATTTATATGAATTCTGGTATTTCACACACCGTTATGTTATACTACATTTACGGAAAGTCAAATCACGCAAAAAGGCGGTCTACCCTCTTCGGAGGGGCAACCCTCCAGACGAAAGAAAGGAGGGCGATGCCAATGTATGTTACATATTCTGATTTAATCCAGATAGGTATATTCATTGTCACTCTTATAGGATTGTGTTACACAATTTTTGGGAGAAGAAAATAGCCGCCCACTACTCGCAATAGTGAACGGCTGTACTAAAACAGTTCTTTAACTTAAATCGGGTAGATCGCTGTGTTTTGGCTTTCCCCTTTTTGTACCTTCAATATACCACTTCTAATGGATTTTCGCAAGATTATCTTTATTTAAACAACTATTCTAACAAAAAAAGAACTGCACCTCCGTTTAGATACAGCCCTTTTCCTTGCAGTCCTTTCATGGTAGTGAGAAAATTACCAGGTCAACCCAGCTCTCTCATATGCTTCTTTTAAAAACTCTTCAACATCTTCCAATGTACATAAGTGATCGTAATTGCCATCATAGCAACCACTTTCCCATACAAGCTGATTATTCGATAAATCCCAAACATTATATCCTGTATACCCATCTCCATTGCAATCTCTGCAAACAGCATCGTTATACATATAATGCTGAAATCCCTTCTCAATTCTATAACCGGCTTCATACGCTCTTTTTCTTAATGTTGTTAAGCTATACATATACATTACCTCCAAATAAATGAATTTTTTATTTTAACGGAAGTTCTGTAATGTCTTATAATATACTGTGCTATGCTGTCAACCATGAGCTACTGCATCTTGATGATATTATACTATACTTCCAGCGTTTTGACAATGTTCTTAAAACCTTCCAGTCATATTTTACCAGTGTACCTCTGCCCTCAGCAGTAGTGAGATCAGCTACAACCGTACTCGATGTACACTTGCATTAATCCCATTTATTATTATTTGACACTGTACCACCGTACCTGGAAGTACACCCCTTGAACCTATTCTATAGCAATCCTTCCTCTTTGCCAGGTCAATTTGTCCTTCCGTTACTTATCAACTATCTTTATTATTCTTCATCTCACAGACATTCTCACTCATTTATCACCGAATCCGGTTCCGATCAGAGTCTATTATATCCGGATTTACTCCTTTTTGTCTTTCTGATACGGATTAAAACCAGGCCCCCTCGCAAGCCTGATTTTATTACACTTTAGGGATTGACTTCCGGCCCTGGCTATGATATGCAGGTCAGTTTGTTTAGGAATACGGCTTTGCTCTCCCCCCTAGCCCAACTATACTCTACAAATAGAGGTATAAAAGGACTAGAGGTATAGTGAACAATATGTATGCAGTATAAGCTGCTTGAGGTTTCCGTATTCACTCCCAATCATTACTGACCGGTACGATTCAGAGAATAAATCTCAGCGGTCGAAGTCTGCCATAAGACACCGCTTGACGCAAATCAATTTCGTAACCCCCCTTCTGATTCGCTTACTTGTGTGAATCAGACGACAGGACGGGCAATCACCGATTTCTAAAGATAGTGGTCTACCAACGCACCCTCTGACGGCGATTCCTGCGGCTGCTACCCCGCAAAGGTTGTTTTTAAGCGGTTTTCCTCTCAACGCTCCTGTATCTTCCTGCCAGGTTTTGGCTCCTCATTATTTAAAAAAGGGTTCACTTAATAAAGCTGTATCTTCCGGATTTCTCGAAAAATACTGCCTATTGTTACCAGATGAAAAATAAAAAGCTCCTGTAATAATGGCATTTCTACCACACACAGGAGCTTTTGACTTATCACCTATAATAAAAAAACTCTCCATGCGTTAATGTTATATACGCACAAAGAGGGCTTTAAACTTCTTCAATATCTATTGACAAAAGTAAAAAGAGAACTTACAATGAAACCGTGTTGTGAAGGTTCAATGCAGTAACCTTTGAGCGTATGTTCGGAATACGTTCCAGAAGAAATAAAGGTCGGCAAACCAATATTTCAACTGCTATTTTGAAAAATATGCACTGGGACGGCAATCCTGGTGCTTTTTTTCATGTCTTTTTTCGTTTCTCTGTCAGAGCTTCCACCCTGTCCGGCGAGCGTCCGTATCTATACCTCACCATACGGCGGCAGAGTCCACCGCAACCAAAGATATGGTTGACATGGGTTTATTTTACACTTTTTCCATTTCGAACGCAACTATTTCCTTTAAATTACCGCCAAAAAAATTCCCGGTTATTCAAACCGGGAAAATCTTTATTCTGCAGTATAATTTTCTCTGTACAATCGGAGGAACCGAAAATAAGTACTCCTGCTTATCTCCATTTCTTCCATAACGTCTTCCATAGAAGCCCCAGACCTCACAAGGTCACAAAATGCAAGGTATCTCTTCTTCCACGCATTATCGTTTTTTCTTCTTCCTGCGTTACGTGCATTGTGTTTTGGAGTAACTTTCTCACGGAGTTTTCTGTTCTCTTCTCTTAATCTTTCTTGCTCTTTGTGTGCCAGATCTAAGTTGATTTTCAACATCCGGAATTTAACTGCAGTCTGCACCAGATCTCTATAATCTTCCGCTGCGGAATTAATCTCCCGGATCGTTTGCTCTGACTGACTCCGGAGTTTTCTGTTTTCTTCCTGCAGTCTTTTATTTTTTTGTTCAAGGGCCTTGTTCTGCTCTTCCAACCTTTTAATCTGGTTTTGGCTTGCCAGATATGCCGGTGACTGCTCATATGATGTATTTGCCGTTTTATTGAGCTTTCCAAGCTCTAGCATTAAACGCTGGATGTCTTCCCTTGCTTCTGTCAGCTGCTTTTTCAGCTCACGATTACTTTCTTTTGCCACAATGCAGCCCTCCTTTTCGTTTATTTAATTATAATATATCCCTTACCCGGCTATGTGTCAAATATTAATTTATAACACTTATATAATTATATACTTATACACTTATATACCTATATACATATATAATTGTATCTAACAAAGCAAGAACATGTCTCTAATTCAATTTATACACTGCTTATTTTGCCCTAGAATCGACTTTTATGGTTTACTGGTACATTTTACTGCCTAATGCTTAAAACTCTAAATCTGGGCGTTTTTCCACGTTTGTAATAAGCCTTTTTTTGTTTTTTGAAAAATTTTTGAGGGTGCTACTTTGGCAGCAGTCTCCTTTTTTCGGAAAAGGCCTTTTTTCTTTTTTTCGGTTGCTTTGGGGGCTTACCTGGCTCGCCGCCCCCCTCCCTCAACGGGGGTCCGGGTGCTTATTTCTAATGCTGATTTAAAACAAAAAAAAATGGAGCTGCCGCTCTTAATCCAACATGCAACCCCATCATTATTATTGTATAGTTATATAACTATATAGTTATACAGTTATGTAACTATATAATGTCCGCCTTAAGCTTCTCGATCTGCTCAAGCTTATCATAAAGTTCTTTGTTCTTCTGTCTATCTTCTTCTATTAATCTCTGGATATACTGTGTCATTGACGTATATTTGCCTGTGCTCTTTGCTGTATACTCAGCCATAAGCTTCAGATACTCTTGATACTCTGTCACATCCAAACGCATATACTTCGCTTTCCTCTTTGATATGCCCTGTGAGGCTGTATTCGGCTGTTCCTGGGCTTCTGTTTTCTGTACCATGGAAATCTCTGGCTTATCTGTTTGCGGCTGTTCTACGGCCTCCTGCGGCTTACTTACAAATGCCATTGCCGGATTATTTACAAAACTTTTCTTGCTCACTTCACTACCTCCATTAATTCCTCGATCATATCATCATAATCTTTGGCTGCATTGGATTTAGGGGCATATGTAAATATATCCATTTGCTGAGCCTGCGCCTCTTTGATTGCTATACACTCTCTAATCTTTGTCTTAAATAGCATAGTGTTCAACGCTTTCGCTGTATCATCCAACATAGCTGCCATATCCTTCGACAATACCGCTCTGCTATTGTATCTAGTGATAAGAATGCCAGCAATAGTAAGACCTGGGTTGCAATATCGTTTGACCGTCTGCATGGTCTGCGATAGCTGCCCGATCCCTTGTAGGGAATACACGTCAGCTTGTACCGGTACGATCACGTAATTACTTGCTGTTAATGCGTTCATCGTCAATATTCCCAAAGACGGCGGCGTATCAATCACAATATAATCATATCTCTCTTGAATTTCCGTAAGTGATTCCCGGAGTAGATATTCACGTCCGGTTTGCGAAAATTCCATGTCTGCCAGGGCAAGCGATAAACTTCCCGGAAGAACATCAAACCCCATCCTCACAGGGAAGATAACATCATTCACCGTCTTTTCTTTTCGCAGTACTTCATATAGCGTCGGTACGTTTAAAAGGTCAATCCCCAGCGTATAGCTTGTATTAGACTGCGGATCTGTGTCTATCAGCAAAATCTTCTTGCCCCTGGAATAAAGGCCAGACGCAAGCGCAAGAGCTGTTGTAGTCTTTGCCACACCGCCTTTCTGGCAGGTAATTGTAATCACTTTTGCCATATCCGTTCCCCCTTCTTTTTCTAAAATTATAAGTTATGCGTCTTTGAATATCAATGTTTTTATAAAATTGTATAATTATATAACTATGTAATTATGTTATTATATAATTATATAGTTGTATACAAAAGCGGCGCATGGTTTCCCACACACCGCCCGGTGATATAGCATAAATCAATATAGAACTCTATAATGCCGTTCTGCTATTCATCTGTTTTAGTTCCAAGATCTTTGCAAATATCTGATACAATTATCCAGATATATCGCAAAATCTTTTCTGATCGGATTCCAGTGAGCATTTCAGCTATTTCTTTTTTGTAATCCATTATTAATGCCCCCATTTGTTCTTTTCTTTCTCAAAAAGAGTATGTGTAAAGCTATAAATCATCGCCAAGAATCTTACACTTTCTATCTTCTGTATCATCCCAATAATTTCTTTCTTATAGTCCATAAACATTACCTCCAGTACCTTTTCGGAATGTCAGCTATAAAGAGGTAAATGTACCGTTGAATCCTCTCTGACTGAATTTTGCTGAGTATTTTTGTTATTTTTTTCCACAGTCCATATTATACTTTCTGAGCTTTTGCTCTTTCCTTAATACGCTTTAACATCAAATGGTCTGAAAGATTAAGTGTTCTTTTAATATCATCTGTATCATCCATCATTAATGCGTTCCAAATCAAAGAGAATCTTGCTTCATCTTCTTCAGACATTTTCCGGCGTGTCTCTTCTTTGCTTCCCTTCAAAAGAATCTCCGCTGCTTCAAGGGTGCGCTGCAAGAAATATCTATTTTTATTCGCTTTAACAATTTCTGCGATAGCTTTTCTACAAGGATTCTGCGTCAATAAACATCTTTCCATCGGTTCTCTTCCTCCTGTTCCTGTTCTTTTTGGTTCTGGAAACTGCTTCTTGCTACACCATATAAGAAATTAATTGTTTTTTCGCTATATAATTGTATGGTAAAGTTGATAATATCAAGTTTTCTTAATTGAGTACTGGCGTATGAATGCCAAAAATCTCTTTTTTTCTTGGTTTCTTGCAGCTCTGCTTTTAGATTTTCAATTTCTTCCTGCTGATCTGCAATAATCTCAGATGCTAAAGGTTTTTCTTCGTCCTCACAATGGATATCTGCAGCATCTCTTGCAAGTTCAAGGGTTTTCTTCTTCTGTTCCTCAAGCTTTTTCTCTATTTCTTCCGGAGTTTCCTGGCGAAATTTCTCTAATTCGTTATTTGTATTCATTATCAAGGTTCCTTTCTAAAATGTACTCTGTCCAATGTTCGTATAAGCTTTCAAGTATACGCATGGGTTAATACCCTCGCAAAAGCCAATCCATAACCATCCAAAAAGGCAGCATAAACACGGAAATCGTTAATATTCCCCACATGACACTTGCAAGCTTCTTTCTGATCGTCTTTTTCAGCGCTCTTTTAAATCTGCGCTCCCACTGGTCATAAGTCATAACTTTATTTGCGTACATCTTTTTTTCCTCCTTGTGTGGTTGCAAGGGGCGAACCTGTATGATAAGATAAATTTACAGGCTTGTCCCTGTGAGTAAAACAGTCGTGTCTACTTTGGTCGGGTGGTACGACTGTTTTTATTTAGTTTCTGTGGTCGGCAAATATGCGTCTACAGCTTCTCGTATAGTCTGAGCCTTCGTCTGTTCATGCTCTTTGGAATATTTCACTATTCGTTCATCCATGTCCGGAGTAACTCTAACTTTTACTTCAACCGCTTTTCTGCAATCTGTCGGCCGTCCTGTTCTGGGACTCACAATTTCACCTCCTTTATAATTTTGGTTCCCATAAGTCAATTATATATTTATGGTTCCCAAAAGTCAAGTTGAAGTTATACCATCAAAAAAAGAGGCTCAACACCAAAGTCGAACCCCCGGAAGATTGTTCCGAACCTTAATTTTTCAGTTCTCTTTTATACTTGAAATATGTGTTTCTGGCGATCCCTAAAGTTTCAATTACTTCTTTATCGGTCATGTTTCCATCAAAACTCTTTGCCATTTTCTGAATTTTTTCTTTCATTTCAACTGATTTCTTCGTTGTAACCTTTGAACCTTCAGCACGCCCGATCTGTTTTCCATTTAATCTGGCAGTCTCAATGCCCTCTCTGGTTCTCTGGTGAAGGTCTTCAACTTCTTTCTCTGACTGTTCAAATGCTTTTATAATCTGCTTCTCCGCAAGTAGCTTTATGACCTTGTTCGTAGCTTCAATATAAATATCCGCTATATCATTTCCAGTTGCCCCTATAGTCTGTTCAATAGTGCTTTTGTACACTTCTGTATTTATATAGGATTCTTTCAGGAATACTAGATTTACACCTTTATTAAATAAATCCATGTAAAGCTCAACGCCCTCTGTTGCATTCCTGCTCATTCGGGACACAGAGTCAAATACAATTGTATCGCCAGTCTTAACAGTCTTATAAAGTTTTTCCCATTCTGACCTACCTGCAACCTTTGTTCCAGTGTATACTTCCCTTACAATGACCACCTCCGGATATGCCGCTTTAATGTTTCGTTCCTGTCTTTCTATGCTCTGTTTCGCTGTTGAGATTCTACAATAGCCAAATGCCTTATTTTTCATTTCTTTCCCCCCTCAGAAAGTATCTTTTTTAACGTTCGTTTATTTTGATACTATTAGTATAGCATTTAGGGTTCCAAAAGTCAATATTTTTAATACTTTTTCGGCATAGGTTTATTTTGATACTCTTTTACATCATATGGCATCTTCGCTTATTCCATGATATATTAATCGCAAAACAGTATAGAAAGGAGGAACACCTCCTACTTGGGCATGAAAAGAGCTACACTATCATATGGTAATGTAGCTCTTAATTATTGAACATTCGTTCTATTTGTATTATAATAATTACAGATAAAAGAATCACCTTTCTATCAACAGAGCTTCCACCTCTATCCGGCACGCAGGGCAGAGAAACGGGAACTCTGTTTTTTATTTTACCTTTAAAATTGCCCTGATCTGCTCTTGCGTCGCATCCGACAAACATGGTTGGCTGGATCCATTCCGGAACATCTGACAAAGCAAGATGCTAAGGTTTCCGTAGCTCAATTCCGAGCTCTTAACTTCGCTTATCGCTACTTCAAAAGCTCGTTCAATTTGCTCCCTACTCACCGGACAACTTCTAAACTCTGCTTCAAGAAGACCAATGTACGCCTGTTCTGTCATTCTCTTATCCTTTCCCCGGTACCGGAATGGATCCAGCACCGGAACAATATCATCATTCAAACTCAGGATTTACTGTACTCATTCGCTCTGAGTAAGCTTTCGCATATCTGGCCGCAAGTGAGCTTGAAACATCATCTTTCGCCCGAATGCCAATATCTTCTCCTACTTCTACTAACTCAACAGGTTTTTTCATCTCATCAACCCGTGTAACTGCATTTTTTGTATCAAATTCTTTTCTGCTCATTCGAGATATTTTAATATCTTCCAATGTAGCCGCTTGATATTCTTTCTCTAATCTACCCAAAAATCCACTGTCTTCATACCCATGTGCATCCATAATTAGACTTTGATTTTTATTTCTATCTCCAAACAAAAATTTTCCATCATATATGTGTACGATTTCTTTTAAGCGATTATTAGCCTCGTCAATCACTCTGATCGCTGCATCTTCCGTCGGTACAGTCAAACGTATTTCTGACTTTTTTGCAATATTCTGGACAGCTCTAACGCAAAAAGACGAACGACTTGCAATAGCACGTTTACAATAAGCCTCTACTTCACTCTCAGTCATTGGTATCCCCGCAGCACTAATTGCATTAAGCTCTTTAAGAAGTTCTAAATCAACAAAATCCGGCTTAAATTTCCCCTGATTTCTCTGCTTTATGGATTTTGTTTCACTCTCAACTTGCTCCAAAGCAATTTGTCTGACCTTCTTATACCTTTTTTCATATACTGATTTGATTTTTTCCAACTGTTCCGGCAAAGCTTTTGATGTATACTTTTCTTTAGCATCTGCAATTTCATCCTCTTCACATGCTTTCCACATTTCCATATCCTTTGAAAAATTTTTTAAAGTTTCTGCATATTTTTTAAATTTATCCATTATCTTACATCCTCCTATTATTCTGCCGAAGCAATCTCATTCCAACAGCCATCGAAAAAGACTGTCTTTCCACTGACTTTATAAACGTCTCCGATCTCTGGCTCAAGTGGCAAGTCACTCATTCGAGTGACCTCACCTTTATATGTAGTTGTCTCCGGTACCGTGCCGCAGCACTTAAACTTCCATTCAGAACCGGTTCTAACAAAAAGGGCATCCTTTCCGATATAATGTTCTGGTCTTCTTACGATGCATAAAGAACCTTCTTGAGTCTCTGTCGGCAGTTGACATTCGGCATCAACTACCAAACAGCCCGGATGCTCCTTTGCAAACGCTGACTTTTTCAGCTTTTCGACTGCTTTTTCTTCGACAATGTCT
>JABLTS010124999.1_pt1 | contig 15719 bp, 13 predicted proteins | sample 7160081 | NCBI WGS metagenome assembly JABLTS01 (sample SAMN14651231, study PRJNA627086) | human gut metagenome | isolation source: feces | host: Homo sapiens | reverse complement strand
TCCCAACTATGGGTCAAAAAGCTATGATGGTTTCAATAGCAACTTCAGCTGGTACTGGATCAGAAGTTACTCCATTCGCAGTTATCACTGACGAAGAAACTGGAATTAAGTATCCATTAGCTGACTACGAACTAACTCCAGATATGGCTATCGTTGACGCTGAGTTAATGATGACTTCTCCTAAGGGATTAACAGCTTGTGCTGGTATCGACGTATTAGTTCACTCAATTGAAGCTTATGTTTCAATAATGGCTTCTGAATACACTAACGGATTAGCTTTAGAAGCAATCAGATTAGTATTCAAGTATTTACCAGATGCTTATAATGAAGGTACAACTAACATTAAAGCAAGAGAAAAAATGGCTCATGCATCTTGTATGGCAGGTATGGCATTCAGTAATGCATTCTTAGGAATTAACCACTCAATGGCTCATAAGCTAGGTGCATTCCACCACTTACCACACGGTATGGCTAACTCTTTAGTTATGAAAGAAGTTATTAAGTTCAATGCTACTGATGCTCCAACTAAGCAAGCAGCATTTGCTCAATACAAATATCCAAATGCAGCATGGAGATATGCTAAGATAGCAGATCACTTAGGATTAGGTGGAAACACTGAAGCTGAAAAAGTTGAATTATTATTAAAGGCTATAGACGAGTTACAAAACAAAGTAAATATGCCTAAGACAATTAAAGATGCTGGTGTAAGTGAAGTTAAATTCTTCGAAACATTAGATGAAATGGTTGAGCAAGCATTTGATGACCAATGTACAGGAGCTAACCCAAGATATCCATTAATGTCTGAATTAAAAGAAATGTATATCACTAGCTACTATGGAGAAAATGCTAAAGATGAAGCTAAAGCTGAAGCAGCTCCAACTAAAAAAGAAAAGAAAGCTAAATAATCAATAATAATATATAAGGTCCTAGCGGAAGCTAGGGCTTTTTTTTAGATAATCAGAAAAAGATATCTTAAAATAATTTATGAAATAAGTGTAAAAAATAATATTATCCTAAAAAGAATTTACATATTTGATTTAACTTAGAAATTTGAGCGATAAAATTTATAATACTATATATGGTAATTTTAAAGTTAAAAGATTCATATAATTACATAATTTATATGATAATAGGAGTGTTTATATTAAAATTAATATAAATATATATTTATATATAGAAATATTCTATTGAATTTAAGAATGCTTTTTATAAAAGTTGTGATATAATATTCACAATAATAATACGAGGAGATAAAAGTTTGAGTAAGAATAGTTTAAAATTAAATGAAATTTCATTATTCTCTCATATAAATAATAATACAATACATAAGTTAAATGAAATTTGTTTTGTAAGGCAATTAAAAAAAGGGGAGCATCTTTTTAGAGATAAGGAAATAATAAAGAGTATTTATATAGTTAAAAGTGGCAAGGTTGCATTATATAAACAAAGTGAATCAGCACAAAAAAAAGTTATTTTTATTTTAGGTAAAGATACAGTAATTAATGAAGTAATAATTGATGATTTACCAGCTTCTATTAATTGTGAAGCTTTTGAAAAAGCAGAAATCTTATGTTTTGATAGAATAAAATTTTTAGATATTATGAAAGAGGATTTTGAACTTTCTAAAATAATAATTAATTCATTAGCAATGAAAGTAAGAAGATTATATAGACAAGGAAAAAATTCAATTCCTATAAAGGTTGAAAAGAGAGTTGCAGCAAAGTTATGGAAATTATCGAGAGATTATGGAATAGAAATAGAAGAGGGTACATTGATTGATTTAAACATAACGATTACATATTTAGCTGATATGTTTGGGGCCCCAAGGGAAACAATTTCAAGAGCTTTAAAAATTTTAAATAATGAAGGTTTAATCATAAATAAAAATAAAAGAATTATAGTTCCTGATAGAGAAAAATTAGTTAGATTCTTCAAAGATAATTAAGAAAATTTAAATGATGTGATAAATGTCACATCTTTTTTTTTGTAAAAAAAATATAATTTAAACATCGACTTGTTAATGTATTAACAAGAAAAAGAAAAAATAAGCTAAGAGGTGTTTTACATGGGATATAAACTTAACTTAGAAAATATGAATTTAGCTTTAAAAGAGTTAAAGAAAACATATAGAATCTATGCTCCAAAAGTTTTTGAAGGTGCAGGAACTTTTTCTGATACTGATAGAGTAAGATATGGAGAAGTTTCTACAATAGAAGAAATTGAATTTGATAAAAAATCAAGTTATTCATATAAAGAAACAATTTTACCTACAAGACAAACTTTATTCTTCTTTAATGATGATGAATGTAAAGAAGCAGAAGTAGATGAGAGACCAGCGTTAGTATTCTTAAGAAGTTGTGAAATTCATTCTGTAAAGAGAATAGATGATATATACTTAAGAAATGGCTTTGAAGATATCTACTATAAAAAGATGAGAGAAAATGCAAAGTTTATCTTAATTGGTTGTGAAAACAGTTTTGAAAATTGTTTCTGTGTAAGCATGGGATCTAATAAAACTGATGAATACAATGCTTATATCAAGGTTGATGGACAAGATGTGTACTTAGATGTTAAGGATGAGGAAATTGCAGCTATTTTAGATTATGTAGAAAAAGAAGAAAAGGAAGTTACTCCTGATTTCGTTACAGAAAATCCAGTTAAAGTTAATATTCCAGAAAATTTAGGTTTAGAAGTTATGAAATCTACAATGTGGAATGAATATAATGAAAGATGTATAACTTGTGGTAGATGTAACTTTGTCTGTCCAACATGTACATGCTTCACTATGCAAGATATAACTTATAAAGATAATAAAAATGCTGGTGAAAGAAGAAGAGTATGGGCATCATGTCATGTGGATGGATATACAGATATGGCTGGTGGACATAGCTTTAGAAAAGAAAAAGGTCAAAAGATGAGATTTAAAACTCTTCATAAAGTATATGACTACAAGAAAAAGTGGGGATATCATATGTGTGTTGGATGTGGTAGATGTGATGATATATGTCCAGAATACATCAGTTTCTCTACAATCATTAATAAGTTAGAAGATGCTATGAACGAGGTGAAGAATAATGACTAAGAATGAATACATACCATTTAGATCAGAAATTTTAGAAGTAATTGAACATACTCCAATAGAATATACTTTTAGAATGGCTTTTAACGGAGATGTTAAACCAGGTCAATTCTTTGAAGTATCTCTTCCAAAGTATGGTGAAGCACCAATATCTGTAAGTGGAATTGGTGAAGGATATGTTGACTTAACAATAAGAAGAGTTGGTAAAGTTACTAATGAAATATTTAAAAACTATGTAGGAGATAAGTTATTCTTAAGAGGACCTTATGGAAATGGTTTTGATATAGAAAACTATAAAAACAAAGAAGTAATAGTAGTTGCTGGAGGAACAGGTCTTTCACCAGTAAGAGGAATAGTAGAATACTTCTCTAAAAATACAAATGATTGTACAAGCATGACATTAATTACAGGATTTAAGTCACCAGAAGATGTTTTATTTAAAGAAGACATGAAAGAATGGGAAAAGACTATGAATCTTATTTTAACAGTTGATACTGCTAAAGAAGGTTATGAAGGTAAAGTAGGATTAGTTACTAAATATATTCCTGAATTAGAAATAAAAGATATGGATAATGTACAAGTAGTTGTTGTTGGACCTCCAATGATGATGAAGTTTACTGTTTTAGAATTCTTAAAGCTTGGAATAAAGGAAGAAAATATCTGGATTTCTCAAGAAAGAAAAATGTGCTGTGGAATAGGTAAATGTGGACACTGTAAAATAGATGATACTTATATTTGTTTAGATGGACCAGTATTTAACTATACAGTAGGAAAATCTTTAATTGATTAGGAGGAAGTAATTAATGGATATCAATACTAAAAAGCTAAAAAAGAATGCCTTTAGAGTTACAAAACATAGAGGTCTTACAGCATCAAGAATAAGAGTTCCAGGTGGACACTTAAATGCTAAATATTTAGGTTTAATTCAAGAAATTGCTGAAACATATGGTAATGGAACAGTTCATTTAACTACTAGACAAGGATTTGAAGTTCCAGGAATCGATATGAAAAACATGGATAAGGTTAATGAATTACTTCAACCAATCATTGAAGGATTAGAAATTAATCAATTAGTACCAGGTAAAGGGTATACATCTGCTGGTACAAGAAATGTAAGTGCATGTATAGGAAATAATGTATGTCCATTTGCTAATTACAATACAACTAACTTTGCTAAGAAAATAGAAAAAGCAATATTCCCAAATGACTTACACTTTAAGGTTGCTTTAACAGGATGTCCTAACGATTGTATGAAGGTTAGAATGCATGACTTCGGTATTATTGGGATGACTGAACCACAATTAGATGAAAGTAAATGTATATCTTGTGGTGCATGTGTTAGAGCTTGTACTAAGAAATCAACAGCAGCATTACATGCTGAAAACTATACGCCAGTTAGAGATCATAGCAAATGTATCGGATGTGGTGAATGTGTAATTAACTGTCCAACAGGAGCATGGACTAGAAGTAAAGAAAAATACTATAGACTTGCCATTATGGGTAGAACAGGTAAGAAGAATCCAAGACTTGCTGAAGACTTCTTAATTTGGGCTGATGAAGAAAGTATAATCAAAATAATAGTTAATACTTATAAATATGTTGAACAATATATTGATAAAAATGCACCAGGTGGTAAAGAGCATATTGGATATATTGTAGATAGAACTGGATTTGAAGAGTTTAAGAAATGGGCTTTAGATGGAGTTACATTATCAGATAAAGCTATAATGATAAATAATGTATATTGGAGTGGTATCAAATACCCTAATATATAATGACTAAAAAGAGCACTGATGTGCTCTTTTTTTATGCGATAATTTACTTATATGGAGTAATAACGGAAAATTAAATATTATATTTTGAGGAATAAGTTGAATTTCATCTTTAATTTATATAATTAATTTCGGATAATTTGATAAAGTTTATAAAGTGGTTATCACTTGGGTAAATTACTTTTAAAAAAAGTATGACAATAGTATTTAAGAATTTTATTTTTAATGGAAACTCGCTCTTCATTATCATTCAGAGGAGTAAGTTCAGCTAACTAAATTAAAATTTAGAGCTTCACTTAATTTTCACAATGTAAAATTCATATCTTTGGGGAAGGTTACATAAGAATGTATAAATAAAGTTTGTAAAGGTGGTAAGGAAGATATGAAAAAAATAGTGGTATTTATATTAATGTTATTTTCTATAAGTGTAGTTGGGTGTAGTAGTAATATATCATCTAAAGATATTAATGAAATGAAAGAAATTGTAGATAAAGTGCTGTCATATGAAAATTCATATGATGATGAAGTAAGTAATTATATTGATGAAGACACATTTAATGAATGCAATTACGAAGTTTTTTACAGTTACCTTATTGGAAAAGTTGAATTTACTAAATATGAAAGTGAAGTTAAGGGAGTAACAAAGGAAGATGGAGAATATAAGCTTTGTATGGTTTTAAATATGGAGGCACAAGGGACAACTTTAGAAAGTGATGGGGTAGAGGAAGGATATGATTCAGTAGAGGGAAATAATGTTCCAGTAGAGGTTGTTCTTAAAAAGGAAAAAGGAAATTATGTAATTAAGAGTGTTAAGGAGTATGAAAGTTTAGAAATAGCTGAAAATGAAAATGTAAATTTCCGAAAAAATCAATAATATACGTGGTAATTTATTGTAAGTATAAAATTACCAAATTGTTATAAAGTCAGAAAATATGCAGAAATTTTATTGGTATTTTTATGGTTATTAAGGAATGTGAAATTTAGATTAGTCATTATTGGTATGTAAAGAAGGAATCTACTGTTAGTTCTGTGATAAAAATATGATATAACTGTATCTGGCGGCTTTAGTGAAAGTAAAAAGTACTTTGAACTAATAAGATATTGGACAATATTAAGTTGTTCGAAAAAATAAAAAGGAGTGGTACAGATGAAGAAAAAACTAATTGCCAGTATAGTTACATTAACAGTGCTAGGGGGTGCGGTTACACCAACTTTTGCAGCTGTAAAAGAATGTTCTCAAGGAAAAACAAATTTAATAACAATTAATAAAGTAAGTTCTTCAGAAACAAATTCAAGTGAAAATAATAAATGTAGTATTTCAGGTGGTTTATTACAAGGAGTAATATTCAAAAAAATATGGTGGTCGAATAGTTCATGTGGAAGTATAATTATTGGAGGAACAGTAGACAAGCCTAATAATGGAGGAAACAATAACAATAATAATAACGATAGTATAGTTCCACCAAGTAACAATACTGAAACACCAGAGGATACAATAGTTCCACCAACTGTTGATGAAACACCAAGTACACCAGATACACCAACAGTGGATGAAACGCCAAGTGTTCCAGATACACCGGTAGTGGATGAAACACCAAGTGTTCCGGATACACCAACAGTAGATGAAACACCAAGTGTTCCAAATACACCAGTAGTTGACGAAACACCGGATAACTCTACAGAAAATAATGTAACTAATGCGGATGAAAACTTTATGGCAGCTGTAGAAACAGCTATATATAATAAAGTAAATGAAGAAAGAGCAAAAGCAGGAGTTCCAACATTAACATATAATACAGTAATGCAAAAATACGCTAGAATTAAATCACAAGATATGGGAGATAATAATTACTTTAGTCATGAAGATTTAAATGGAAATCTTATAACAACTCAAATGAAAAAAGACGGCGTATCATATAAGGCATGGGGAGAAAATATAGCCTATATTGGCGGTAATATAAGCGCAGATGCTTTAGCAGAAAGATTTATGACAAACTGGATGAACTCATCAGGTCATAGAGAAAATATATTATCAACTAACTTCTCAAGTATAGGAGTTGGAGTATATAAAATAGGTAATAAAGTATATGCTACTCAAGAATTTTATAGATAATTAAATAGTTAAATAAATATTGAAATGAGAGATTGTAAATAAAAATTGCAATCTCTCATTTTTTTTATATTTAAACGAATTTTATGCTATACTTTAATAATGATTGAAAGAGTTGTAAAAAAGGCTGTAGATTTTATATAATATGATGAAGAAATATTTGAGGTGAAAAAATGAAACCATTAGCAGATTTAATTAGGCCTACACAATTAAGTGAAGTTTGTGGTCAACAACATATATTAGGAGAAAATAAAATTTTAGATAGAATAGTAAAGAGTGGTAGAATTTCAAATATGATATTTTATGGGCCACCAGGAGTAGGAAAGACCACAGTAGCGAATATTATTGCAGAAAAGGCAGGAAAAAGATTTTATAAGCTTAATGCTACAAATGCTTCATTAAAAGATATTCAGGAAATAACAAAAGAGTTAGATACTTTTTTAGGCGTTAATGGTGTGGTTCTTTATTTAGACGAGATTCAAAACTTTAATAAAAAGCAGCAACAATCACTTTTAGAATATATTGAAGATGGAAGAATAACTTTAATTGCATCAACTACAGAAAATCCATATTTTTATATTTTTAAGGCTTTACTTTCAAGATCAACTATATTTGAGTTCAAACCAGTAGAAGAGGATGATATAAAGAAAGCGCTTAATAGAGCTATAGATATTAAAAGTAAAGGATATAATGAAATAAAATTAGATGTTAAAGATGAAGCTATAAATTATTTAGCATCTTATTGTAATGGCGATGTAAGAAAGGCTATTAATGGATTAGAAATTGCATTAAATTCAACTAGGCCTAATAGTGATAAAATTGTAGTAATTGATTTAAATGTTGTTAAGGATTCAACTCAAAGTAAGGTAATTGCTTATGATAATGATGGTGATGCACATTATGATATACTAAGTGCCTTTCAAAAATCAATTCGTGGTAGTGATGCTGACGCTGCTATTCATTATTTAGCTAGACTTATTAAGGCTGGTGATTTGATTTCTATTTGTAGAAGATTACAAGTAATTGCAGCGGAGGATATAGGTCTTGCTTATCCACAGGCAAGTTTAATTGTAAAGTCACTAGTTGATTCTGCTAGGGAATTAGGATTTCCAGAAGCAAGAATTCCACTTGCAGAGGCAACTATCCTTTTAGCAACAAGTCCAAAATCTAATTCAGCATATTTAGCAATAGATGCAGCATTAAATGATTTAGAAAATATGTCTATAGGGGATATACCTACTCATTTAAAGGATGCTCATTATAGTGGAGCGTGTAAAATGGGAAGAGGAATTGAATATAAATATCCACATAGCTATCCTAATCATTATGTAACACAACAATATTTACCTAATAACTTGAAAAATAGAACTTATTATGAGTATGGAGATAATAAGTTTGAAAGAGCTACAAAAGATTATTGGGATAAAATTAAAAAGTAAAATAATAATATAATAAAATGGGGAAACAGATGATGAAACAAGAGAAGTATAATGATTATTTACAAATTTTAAAAGAAGAGCTAGTACCAGCAATGGGATGTACTGAACCTATTGCCATAGCATATGCAGCTGCAAAGGCTAGAGAAGTATTAGGGAAAATGCCAGATAAGGTTGTGGCAAAATGTAGCGGTAATATAATAAAAAATGCAATGTGTGTAACTGTTCCTAATACAGGAGATTTAGTAGGAATTAAGGCTAGTTCAATAATTGGAGTTTTAGCTGGTGATTCAAGTAAAGAATTGCAAGTTATTAGTGAAGTAGGAGAAGAGCATATAAATGAAGCTAATAAACTTATGAATGAAGATTATTGCTTTGTTGAAAGATTAGATACAGATATTCAGTTACATATAGTAATGGAAGTATATAGTGAAAATGATAGCGCCATAGTTGAAATAAAATATGCACATAATAATATATCTAAGGTAATAAAAAATGGGGAGATATTATTCGAAGGTAATGAGGATCCAAGTAAATATTTAGGTGTATTTATTGATAGAAGTATTTTAAATGTTAATGATATATATGAATTTGCAAATACTGTTGATATTAAAGATATAAAAGAATTGTTAGATAAACAAATAGAGTATAACATATCAATAGCAGAAGAAGGATTAAAAGGAGAATATGGAGTAGGTATAGGTAAAATGCTTATGAAATGCTATCCAAACTCAATTGTTACTAAGCTAAAAGTTTATGCTGCAGCTGCTTCAGAAGCAAGAATGAGTGGTAGTTCATTACCTGTTATGACTAACTCAGGAAGTGGAAATCAAGGTATGGCAACTTCAATTCCAGTAATAATATATGCAAAAGAAAAGGGATTGTCTGAAGAGTTATTATATAGAGGGTTAGTATTCTCTAATCTAATGACTATACATCAAAAAACAGGTATAGGAAGACTTTCTGCCTTTTGTGGGGCTGTAAGTGCAGGATGTGCTAGTGGAGCTGCAATTACATATTTAGAAGGTGGTACATTAGATCAAATAAATAAGACGGTTACAAATACATTAGCGAATATTTCAGGAATAGTTTGTGATGGAGCAAAGGCATCTTGTGCAGCTAAAATAGCTACCAGTGTTGATGCTAGTATGATGGGGCATTATCTTGCTATGGAAGATCAATGTTATAGTGCTAATACGGGTATATTGAAGGAAAATATTGAAAAAACAATAACTGCAGTAGGTAGATTAGGTAAAGAGGGAATGAAAGAAACTGATAAAGAAATACTAGAAATAATGCTTGAAGTATAATGAATTTTAATAATATAAAAAGTTAAAAATATTTAAATAAAATAAATGATGTAATGAATAAAACTCATTAAAAAAGTTTACATAAAAAATTTGAAGTTAATTCTGAAAGTATGTGTATTTCAGGGTTGACAAAAACAGAGTAAGTTAGTATGATATAAACATAAAGCAGAGCAAAAAAGTCTGAATAAGGGGTGAGAAAATGAAACTATCAACTAAAGGAAGATATGGAGTAAAAGCCATGGTTGAATTAGCAATCCATTATGGAAGTTCTCCCCTATCAATAAAAACTATTTCGCAAAGGCAAGGAATATCTGAGTATTATTTAGAGCAATTATTTTCACCGCTAAGAAGAGCAAAACTTATTAATAGTATAAGGGGGGCTCAAGGTGGATATGTTTTAGGTAGAGAACCTAAAGATATAAAAGTATCTGATATAATGTACGTCCTTGAGGGCCCAATAGAAATTGCTGATTGTATTGAAGGGGTATCATGTGATAATATAGATTGCTGCGCAACTAGACTTTTATGGACAAAAATTAAAAATAGTATAGATGAAGTTATGGAAGGCATAACGTTACAAGATATAGTAGATGACTACAATAAAATTAAAGAAAAGAATGAAGCATTAACATTAAAGAGGAGTGAGCAATAATGAAAACAGTATATATGGACTATGCGGCTACTACTTATGTAAAGCCAGAAGTTTTAGAAGAAATGATGCCGTATTTTACAGAAAAGTTTGGTAATCCATCATCTTTTTATGGAATATCAAGAGAAACTAAGATGGCAATTGATAAAGCTAGAGGTCAAGTTGCTAAAGCTTTAAATTGTGATATGAATGAGGTTTACTTCACAGGGGGTGGATCTGAGTCAGATAACTGGGCAATTAAAGGTATTGCATCAGCACATAGAAAAAAAGGAAATCATATAATAACTACTAAGATAGAACATCATGCAGTTCTTCATACTTGTGAATATCTAGAAAAGAATGGTTTTGAAGTAACTTATTTAGATGTTAATGAAGAAGGATTTATTGATTTAGAAGAATTAAAAAATGCAATAACTGATATAACTATTTTAGTATCAATTATGTTTGCAAATAATGAAATTGGAACTATTCAACCAATAAAAGAAATTGGTGCAATTTGTAGAGAAAGAAAAGTTCTATTCCATACAGATGCAGTTCAAGCAGTTGGAAATGTTCCAGTTGATGTAAAAGAAATGAATATAGACCTTTTATCTTTAGCAGGACATAAGATTTATGGACCTAAAGGAATAGGTGCTTTATACATAAGAAAAGGTGTAAGAATAGACAATTTAATCCATGGTGGAGGTCAAGAAAGAGCTAGAAGAGCAGGTACAGAAAATATAGCTTCAGTTGTTGGATTAGGTAAAGCTATAGAGTTAGCTACAAATGATATTGAAGCTCATATGGAAAGACTTACAGTGCTTAGAGATAAACTTATAGATGGAATATTAGAAAGAGTTCCATATTCATATTTAAATGGACCAAGAGGTGATAAGAGATTACCTGGTAATGTAAATGTAAGATTTACGTATATAGAAGGTGAATCAATTTTATTATCTTTAGATTTTGAAGGAATATGTGCATCAAGTGGTAGTGCTTGTACATCAGGATCATTAGACCCATCACATGTACTTTTAGCAATAGGATTACCACATGAATTAGCTCATGGATCATTAAGATTAACATTAGGTGATGGATCAACAGAAGAAGATGTTGATTATGTTTTAGAGGTATTACCTGGAATTATTCAAAGAATTAGAAATATGTCACCATTATGGAGTGATTTTGTTAAGAAGGGAGAAAAATAATTATGATATATACAGATAAAGTTATGGACCATTTTAGAAATCCAAGAAATGTAGGAGAAATTGAAGACGCAAATGGTATTGGAGAAGTTGGAAATGCTAAATGCGGAGATATAATGAGAGTTTACTTAAAGGTAGAAGATAACATTATTAAAGATGTTAAATTCCAAACTTTTGGATGTGGATCAGCTATAGCTTCATCTTCAATGGCTACAGAAATGATTAAAGGAAAGACTTTAGAAGAAGCTTGGGAATTATCAAATAAAGCAGTTGCTGAAGCTTTAGATGGACTTCCACCAGTAAAAATGCATTGTTCAGTATTAGCAGAAGAAGCTATACACAAAGCAATTAATGACTACAGAAAAAATGCTGGTTTAAGCCCTGAAGGAGGGGAATTCGAAGAAACAGATCATGATGAATTACATGATGCAGTACACGGACACGAATAAAAAACTTAAGGTGTGATTTGATGGAAAAGAAGAAAAAAGTAGTTATAGGTATGAGTGGCGGAGTTGATAGCTCCGTTGCTGCTTACCTTTTAAAAGAACAAGGCTATGATGTAATTGGTGTTACAATGCAAATATGGCAAGAAGATAAAGATTATACAGAAAGAGAAGGTGGGTGTTGTTCACTTTCAGCTGTAGATGATGCAAGAAGAGTTGCAAATAAAATTGGTATTCCTTTTTATGTAATGAACTTTAGAGATAGCTTTAAAGAAAAAGTTATTGATTATTTTGTTCAAGAATACATAGATGGAAAAACACCAAATCCATGTATAGCATGTAATAAACATTTAAAATTTGATGAGCTATTAAGAAAAGCTCAAGGTATAGGTGCGGATTATGTTGCAACAGGTCACTATGCTAAAATCGAGCAAGATGAAAATGGAAGATATCTTTTAATTCGTTCAGATGATGATAGAAAAGACCAAACATATGCATTATATAACTTTACTCAAGAACAATTAGCACATACTCTTATGCCTTGTGGTGAATATACTAAGGATAGAATAAGAGAAATTGCTAAAGAAATTGGATTATCAGTATATAATAAGAAAGATAGTGAAGAAATTTGCTTTATACCAGATAATAATCATGGTAGATACATAAGTGAAGCTAGACCGCTAGAAGTTGTACCAGGAAACTTTGTTGATAAAAACGGAAATATATTAGGGCAACATAAAGGGATAGTTTACTATACTATAGGTCAAAGAAAAGGACTTGGAATAGCTCTTGGAAGACCTGTATTTGTAACAGATATTAATCCTAGAACTAATGAAGTAGTATTAGGTCCAGAAGAGGATATATTTAAGACTGACTTAGTTGCTAATGATGTTAACTTTATTCCATTTGATAAGCTTGAAGAACCAATAACAGTTGAAGCAAAGGTTAGATATTCAGGAAAACCAGCTGAAGCAGTTATTTCACCTTTAAGAGATGGTAAAGTTAAAGTAAGTTTTAAAGAAAAACAAAGAGCAATAACAAAAGGTCAATCAGTTGTTTTCTATCAAGGAAACAAAGTTGTTGGTGGAGGAATTATTGCCGGAATAATATAAAATAAAAGGTCGTAGCATTTGAACTCATAATTATATGATAATGGTTCATTTGCTATGACTTTTATTTAATTAAAAGCTAAGAGTAAAGTTAGTTAAGAGTTAATAGTTAAAATTTAAGGAATGAATTCAGCTTATGCTAAATTTCTAAAAATATATAATATAGAAACTCCAAAAGGAGTTTCTATATTAATTATTAACTAGTAACTAATAACTATCAACTAAACTAAAGTAGCTCTATGCCAGCTTCTTCACATTTTTCGTGAGTATAGTTATCCCAAATAGAAGCTTGAACTTCTCCTATATGTGCTTTTCTTAAGAAGAACATACAAATTCTTGATTGTCCAATTCCTCCGCCCATAGTAAGTGGTAGTTTATCTTCAAATAATGCTTTGTGGAATGGAAGTTCACGTCTATCTTCACAGTTAGCTTTCTTTAATTGATAATCTAAGGCTTCTTTATCAACTCTTATGCCCATAGAAGATAATTCAATTGCTGAATCAAATAATGGATCATAGAATAAAATATCTCCATTTAAGCTCCAGTCATCATAGTCAGGACTTCTTCCATCATGCTTTTCACCAGATTTTAATGTATCACCAATTCCTTGAATAAATACTGCCTTATGTTTTTTGCAAATTGCATTTTCTCTTTCTTTAGCTGTAAGTTCAGGATACATATCTTCTAATTCTTGTGCCGTTACAAAAGTGATATCTTGTGGTAGAATTTTTTCGATTGAAGGATATTGTGTAGATACAAAATCTTCAGTAGCTTTAAAAACAGAAAATATCTTTCTTACTGTGCTTTTTAAAGTATCAGTAGTTCTTTCTTCTTTTGTAATTACCTTTTCCCAATCCCATTGATCTACATAAATAGAGTGTAGATTATCTAATTCTTCATCTCGTCTAATTGCATTCATATCAGTATATAAACCAGATCCAGGTTGAAATTTATATCTGTGAAGCGCAAATCTTTTCCATTTGGCAAGTGAATGAACTATTTCTAAGTTACTATCTTTAATAGCAAGCATATCAAAGCTTACAGGTCTTTCTATTCCATTTAAGTTATCATTTAAACCTGAACCATTTTCAAGGAATAGTGGAGCAGAAACTCTTGTTAGGTTTAAAGTTGCGGCAAGGTTGCTTTCAAAAAAATCCTTGACTTTCTTTATTGCTATTTCAGTTTCAATTAATGATAACTTTGATTTGTAGTTTTGTGGTATAAATACCTTTGATTTTAATTCTTTTGTCATGTTAATAACCTCCTAAAAATAATATAAAAAAACCTTCCATCCTAAATAAATAGGACGAAAGGTTACTTCCGCGGTACCACCTAATTTGCATCAAGCCTCTTAATCAGTGCTAAATTAATAATAATTTAAGACTGTCCTTTTTTAACGGTAAGGCCCCGTCTAAGTCTACTTAAGTGAGATAAGTGAGATTCCAAATTTTAATTTGGCAAATCGAACTTACATCTTTGACGTAAGGAAAAGGTGTTTCCTTTTCAATCTCAATTGTTCGGTTAGAAGCTCAGGAATGTTTTTCATTAAAACTAATCTTATAAGGCTTACACCATCCCTTACTCGCTTAAAGATATCATTAAAATTACTCTTTCCTTCAATGCTGATTATGTGTTTCAAATTTAAATTAATATTATAATATACTAAAGTTAATAAGATGTAAAGAGTAAAAATGAATAAAATGTAAAATATGTGTAAGCTATTAATTACTATTATTGAAAATAGGGACATATTATTTTACTTTTTACATAATATAATATAGAATAAATAGTTGAAATAATAAATTATTTTAAATATAAATTTTTATGGGGAGATGAAAAATGAAGAAAAAAATTAATTGGCAAAAGTTATTAAGCTACTTTGTGTTAATTACTTTAATTTCGACTACTATATTCTTAATTTTTGAGATAAATGATGCACCAACAGTTGCAGATTCAACTGAATCTTTTGTGCGTTTAAAAAGTGATTATGCATTGATGTTATCTCAATGTATTTTAGGTATAGTAGCAATGTTATTACCAGGGATGTTAGAAAATAAATTTAAAATAGCAATCCCATCTTATATGTTGATTTTATATACAATATTCTTATATGCAGCAATATATTTAGGTGAAGTTAGAAGTTTTTATTATAATGTTCCAAATTGGGATAATATATTACATACTTTTAGTGGAGCAATGATTGGAGCTTTAGGATTTTCAATTGTTACTTTATTGAATAAGACAGAAAAGGTACCAATAGTTTTAAGTCCTCTTTTTGTTGCGTTATTTTCATTTTGTTTTGCAGTAACATTAGGTGTTATTTGGGAGTTTTATGAATTTACCTTTGATGGAATTTTAGGGCTTAATATGCAAAAATTCGCCTTGGAAAATGGTACTCAATTAATAGGAAGAGCTGCATTAACGGATACAATGGTAGATTTATTTGTAGATGCAGTTGGAGCATTTATAATGAGTGTTATTGGTTATATTTCATTAAGGTATAACAAAGGCTGGATTGAAAAACTTCAAGTAAGAAGTACAAGAAAATAATAAATATAAAAAGTAAAATGAATTATAATATTAAAATTCATTTTACTTTTTTTATTATTAAAAAATAAAATTTTTAG
>JABLTS010130853.1_pt1 | contig 15723 bp, 13 predicted proteins | sample 7160081 | NCBI WGS metagenome assembly JABLTS01 (sample SAMN14651231, study PRJNA627086) | human gut metagenome | isolation source: feces | host: Homo sapiens | reverse complement strand
TCCATGTCAAGTCTTGCCCATACATATGGTCCATGTACAGCCACTTTCGTGTTTCCATGACTAGAACGGTTCCATTCTCCTGCATCTTTGCCATCCTGCTGGTATGCATACAGAAAATACGACTCTCTTGGCACATAACAATGTTCTCCGTCAAAATAAGGCCGAGAGCTGCCGTATGATGAGACCTGCCCTGCCCTGATGTCTGCAAATGTCCAGGTTCTCTGTGCTTCCTTCTTCTGCACGTCACACATCCGCTTCAAAGGTACTTCTGCCAGTGTATTCTGATTATATACATACCACATCTTATTTCTTCGCATATCAAACCACAGTCCCTGATGTTCCTTCCGTGCTCTTGTTATCATCTCATATTTCTTCGTGGCAAAATCAAACAAAACAACAGGATTGTAATATATTTCATAACCGTCTCCATCATCCCCAACTATTAATGCATATGATATAATCATGTACTGGCTGTTTGCATACAGACTCGTTATATTGCATCCTGTTACTTTTATCGAAATTCCATCGGACGGAATATCTTCCTCCATCTGTCCACAGAGCTGCTCTGCACAGAACATGCTTTCTTCCTTTATCTGCGGTGCCAAATCCCATATATCCTGCCATGTATCTGTCTTAAAATTATATTCTTTTATGCACATACTAACATCTTCAAATCTTCTGTATTTCTCCTGATGATTAAGCAGAAAATAAATTTTATCTCCAAAAATATAATATATGTATTCCTGACATTTCCCATCAAATGCTTCTCCGCAATCAATCTCAAACTGTTTTTCCCCGCTGAACTTATACAAAGCAATGTACTTATCATTTATACAGAAGATGCCATTTCGATTTGCCAGAATATCCATATCATATCGTGCAACCCCATCTTTAAAAGTCACTTCAAAACTATCTGTAATCTCCTCATTTTCAATCTTTAATACATAAAACTGGCCGGATTTTGCCTCATATAAATAATATAATTTCCCATCATTCCATGCATATCTGCTCCCATCATGCAGCATCTGCTGTTCTCCCCGATTTGTTCCAGCCGCACCATAGTATTCTGCATGAAATGCAAATTCTCTTTCATCCTCTTCCCGGTAATCAAATGTTATGGCACTTTCCACCTTTTTTCCACATGCAGGACAATATATGCCTCCTGATGGTATTTTTGCTGCACACAATGCACACTTTCTCATAAAACACCTTTCCTTTCTACCTGAAAAATATACATATTATTACTTCAATAATTGCAACAATACTTCCAATTGCAAAGAAAATATCATTTGCAAGTCCGTATGCGTGGAACAGTCCCAGTGATACTCCGCCCTTCAGCGGGTAAAGTAAACGAACCTTCTTCTTGTTAAATATATCAGTTGCAAGATGGGATAAAAACCCCACTGCAAAATAAATAACCGCATTCTCCCAAATCAGTCCGAGGGCGAATGATAATAATATCAGTGCAAGAAAAGAATGCATAAATGACCTGTGGGGCTGTTCCTTTCCAAATGCACATATCCCGATAAACAGCAGCAATCCTGCAATGATCCTCAGATAGCCGCTGCTTCCTATGATTCTCTCAATAATCTGTGTATTACAGAAATAATCCATTGCAAACACCGCCAATACAACAACTACGGATAATGCGGTAATCTTGTCCGCATCGCGGTGTGAATTTGACGTTCCCACATCAATATCACTGATTAATGCTCCAAGCGATCCTGCCCCAACCGCAAGCACCAGTTCTGAAACACCTGACGGCTGTGTTATTGCAAGTGTGGCAGCGATCCCGACTGCCATATGAGTTTTTCCTAACATACTTTTCTCCTTTGTTCACGAATCCATTCTATCTGTCATCAAATTTTCCGGTCTCTTCCCGATCTTTCCATGTCCTGCGTCCAGTAAAATTATTTTCCCATTTTCACCCTGCTTTGTTACTTTACTGCTGCCGCTGCTCATTGCTGGCAGTTTTCCTGCACATATGTATACAAGCAGCAGCATTGTGGATGCCATAATAAATTCCAATAATTTACGTCGGTTTTTCATAATTGCACCAATTCCCTGACCAGACGGGAAACTTCATAAATATTAATACAGTATATTCCGGAAGCTGTTTTGGTATCACTACTGTTTTGCAGTGCCTACATAATCTGCAATCTCTGTCCAGACAGAATCCTTTTCCAGACCTAATTTCCAGCAGGCAACCCCTCCTATGCCGGCAGTTTTCATGAAGTCTAATTTCGCCTGTACGGATTTCTCCTCTTCCAGCCAGATTCTTACAGATCCTGTATTTGTTTCATATTCTCCATAATACTGTGAAAGATCCTCAAGCCATGTCGGCGTGATTCCATGTGAAGAAAGCTCTGTCTGTGCCTTTTCCATGCCAACTGCGGTACTGCTTAACCAGTAATTTCCATTTACGGCATCTTCTACATAAGTTCCCTCTGAACCTGCACCTTCTTTTGTTTCTGTCCATATTCTGGTATAAAAAGGAATTCCCTTGATCACACGGTCCGCCGGTTCTTCTTCTGGAATTTCTTCTTCCTCGGTTACTTCTTCTGGAATTTCTTCTTTCTCAGCAACCTCTTCTTCTGCATGTTCTTCCTCTGCAGACTGCTCCTCGACGATTTCTTCGACAGGTTCTTCTACAACCTCTTCAACTGGCTCTTCCACCGTTTCTGCGGTTTCTTCGACTGCCTCTTCTACAGTTTCCTCTGCCGGCTGTTCCTCGACAGCTTCTTCCTCTACTGGCTCTTCCACTGTTTCTTCTGTTTCCTCGATTTCCGGTTCTTCTTCCGGGAGTTCCTCTTTTATTTCTTCCCGCTTAATTGTTTTTTCTTCAACAATATAAGCTTCCTCCGGCTCTGACTTCTTCTCTTCCTTTACCGGCTGTTCTTCCCTTTCAAAAGAAACCTGTTCCGGAATCACAAGTTTCCGTGGATCAAAGACTTTTGTATCGCCCAGATTCTTCTTGCTTCTGGTTGTCACAAATATCTTTGTATCGCCTAAATCATCTTTTTCTTCCTCTTCTTCAAATTCATCATCAGCGACCGCTGCCATTCCCTGCTTGCGCTGATTTTCATAAGTCATGGCATTCAAAGCCATTCTTGCAATGTAGTCATCCGCATCTTCTGCAGCACCGTCTGCTTCGGAATAATCGTCCGGTTCTTCCGACTCTTTCTTCTGAAGCGGTTTGAAGAGTTCTGCGGCTTCATCCTTTGCTTTTTCTTCCTTCGCAAAGATCTGATCCATGCTTTCTTTCAATGCATTCTGGATATTCTGCGTATTGTATTTATTTGCAACATCAACCTCTTTGACCTTGATTTCTTCGATCTTAATATTATTCTGTGCAGATTTTTCTCTCCATCTTGCCTCATATCTCTGCTGCTGGCTTTTTGTCAACGGAGTATAGATCATCTTAAGATCCATTGCCTTGTCCACATATTTGCCATCGCTGAACCACAACATAACCGTATCACACTGCTCGATACATTTATCACGCTGGCCGGGTTTATGATAGAGCTTTGCCAGTTCAAATGCCCATCTGTCATCCATATCCTCTTCAAGATACTGTTCCAGTATGGAAATCTGTTTTTCTAAAGGCTCGCCTTTTGCCTTTGCCAGTTCATACTGCAGCAGATATTTGGAAATATCTCTCGGTGCAGCGGATACAAAATCATCATAAAAATCCTCCGCCTCATCGATCTTTCCACATTTAATGCATACTTTTACCAGTTTGTATGCAATCTGTCTGCCCAGGCCGCTTCGATCATATGCCAGCTTGAGATTTTCCCTTGCCTGCTCATAACGTCCGCTTGCCTCGTACACATCTGCAATCAGCACAATCGTCTGGTTATTCTTTACTTTATACCAGTCTATCGTATCTGCAATGCGTGCCGCCGTTGCATAATCTTTTTTTCTGATAAGTTTCTTTATCTGCTCAAGTTTTACATTGTATTCGTATTTATCCATCTCATTTTCCTTTCTAAAATCTTACCAAAGTATTATTTTCCCCGATAATCAAGCCTTCGTAAGTAAATCAAAACTTTATACAGTATAATAACATAATCCCACTCAGGTTTCAATCAGTCTGCTTAAATTGATTCGCCAAATTCGGCATTATTTCCCATTACCAGATCCAGCACACCCTGTTCATATGTCATCGTTGTATAATCGAGTTTCTCGCTGTCCACACTGCTGTAATAATCCACAACCACCGTCTGCTGTCTGCCGTTTACCAGCTTCTGTCCCAGGACATAATTCACATCGAATCTTCCCGTAATCGCCGGTGTTGCACCCCTGCATGGAACAATCAGCTGCACATTATTGGTTTTCAGCATTTTGAAAATAGGCTCCCAGATATAGATATCTTTTGCCGCCCCAAACGGGTTATCAATAAATATTACTTTTTTCAGTGCGATACTGTCCGTATTTCTTGAATAAATACTGGATATATAATTAATAATTGCAATCAGGAACTGAATATAAATGCCCTGTGACTGTCCGGTACTTCCGACCGCTTCCTCGTATCTTAAATAGCGGCTCTGTTCCCGGATTCTCTCACGTTTGTACAGATTCAAACGAATTTCATTCATATCTGTCACAATAACCGAAAATAACTGTTTCCACGAAAGTCTGCCACGGATATAACGGACACGTTCCTCTTCCGATGCCATGCGATCTGCCTGTTCCACCGTCTGATTAATATATTCTGACATCTTTGCGTCATATTCTTCTTCCCGCACATATGGAATCTGCAGGGAAATCATCGGTATAATCTCTTCATCCATTTTAATTCTGGACAGTTTCGGCAATTTCTCCAATTCTGCTTTTATATTCATGCAGCTCTGTATACACTGGCTTTCGAAATTCTGTTTAATCTGTTCCATGTCCTGGATATTTTTTTCAATACGGTTCTTTTCGAGTTTCAGACAGGCGATCGTTTCCTCGACTGCCCCTGTCTGCTCCTGCACTTCGTCCATGCTGCCCGGCATTCCAAGATGCAGCAACACTTCATCTGCCAGCCCGGCACTTCCGTTTTTACGGAGTTCTCCTGCCAGAATGGTCTTTGCCTGTTCGTAGTCTTCCCTGTTTTTCTGCATTTTCTTCTGGTACTGATCATATTTTTTCAGTGCCTGTCCGACACATTCTTCCAGATTCACAGTATCCGGCAGAAGTTCCGTTGTTTCTTCCTGTATCTTACCGGAAACAACTCTTTCCATATCATGCAGAAGAATACTGAATTTCTGTGCTTTCTGCTCTGTTTCTTTTATCTGCTCCCGGCTTTCCCGCACCTGCTCTTCCAGTATCTTTATGTTTTTCTGCTTTTCTTCGAGAAAATCCACGACCATCATCTGCTGCAGATTAACGGGTTCAAACACTCCATATTTCTGGACAATCGCATCTCTGCCATGCTGCACTGCACCTTCCAGCCTGTCTTTTTCCGAACGAATCCTGCGTACCAGTTCTTTTATTTTCTTTAACTCAGAAGATTTGTCACTGATCACGTTTTTCTGGCGGATCAGTTCTTCTTTTGAGGTTTCATAATTAAGCCCTTTTTCCTGACGTTCTTCCAGCAGTTTTACGGAGATTCCCTTATAGTCCACCGCCTGCAGGGATTTTTCCATCGCCGTTTCATAATTTTCCAGAAGCCGCTGTTTATCGGTATATTCGCTGTTTCCGCCCTGCAATGCCTGCATTGTTCCCATGAAACGGTTTTCCAGCTCTTCGAGCGACAGTTCCTCATAGCCGGTGGTCTGTAGGTCTGCCTTGTAATAACTGCGGTATTTCTCCCATTCCGCCGCCATCTGCGCAATCTGATCCCGGATATGTGCCATCGCATCCTGATCCGCTGCTTCCTTTGCCTGCCATGCTTCAAGCCGTCCCAGAATATTACTGTATTCCTTTTCGTTCTGCTTCTTTTCCCGGGTATTCCATTCCAGTTCTTCTTCTGCTTCTGTCAGGATTTTCTGACAGCCAGATATTTCTGAGATTTTCTTCTGTTTCTGTCTTAACACTCCCAGTTTTTCCTCAAGCATTTCCTGCTCTGTCCGTAAATGCTCTTCCTGCTGGTTTCTCCTGTCTGCGGCTTCATTTTCCTGCTTCAGAGATACTTCATAACAGTGAATATCCTGCTCCACCATCTGTATCTTTGTTTTTAATGCAATGATCTGCTGGTTGTATTTTTCCGCATAATCTTTCAGAAATTCCAGATCCTTCTGATACACCCGGATTTCATCCGCCATTCTCATGGCTTCTTCCTGTAATTTCTCTAATTCATGCGAGATACCGGCAGCTTCTTCCCTGATTTTTTTCTCATTATAAAATAATTCTTTCCCATACATTGCATAGAATGTTCCTGACGGCAAATCCATATCCAGCTCTTCTTCTGCAATAACCGGAACGGCATAATCTCCGAGGTTTAGTTCTGATATGCCCGTATCCATGATGATATTTTCAAAATCCTTCTTAACCACTATGCAATAGGGTAATACCGGTATGTTCTTTAATACCTCTTTCCTCTGCTCTGTGGAAAACTCCTTTAACAGATCCGTTCCTGCCACAGCCGCACCGTCATGATAGCGGTTGATATACTGCAGAACTTTCTCTGCTTCTACGGAAATTCCGACCGGCATACCGTCCGCCAAATGCATGTAATACTCGTTTTTTCTTTTCAGGGTTTCCTGTAATTGACTTTCCTGCTTCTGCTTCTCGTCCAACTTTCCACTGATGAGCTGAATCAGCCTGTCCGTCCCTGTTTCCTGATAGACTTCCTGCAACTTCTGAAAATGCATCTCGTATTCATGCATTTCCTGTTCTTCCTTCCGGTACTCTTCCATCTGTGTCCCTGCAGCTTCCAGTTTCCATTGTAATTCCCCGGTTTTGAGACTCCCGGACTGCTTCTGCACTGCCAGTCCGTCCAGCTTCTGACTATTCTCTTCCAGAACTGCTTCACATTCTTTTATCTGCCCGTCACACAACTCCAGTGCTTTCTGCGGGTCATATAACATCGGAACTTCCAGTTCCTGTCTGAATTCTGCCGCACTCTGATTATACTTCTTTATCTTCTGCTCTGCGTCATCCTTCTTATATTCTGCGACCGCCAGCTCCCTTGCCAGTTTGTCCCGCTGTAATTTGAGGTCTGCAATAAAATCTGCTGTTTCTTTTGTTCTCGCCTCATATCCTTCCAGACGCTCCTGCAGTTCCTGTGACAGCTTTGCTTCTCTCTTCCTGCGTTCTGCTGCCATATTTTCCAGTTCTTTCAGCAATTCCCCCTTATCCTCTGTCAGTACTGCAAGTGTTTCCCTGACAATATCACGTTCTTTTCTGTAATACAGATAATCGAGATAATCATTCACACTTTCCGCCAGTGTAAGATCTTTTTGCATGTCTGAAATCTGTTTTTCCTGCTTTTCTTCGTCCGCACCCAGCTGTTCCAGTTTTTCCTGTTCCTGTTTTACTTTCTCTTCGCTCTCCTGCACCCGCACCGTTTCAGCCGCTCTTTTTTCTTCTGCCTTGTGATTTTCTAATTCCTGAATCTGCTTTTCCAGACGTACCTTCTCCTCTTCGCCGGCTTTCAGCCTGCCCTTTACGGAACAATATCCAGAAGCCAGTTCTTTTTCCAGTGCTTCCCGGTCAAAATATACTTCCTTCATTCCGGACACTTTGGTAACAAATTCCTGCAGCAGTTCCATCTGTCTGTCATAATTATGAATATCATTTTTCCGGGCAGACAGTTCAAGTAACTGATTGCGGATTTCTAACAGTGTTTCCGCCATCTGGTTTTCCTGTCCGGATATTTCCCCAGGCACACGGTTGTGGAATGCCTTCTCTATGATTTCCTCAATCAACAGATTTTCAACCACTTTCCGCGTTGTCTTATAATTACTTTCAAAATAAGTTCTGACATGACCTTCCGTCTTATTAATGCCACGGATAATCTCCCACTCACTCTCATAAATTCCATATTCCGAAATAAACCGCTGATAATCCCCTTTGCGGTCGAAAATTTTTACTTCCAGACTGAAATCTTTTTTCTCGAGATCCCTCAGATAATTTTTTAATCCCAGATAGGTAATTCGCTCTTTTTTTCCATCCGCACCGGTCACGGATAATGGCAGGTTTTTAATATCATTATCATTATATTCCCGGTAAAAAATAACGTAATTAAAATACTCCACAGCCGCCGTATTCTGATCTTTTTCTTCCTCCCTGCCTTTTCTTGCACAAAAACCCGTCAGCATATATTTATAATTATTTTTAATATGCACATCACTCAGATTCCATTCAACCAGAGAATGAATAGTATTGCTTCCGCTTCCCGTCCGGAAAAGTTTTTCAATCGGCTGTTTGTCGTCCAGTGTACAGTTTGGAATCATATTTTGGAGCAATAATAGCATTAAGACACTTTTTCCCCCTCCGTTTGCCAAATCATAGATCGTATTTTTCCCTGAAAATCTCATGATAAAATCATCATAAAACTGTGTGCCAAAATTATATCTGACATTATTTACCCTGATTCTGTTTATCTGCGGCATCGCTTTCTCCTCTCATAATCTCATACAGTCTTCCCTTATGTTCATCATAATAATGCTCCATGAGTGCACGGAAACGGACTTTCGGATAATATCGTCCTTCCGTTTCAAGAAATAATTCCTGCGTTACAAGGAAGTTAAAGACCAGCTTGACAAATCCGCTTTTAGAACCTCTTGAGGCCCTGGTCAGTGCATCTTCCGTCTGTACCAGCGGCATATCTTCCCAAACCATTGCAATTTCCTTAAAACTGTTTTCTTCTACTTCATCCAGACTTAATTCCTTCAGATCCCGGATAACCGAAGCCAGTGCCTGATCCACACTCTGTATCACCTGGTCACTGCGGACATATTCCTGTCCCGGGCGGTTTGTGCTGTCCTTATAAAAGCATGTCATAATCTGGTATATAATAAAATAACACAGGTATAATTCCCGGTTCCGCTTTATTCCCAGTTCTCTTTTCAGTTCCTCATTTGTATAGCCAAAGATCTGGTTATTATCCCCTGCGGTAATATAGAGTCCGTCCCGGTATTCATACAGATCCAGATTCAGTTTTTTCAAAATAAGTTTTACCTCATCATAGACCTGTGTTCCCAGTGCAAATTCTTCATATAATCCTGCATTTTCTCCATTCCGCCTTATTTCTTCCCCATTGATAAGAGCTGACACAATATCCAGTGCTTTTTCTAATGCCATGTCTGTTCCCCTTTCACTATTCTGAAATTCTTGATTTCGCATCCTGCCATCGGGCAGAATTTATGTTCGAGATACTCGATTTTAAAATCCAGCTTCCGGTATGCCGGTTCTTCCTGAAGAATCATTTTCAGATATTCTTCAAAAAATGTATCGGGATGCTGCATGACTTCCTGCATGGAATATTGGTTTTTCTGTGCGAGATGAATCATCATGGAATATAAATCGCTGTTTTTCAGTACGTCTTTTCCCAGCATTTTTACCAGATCCCCACACCACTCTTCGATGGTAAAACTGTCTTTTTTCAAAATATCATAGAGCAATATCCTGACGTACAGCCGGTAATTTTCACGGATTCGGTTTTCTTCTTTCTCATCCTCCGTAACATACATTTCCGGAATTACATTTTCTGCAATCTCCTCACCTTTTTCCTCCCGATCCATCCGCAGGGTAAGCAGCTTGTCCACCTGCAGCAGCGAAAAACGTTTCTTCGGCTGGATACGAAGAAGTGGAAGAACAAAAGCTTCCAGCCTTGCCGCATTATTTTCTTCCATCAGGATACACTGTGCCTCTTTGAAGTCGAAATTCCTTTTCAGTCTGGAATATTTTGCCCCGGCTACCATCTCATCCGCCTGTATCTGCAGCTTCGTGCAGTCACTAAGCAGCCGGCTGTGATTAATGAGTGCACGTTTTAATTCACTCTCCAGATCATAAATATCCTTTACTGCCTGTCCATAGGCAGCTTCCGTATCGGCACGTTTCAAGGCCTCCTCTATCAGTTCCATATTCTTATGAAACATTTTCTGTTCCTCGGCAAACCATTTTGTTCCGTTTTCCATGAATTTTTCATATGCCTGAATTCCATGAAAAACATCTCCCGCAAGCAGTCCCAGCACTTCTTCCCGCTGTTTCTGCAGCCTTGCCACCTGATTATTCATTCTCTGTACCACCTGGATTCCTCCCCGGAAATTCCGTGATGCGATCATCTTCGACAGAAGTACCTGCGACACGCTGATATCGCTTTCGTCCTGAATTTCTTTCGTATCAAGATAAAATTCGATTGCCTCGGATGTCAGGCGGTAATACACACCCTCCTTTGTGACACGGCTGTCAAGCAGCCGCACTCTCAGAGTTTCCTTCTTCTTTTCGACCGGATCGTAATAGGACCACAGAAACGGCCTGCCTTCGTTTGTTATTTTATCGAATATATACGAAGAAAGAGACTGTTCTTCTGCCTGATCCAACACAAGTCCAAAGTCTCTTTCATAAATTTCCTTTATAAAAGAAGAATATTCCTGATATGTTACGTCTTTTTCACGAAAATTATTTTCTTCTATAAAAAAACGTAACACTGCCATAAGCAGATATCCCATATCCAGACTTTCGTATTTTCCATTCTGAAATTGCGAAAAATTGTTTTCCGTAATCTTAAAATAGGGAAAATATTTTCTCAGATAAAACATTCTGTCCTTATGGTTTGTAATTACATCTTTATGCAGGATATATTCTTCTGTCATGTCTACCTCTTTATAATTCTGTTCGTCCCTCAAGGGCACGATATAATGTCATTTCATCAATGTACTCCAAATCACCGCCGACCGGCACGCCGCTGGCGATTCTTGTTACCTTGATTCCAAGCGGTTTGACCAGTTTACTGATGTACATTGCGGTGGTTTCGCCCTCTACGCTGGAATTTGTGGCGATAATTACTTCTTCCACATCTCCCTTTAATCTCTGAATTAATTCTTTAAGTTTAATATCATTCGGTGTGATTCCAAGCATTGGTGAAATCGCACCATGCAGCACATGATATACCCCGTTATATTTGCCGGTCTTTTCATAGGCTGCCAAATCTCGCGTGTTTTCCACGACCATAATTATCTTATGGTTTCTTGACTGACTGGAACAAATCGGACATAATTCCTGATCCGTCAGCGTACAACATTCTTTACAGTAATGTATGTTTTTCTTTGCAGAAACCATGGCATCTGCAATCGCCTGAACCTGTTCTTCTGGCATATTGACAATGTGAAATGCCAGTCTCCCGGCGGTTTTAGCACCAATACCGGGAAGTCTGGATAATTCCTCCATCAGTTTTGAAATATGACTGCTATAGTAATCCATTAGAACGGAAATCCTCCTCCAAGACCACCTGTAATCTTAGCCATCTCGGACTGGGTTAATTCTTCCATCTTACGCAGTGCTTCATTGGTTGCAGCCATGATCAGATCTTCTAACATCTCGATATCATCCGGATCTACAACTTCTTCTGCCAGTTTTACTTTTACGACTTCCTTCTTACCGGATACGGTTACTTCTACTGCACCGCCGCCAGCTGCCGCTGTTACTTCCTTTGTTTCAAGGTCCGCTGTGGTCTGCTCCATCTGTCTCTGCATTCTCTGTGCCTGCTTCATCAGATTGTTCATATTGCCAGGCATTCCTCCTGGGAATCCTCCTATTTTTGCCATGATTAAAAATCCTCCTCTTCGATTTCCATATTAATATTTTTTGTAATTTCTACAAATTTATCTTCAAAGTGTTCGTGTTCCTCTAACAGTTTCACTTCCACTTTTACTTGCTTTTCGATCTCTTCAGCAATCAGTTTTTCGATCTCTGCAATCGTGTCTTCTCTCCCGATAAGCTCATAACCAATCTTATTCTTTGTTACGATCAGGAGTTTTCCCTCACCAGTAACCGTAAGCCTTACATCTTTCAGATAGATACTGGCCGGCCTTGTTACCCTGCCCTGAATCCTGCGCCAGTTATCTACTGCCTGCTGGATTTCTTCCGGTACAGCTAACTCCAGCTGTTTCGGCTCTTCTTTCTTTATTTCCGGCTGGTCTGCCGGTGCTGCCGGCTCACTCCTCGGTACAAAAACCTGATTTTCCATGCCTCTTTCAAGATTTGCAATCCGGTTTAATAGGGCATCCAGACTGTTTTCCATCTGCGGCTTCGCCAGTTTTACTATGGCAACCTCCGCAAGGACTCTCCTTGATGTGGAAAATTTCATCTGATTTGACAGTTCGGACAATACCCGGATGTAACGCATCACGGTATCCTCGTCCGCCATCTCTGCCTCTTCCTGCATGGCTGTCAGCCGCTCCGCAGACATGTCCAGCATATCAGAAATATCATTTCCGTCAGAGGTCATGACTAACAGGAGATTTCTCAGGTACCAGATAAAATCGGTAACAAACTGAGATAAATCCCTGCCCGTCATAATGACCTCTTCCAGTGTGTGGACTGCCCCCATGGTGTCACCGACCAGAATCAGTCTCAACATTATGCTGAACACTTCCATATCTACCGCACCGAGTACTTCCAGTGCATGCTCATAGGTCAGTTCCTGTCCCAAATAAAATGCGATGCACTGATCCAGCAGACTGAGTGCATCTCGCATAGATCCGTCCGCCGCCTTCGCCACATACCGCAGTGCTTTCTCTTCCGCCTGAATCCCTTCTTTATCCACCAGTTCCCTCAGTCTTGCGGCAATGACATCGATCGTGATTCGCTTAAAATCATACCTCTGGCATCGGGAAAGAATCGTAACCGGTATTTTATGCGATTCTGTTGTTGCAAGAATAAATATAACATAAGAAGGCGGCTATTCGAGTGTCTTTAACAATGCATTAAATGCACCAATAGACAGCATATGCACCTCGTCAATGATAAACACCTTATAGCGCCCCTCCGTCGGCGGATACTGTACATTCTCGCGGATGTCACGGATATTGTCAACACCGTTATTGGATGCCGCATCGATCTCTATGACATTCATGGACGCACCCGATGCTATGGTCCGGCAGCTTGGACATTCCCCACACGGACTGCCGTCCTGCTGGTTTTCACAGTTCACTGCCTTTGCCAGAATCTTCGCAACGGTAGTCTTACCTGTTCCACGGGTTCCGCAGAACAGGTAAGCATGTCCGATTCGATTCGCTTTTATCTGATTTTTTAATGTTGTGACTATATGATCCTGCCCTTTGACATCTTCAAAATTATCCGGGCGGAATTTCCTGTATAATGCTGTATAAGACATATTAATCTCCGAAACTGATTCCCACTGCCTTTGCTTCTTTAATGATAGATGCATTCGGATCTACCGTTTTTAATTTTCCAGCAACTTCTTCCAGTGGAATTCTGACGATTTCTCCATTCTTTATTCCTACCAGTTTTCCATAATCTCTTTCCATAATCATCTGGGCTGCTGCCGCACCGAATCTGGTTGACAGAACTCTGTCATACGGACATGGACTTCCGCCTCTCTGTGTATGTCCCGGAATCGTAACCCTGATTTCCTGTCCGGTCTTTTCCTCGATCCTCTTGCCAATCTCATAGGAAACCGATGGGTACGGACGTGCTGCCAGCTTCGCTTTGTATTCCTTCTTGCTTAATTTCGCATCTTCTTTGGAAATCGCACCTTCTGCCACCGCAAGAATGGAAAATCTCTTTCCTTCCCGTGTTCTCTTCTCAATCGCTTCCACTACTTTATCAATATCATAAGGAATCTCCGGAATCAGTATAATATCCGCACCACTTGCCATTCCTGCATGCAGTGTCAGCCATCCTACTTTATGTCCCATAACTTCCACGATAAATACACGTCCATGGGATGCAGCAGTGGTATGGATACAGTCAATCGCATCGGAAGCGATATTTACTGCACTCTGAAAACCAAATGTCATATCCGTTCCCCATAGATCGTTGTCAATCGTCTTTGGCAGAGACACTACATTTAATCCTTCTTCCCTCAGAAGATTTGCTGTTTTCTGCGAACCATTTCCGCCTAATACAACCAGACAGTCCAGATTTAACTTCTTATAGGTCTTTTTCATTGCTTCTACTTTATCAAATCCATCTTCACCGATAACTCTCATTAATTTAAACGGCTGTCTGCTCGTTCCTATGATTGTTCCGCCTTCTGTAAGAATTCCGGAGAAATCACTCGGTTTCATAATCTTATACTCTTCGTGCATAAGTCCTTTATATCCTTCTAGGAATCCGATAATCTCGATTTCCTTCACATTGTTATATAAGGTCTTTGCCACACCTCTCATGGTTGCATTCAGACTCTGGCAGTCTCCGCCGCTTGTCAACATTCCGACTCTCATATAAATCCTCCTTTTCTAATTGTCATATAATCTTCTGTTCTTTTCCCTTTTGATGATTATTTTACCATATTCATACCCGATTGACAATAAAGTCATCTTTTATTTTATCCCCTTCAGATTCTTTTCCACAAGAGTCCGCGGCACCATAATCATATGTCCGCACCCCCTGCATTTTAATTTGAAATCTGCACCAGTCCGCAGAATTTCCCATTCATAACTTCCGCATGGATGTTTTTTCTTCAATTCGATAATATTTCCAACCTGTAATTCTTTCATCCTATATCTCCCTTATAAAAGAAAAAGCCCACTCGAATTCCTGATCCGAGTGAGCCGGATTTTACCACCTGTTATTCCTCTCCTACGCATATGTAAAGAGCAAATATCTCTTCGCCATCATTCAGCATAGGTACTCTCAATGCCTGTATATCAGAACGCATAGTCAGATTTTCTCCTCTGGTTGCAATCGGCGGTGTAATATCCATAGAAACACCTTTTGAAGCAAATATCGTAGCCGTATTTCCCATCACCATATTACTAAGCTCGCATAATGCGGATACCGCCATATCATTCAGTTCATCCATCTGCATTCCCATCATCATCTTTTCTGCAAAAAATCTGGCACTTTCTTCGGACATTGCCATCAGTACCTGACCTTTCAGTTCCCCTGTTACACCTACCTGCAGAAGAAATGCTTTTCCCGGAAAATTAAGTTCTGACAGTCCCGGTTTACCAACTGCCAGCTTTACCTGTGTTGTCATCTCAATTACACTTATACTTGACTGTAAAAAAGGATTTATATGTGCTACATCTAAAGATTTCATTCTAAATGTCCACCCCGCATTCTCTTTAAAATATTGTGTTTTTAGTATAGCATAAGAAAAAGCATACTTCAAATGTTTTCTATAAAAATTAGATGACTTTTTACCGCTTTTGTTCTATACTATCATTATATAATTTTCAGAAGGGAGTCTTTGTAATGAATACTGCTATTTTAGATGATTTAAAAACCGACAGAGACATTCTTCGACAGGAACTGTCCGATTATATGTCACAAAATCACTTTGACTGCCAGATTTATGAATATGATTCCGGAGAGCAGTTTTTAAAGGACTTTGAACCGGGTAGATTCGATCTTGTATTTCTGGATATTTACATGGACGGCATGACCGGCATGGAGGTCGCCAGAGAGATTTACCGTTCCGATAAAAACTGCCGGCTGATATTCTTAAGCAGTACCGAAGAATATTCCAGACTCAGTTACAGTGTGCATGCCGTTTACTATCTCCTGAAACCTTTTAACAAAGCGGATTTTCTTCAGGCAATGTCGTTCTGTAAATTTACAGACCATTCCGGTATGTTTGAGGTTATCTGCGAAAATGTTCCG
>JABLTS010061358.1_pt1 | contig 15796 bp, 11 predicted proteins | sample 7160081 | NCBI WGS metagenome assembly JABLTS01 (sample SAMN14651231, study PRJNA627086) | human gut metagenome | isolation source: feces | host: Homo sapiens | reverse complement strand
GACTTGTTAATATATATAAAATACTTTATATAAAGCATAAATGAACAAATTCCAAGCTAATTTAGATATAAAATTGTCTAGAGAACACTGTTGTAAGCGCATACGATACGATGTAAAATTATTACAACCCATTAAGTGATTTTTAGAATTTAATTAGATTAATTTTAGAATGTGAAATATGTGCTTATATAACCTTATGTTTATATAAGAAATAGTATTATGAGGATTAAAATGGGTTTGTTAAGTGATATTAATATTGTATAAAGATTCTTTTATGCAATTTTAAGATAATAAGCAGTGAATATAGCTGTGGTTATATGTTATGAGAAATCAATAGTATTTTAATTTGTTTGAACAAATTAGTAGTGTTGTTTGTATTTTTTATTTTCATTTATTTTTTTAAAAATCTAACATATAACCAAAAGTGCTTAAAAAGCACTAAATACATGTGAATAAGAAACTTTAATTGAAATAAATATAACCGTTTAAAATATTTCAAAAAAAGCGCTTGCAATCGATTTTACGTTTATGTAAAATACGAAGCGGTAAATTTTACTTGTATGAAAGTTTTTATAACATTAAAGTTAGATTTGTTTAAGATAAAGTTGAAATGCATATATCAACTAATTAACAAAAGATGATGTATGTTCATCTTAACATAATCTTAATGTGTGGATAGGGATATGGATAAGAAAGATTTAAGACATTTAAAACGAAAAGAATTGATTGACTTGATTGATAAGATGCAGACGGATAGTGATCTTGTGTCTAATGAAGAGGTCAAGGAAGAGCTTAGTCGTTTAAAAGAGAGAGAAAGATATTTAAAAAAAGTACAGAAGACATTGAGTATACTTGTTGTCGTGGCTGCTATTTCTGTATTGGTCGCAACACTTTGGATGCCAGTACTAAAGATTTATGGTTCGAGTATGGATCCGACTTTAGAGAATGGGCAGATTGTAGTGTCTATAAAAGCTAAAAAATTAAAGTCGGGTGATGTTGTAGCATTTTGGCAGGGAAATAAGTTATTGGTAAAGCGTGTTATAGCTAGTCCTGGTCAAAAGGTGGATATAGACGTGAATGGAAAGGTGTTTGTGGATGGCAAGGCTATTTCAGAATCGTATTTGGATAGTGAGTCACTTGGAAATACAGACATTGATTTTCCACATCAAGTAGAAGAGTCTCGATGGTTTTGTATGGGTGATAATCGAGAGAGTTCGATTGATTCGAGAAGTGCTGTAATAGGGGATATTTCAAAAGAACAAATTGAGGGTAAGGTATTATTTTCGGTTTGGCCTTTAAATAAAATTGGAATTGTAAAGTAATAGAAAGTAGGTGAGATTGTGCAGGAGTATTTAAGGCGTTTATTAGAAGACAAAGCGCGCTTAAAAAAATGGAAAAAGATCATGATAGCACTTTCGTGTATTGTGGTTGTATGTACTGTTTATGCACTATCTTTACCTGCTCAAACATTGGCTTGTAACAAGGAAGAGCATACACATACGGTTTAGTGTTATGATGAAAACAATGAATTGATTTGTGAAAAGGAAGAACATACGCATACGGATGATTGTACTAAACAAGAAGAAGTCAATGAAGCAAATGAACAAGAAGAAAGTACTGTTGTCAAGGATGAGTCAGAAACATTAAACAATGATGAACAAGTAAATAAAAAACAACAACGACTACAGAAACTACAACAGAACCGTTTGATTTAAGTTTGGATGCAAATAAAGATAAGATTACTGATATTCAATTCACTTATAAATATAAAAAAGGTGATGTGGAACAGGAACAAATAGTTAAACCAAATGAGAATGTTAATGTGAGTACACAAGATAATTTGAATATGACTTACAAATTATGGTTTAAAGATATTTCTGCAACTACTTTGAAAGATTGTGGTGGTATTATCAAGTATCAGCTTCCTGAAGGATTTAAAATTAGAAATGAGATACAAAATAATATTGTAGAAGGTAATAATATTCGCGGAACTATGAATGTTAATACAGATGGTTTGGTTACGATTACTTATGACACAACATTTTTGTCTGGTTTACAAAATAATCATACACTTACTGGTAGTTTTGAAGTAGAAGCTCAAATTGATATGAATAAGATTGATTCAAGTACTGGTAAAATAACAATCACAACACCAAAGGGCGATATTACATTAAATTATGGTCTTGATTATATGGAACATTATGGAAATGTAAGTGTAGATAAGATGTGTAAGAAAGAAGCTACTAGCAATTATATAAAATATACAATTACATTAACTGCGGGTGATGATGGTTGTGAAAATGTATATGTGGTCGATCAATTTACACAAGGTAAAGATTTAGTAAACTATGTGAATATTAATAAATATGAAACTTCACTCAATCCTTCTGAGAATAATCGAGATCCTTATGAAACAAGAGTTGATAATTTACAGGCAGGAACAATTTATAAAACAAATCTACCTAGTTCAGATCAGATAATTCCTAATGCAGTAACAGATATTACTAATCCTGAAAGTTTTGTGTGGTATATTGCAAAGATGAACCCTAAGGAAGTTCGACAATTAACTTATTATGTCAAATTAAAAGATACAACTGAAATTTCATATAATAGTTATAAGGATGTTGTTAATAAAGCTCAGGCTTATTCTAAAAAAGAAAGTAGTTCAAAAGTTTATAGTAAAGGCTATAAGGAATTTACGTTCACACCAACTATCAATATTGATACAAGTGTTATGAAAAAGAATATAGTAAAACAGGATGATAATAAAGATTATAAAAAAGATAATGACGGTAATTATCTGGTAAATTATCAAATTGAATTTAATTATGGTTCAAACAACAAAGTTTCTATAAAAGAATTTCAATTTAGAGATAGTTTAGATAACGATATTTATACAGATCCTAAAATGCTTCCATATATTTCTTTTGTAAAAGATTCTGTTGTTTTACATGTAAAAAAAGCAAGTGAAAAAGAATATAAAGAATATAAAGGTACAGATATTAGTGTTGGTTGGGCAAAAGGAGATGATAGTTATTCAACATATAAAGAGGATTCTACGCGTTTTAAAGTAGATGGGTTAAATAATAATTCAATCACAGTCAATCCTGGCGATTCTTATTATGTAACTTATACTTTAAAAATCAAACCAGAAGTCTATGCAGCTATGCAGTCGAATAGTGTAACAATAAAGAATCGTTACTTTTCGTATAGTGGAGATAAACAGCTAAATAGAGTATTTAATGATAAGTTGATTTTAAATGAGCGTAAATGGGTAGATAAGAGTGTTGCAGAACCGACAACAGCAGAAGAGACTGTTAATATGAAAGGCACAAAATATAATTATCAATTAAATGAGGATTCGAGTGCTGAACAATCATTTAAAGTGCCAGCAGGAAGTTACAAGTATACAGTTAATATCAATAAGACAGATAAAAATAAGACGGATGGAAAGTTTAATATAACGAAGGTTACATTAACAGATACATTGGACAAGGATGTCAAGGATGTAATGAAGTATGTTGGTTATATGAAAATAATGGCTTATGATACTCAAGATAAAGTTGTTGGTACGAAATGGGTCAACATTGATAAGCAACAAAGCTTTAATTTAAAACTATCTGATATTGGTTGGAAAGATAACTGTTATTCATATACGTTTGAGTATTATGCGACTCCTAATGATTTGAGTTCTCTTACAAGTGCAAAAGTAACTAATAAGTTTAGTTTAAATGGGGATGTGAAAAGAGGAGTAGATGGTGAAACATTTACTTTTACGGATGTAAATTCAACTAGTGACGTTACGCTTGAGGGTTCTTATAATTTAAATATAAATAAACAGGCGTGGTATTATGAGAAGCCTAAACAAAATGCGACGGAATGGCAAAATGGAAAGCATTATTGGGTGATAGAAGTTAATGGTTCTAAGATTCGAAAAGATACACAAATCAAGGATGAAATTAGTGATGCTTCAGAAAAAGATGAAATAAGTTCTTATTTGCATAATGATTCTTTGGTGGGTGTCTATAAGGGAGATCTTAAGAATTTAAGTAATAAAAAAATAGAGGATTTGCCAGAAAATTTAAAAATTGGTAAAGATTATTATACGGCTGAATATAAGAATAGTAAGGGATTTAGTGGTTATAATAATTATAGCGAATTAGTTTTAACTGCAAAGAAAGATATTGATTTACAAGAGAATGAAAAAATATATATTGTAGTAAAAACAGAACCTAAAGAACTACCTACTGAATATCGAGCTACGTCTATATATAAAAATAGTGTATTTGTTAAACATATAAATGATGCAGATTTTACAAAATATGATGAGGCAAGTCAAGAACTTTATGGTGGTAATTATATTTTAAAAGAGTTGGGTCAAACTTTTGAATATAAGAATGATAAATATACAAATATTACTACAGGTAAAGATACGGATAATCCTGAAAGCAAAATTGTTAAAGATAAACTGATTGGTGATGGTATATATGCATCATGGGCTTTTAAAGTTAATTATGGTGGTGACTTAAAAGGGGATTATAGAGTACTAGAAACAATTCCTGATGGTATGGAACTTTCATATATACGTATTAAGTGGACAGGTAAATCTGCAAAAGATATTACTTCAAAGCAAATCACAAATCTAGGTGATGATTGGAAGGAAAACACAATAATTGCACCAGATGATGATAATTCAAATATAACAACTTATTATTATGTGAATGGAAATCAAGCTCTAATTCAATTAGGTGAATTTAAAGGAATACATGCTAGAGATGATTATTCAGTCGATGTTCAAGTCGTATGCAGAGTTACAGATCCAGATGTATTGCTAGGCGGAGAAACAAAAACTTTTAATAATAAGGTAATGTTGCAAAGTCCAGATGGTACAAAGGATTATGTTTCGGCAAATGCAGATGCAGAAATATCAAATATAAAAGTATTACATAAAACACATAATCATATAGAGAATAGTCCAAAAATTGATTATACTATTACGGCAAATGAATTTGGTCAAACATTATTAAAGAATACGACAGATAAATTAACATTAGTGGATAAGATGAGTCCAAATCTTGTTTTAGATCCTGATTCAATTCAAGCTAAAAATATTAAGGATAGTAAGGATGTTAAAATAGAGAAAAAATATGATCCAAAAACAAATATACTTGAAATTCAAATTCCAGATGGTACACCAGTAAGAATTATTTATACTTGTAAAGTAAAGGTTGCACCAGAAGCTGAAGCACAAGTTTCAAATAATGTATATTGGAAGAATTATTCGCAAAAAGGTGGCGTGAATGATGGGATTGAAAAATTCAGTTATGATTTGAATGCGAGCGGAACTATAGGAATTGAAGCGCATCCTCAATTAAAAATCGTAAAGCATGATAATACATTAAAACCATTAAGCGGAGCTGAGTTTGAAATTCATGAATGTAAATTGGAGAATAAAGAAATAAAACATACTTCTAAAAATCCAATTACAGTTACTTCAGGTGCTGATGGTACAGTAATAATACCAACAGATAAATTTAAAATGGATTTTAATACTATCTATGAAGTAAAAGAAACTAATACTGTAGATGGGTATATTTTGGATGATACTCCATATTACATTATGCGAGCAAAGAAAGAAGATAGTGATAAGGATTATTCTGACGATGTAAAAGAATATATAAAAATAGCATATCAGAACAGCGAAGATAAACATTATATAGTTGCGTATGATAAAGATTATTTCTTAGTGGAAATATACAATGCACAAGAGGGTATTACGGTTAAAAAGCAATTTACAAACAATGCTGCTGAAACAGAACATAAGCCAATTAGTGGTACTTATAGATTTGGATTGTATGAAGATGCAGCCGGAACAAAACAACTACAAACTATAGATATTAAGTATAGACCTGGTGATCCAGAAGATGTTTTGACAGCAAAATTTAAAAATCCAGATAATCTAAAAGGAACATATTATGTTTTCGAATTAGATCAAAAGGGTGAACCGATTCAAGTTTCTGCAAAAGAAGCTACGATAAATTCAATGCAATATAAAGTGGTTTATGAAAGCAACTCAAAAGACAACTCAAAAGCTACAAATATTGCAAAAGTCGGTGATACGGTTACCGTGACAAACAAGAGCCGTACAAAAATACTACCTTCAACGGGTGGTACTGGAAACCTGATTTACAGGATGTCAGGGACAGCCCTAATGGCTGTAGGAGTGATAAGCCTGTCAATTATAGATAAAAAAAGAGAAAAAGAAAGTAGGAGAAAGTAATGAAATTAATTAAAAAGATTGTAGCCATTATGTTTGCGTTCATGATGGTATTCACATTGAGTAGTAATGTTAGTGCAGAGACTACTAATTTTGGAAGTCAAGCAGATGGAACAACAGGTACTTTGACAATTACAAAAGCAAAACCTAATCAAACATACAAGCTTTATAAAATGCTTGAATTGGAAAGTTTCAGTGGAAATAATTATTCTTATAAAATCGCATCAGGATGGGAAGAATTTTTTAAAAATTCTAAATACGAAGGAAGTAAGTATTTTACTCTGAATAATGATGAATATATTACTTTAAATAATGGTGTAACTGATGAAAATCTTCGCGAGTTAGCAAAAAAAGCTTTGGAGTTTGTTAATGAAAAAGACATTAAGGTAATAACTACTTTAACTACTGGTGTGGATGGAAGTTATACTGCAGAAAACTTGCCATTAGGTTATTATTTATTGGATTCTAGTGTGGGTGCTTTATGTAGCCTTACTTCTTCAAATCCTAATGTAACTATTGAAGAAAAGAATGATGTACCTACAGTAGATAAAAAAATTCAAATTGATACAAAGGAAGTTAAGGAAAATTCAGTGAGTATAGGAGATAATATAGACTTCTCTACAACTATACATGTAAAAAAGGGCGCTCAATCTTATGTATTATACGACAATATGTCAGAAGGATTGACTTTAAATGATAAAGTAAACCAAAATTATAACGGTCAAGTTTATGTTTATACTACTCTTGGAACTCATACATTTTTAACTGATGATAATGAATTTAAATTTGAAAAGACATCAAATGGATTTAAAATCACATTTGATGAAAACTTTTTACAATCACATCAAACCGAGGAATACGAAATACATGTTTGCTATAGTGCCACTCTAAATAGTAAGGCGTTTATTTCAACAAAAGATAAGTTAAAAGCAAATACTAACGAAACATACTTGACATATGGAGATAGTAAACAAAGTGCTACATCGACAACAAATACATATACATTTGCATTCCCAGTATTAAAATACACTGGTTCAATAAAAAACCCTACAAGATTATCTGAAGCAAAATTTAAATTGTATTCAGATTCAGATTGTAAAACAGAGATAAAGTTAACTAAAGATGGAAATAATTATCGCAAATTAACAGGTGTTGAAACTGAAGCAGAAATTGTAACGGATGCAACAGGAGAATTTACAATTCAAGGACTTGCAGAAGGTACATACTATCTTAAAGAAACAAAAGCTCCAAATGGATACAATACATTAAAAGATCCAATTACAGTTAAACTTGAAAGAGTAGCGGATGGGGATGGTGCATCATCTTTATCTATTAAACAAAATGGTGATCCAACTAACAGAATTAATGTTTTAAACAACCATGGTACAATCCTACCTTCTACTGGTGGTATGGGTACAACACTAATCTACTTAGTAGGTGGTGCATTAGTATTAGGTTCTGGATTTGTTTTGGCTAACAAAAAAAGAGCGAAAGCTAAATAATTGAATGAATTTACGTTGTTGAGGGAATGTTCTACATTCTCTTAACAACAGTAAAAAGAGGATTGTAGCGAATGTTTGTTACAGTCCTGTTCTTACTGTTGTTGAATAAAAAGGATAAAGGATATGAAACGGATCAGGGAAATTGTAGTCGTCTTATTTGTTTTTGTATTTGTGTTATGTGATAGTGTAAGCGCAAATGGTATGGGTGGATCGATTATTATTGATAATGCGATTGATGGTGAGATGTATACGATTTATAAGATGTTGGATTTGGAAAGCTTTGATGGGGATAACTATTCTTATAAGATTTCTTCTTCTGAGTGGGATGAATTCTTTGTTTCTGGTGATGGTCGTTTCTATTTTGATGTGAATTCGAATGGTGGCGTAGCTTTTGTTGGGGATGAGCAGAGTATGGATTTGGTTGCTCAAAGTGCATTGGCTTATGCGAAATCTCATGAGAGTATTACGAAAAAAAGTCAACGGGCAGTTGGAGGTATTGTTGAGTTTAAAGATTTAGATTTGGGTTATTATTTAGTGGATTCAAGTGTAGGGGTTCTTTGTGGTTTGACTACTACGAATTATGTGGTTCGTGTTGAAGAGAAGAATGAAAAGCCTACTTTATCGAAGTATGTGAAGATGGATGGTACGGATTCTTTGGGTAAGTATGCTACGGCTGGTATTGGTGATGTGGTGTATTTTACGAGTGTTATAAGGAATTTTAAAGGTGCTGAAAATCTTGAACTTACGGATGTGATGGAGAAGGGGTTATCGTTAAATTTGGATTCAATTGTTGTTTCTTTGGTTAATGATAATTTGAATATAGATTTAAATGAAAATGAGCATTATAGTGTATTGGATTTAGGAAATGGATTTGAGGTTTTATTTACTTTTGATGGTTATAGAATTTTAGAAAATCATTGTATGGATTGTGATATAAGAATTTCGTATAGTGCCATTGTTAATAAGGATGCATGTATCAATAATGCGAATGTGGCTAGTTTGAAATATGGTGATCATCATGTGTCATTATCGGATAAGGTAAATGTTGGTGTATTGAGTATTCCAGTGTTTAAGTGTTCGGTGAATAGAGTTGGACTTGAGGGTGCTAAGTTTAGTTTGTATACAAGTGAAGTGGATGCATTGAATGATGTGAATTGTATTCGTTTTATTGAAACAAAGGATTCTAATGTGTTTCAAAAGTCTGATTTGGGTCAGGGTCTTATAAAGACGGATAGTAGTGGTCGCTTTGTTCTTTCTGGTTTGAAGTCTGGAAGGTATTTTCTTAGGGAGGTTCAGGCTCCTAGGGGATACAATAAATTGAGTGATCTTGTTACTGTTGTGGTGAATCCTGTTGTTGGTTCTGCAAATGAAATTGTTGGTCAGTCCTTCCTTGTTTTTTATGGTATGAATGTGGGTAAGGCTGAGGTTGAGGTTGAAGTTCAAAATCGGAGTGGTAGTTTATTACCTTCTACGGGTGGTGTTGGAACATGGTCTATTTATTTAATTGGTTTTGTATTTGTGCTTGTTTCGTTTGTATTATATAGAAAGTTTAATGATTAGTTTTTGTTGTTAGGGGAATGGATTGTAAGATGAAGAAACATATTTCAACTATAATTGCGATACTTGTTTTTGTGACTGGCTTATCGTTGTTATTGTATCCTACTGTTAGTAATTATTGGAATTCTTTGCATCAAAGTCGTGTTGTGGCAAATTATTCGGATGCTTTGGCTAAGATGGATCAAAAAAAGAAGCAGGCTGAGATTGATCGGGCTGTTGAATATAATGCTGGGTTAATAAATAATGGTGGTCGTTTTACTCCAAGTGATTCTGAGCTTAGTGAATATAAGAGTCTATTAAATGCAGATGGTACAGGTATGATGGGATATGTTACGATTCCTAAGATTCAGGTGAAGCTTGCGATTTATCATACGGTAGATGAGTCTGTATTGCAGATAGGTGTTGGTCATTTAGAGGGTTCGAGTCTTCCTGTAGGTGGTGCTAGTACGCATTGTGTTATTTCATCTCATAGAGGTCTTCCGAGTGCAAAGTTATTTACGGATTTGGATAAGCTTAAAAAGGGAGATTATTTTTATTTACATGTATATGATAAGGTGCTTGCATATCAAGTTGATAATATCGCAATTGTTGAACCGAATGATTATGGTTTATTAGAAATTGAAGAAGGTAAGGATTTGTGTACATTATTTACTTGTACGCCTTATGGTATTAATACGCATCGATTACTAGTTCGTGGACATCGTGTAGAGAATATGATGGATGAGAAGAATTTAACGGCAGATGCTGCGAAGGTAAATCCTTTGGTTGTGGCTAGTGTCATTGGTTTGATTTTGTATGGTATTGGGTATGTTGTATATCGAATGAAAAGGAAGGGAGTGTAGGTGATGAAAAAAGGAATTTATTTTATATTCATTTCGTTATTGTGTTGTCTTTTGCCTACAACTCTATTCGCAAAAAGTGATTTGATGAATTTGGATGTTTCTTGTCCAGTATCAGATATGCAGGTTTCTTTATATCGTGTAGCGGATGAGAATTATAAATTGACAGGTGTATTTTCGAATTATTCTGTTGATTTAAAACAAGATGTACAAGGGGCTGCCAATGCATTAGAGAATCGTATTTTAATGGATGGAATAGAGGCAGATGCTTATGCTGCTTCTGATTCTTCTGGTAAGGCTAGTTTTTCTGGTTTAGAATCCGGTATTTATTTAGTGGTAGGAAAAGAAGTTGAATCGAATGGTGTATTTTATATGCCACAAGTATCCTTAGTTTCTTTAAGTGGCGATTTAAGTGTGGATTTAAAGTATGAGACTAGTAATAAGGCGAGTCGTATTCATGTATTAAAGGTATGGAAGAAGGATAATAAGAAGTCTCGTCCTAAATCGATTGAAGTATGTTTATTAAGGTCAGATGGTATAGTGGTTGATAAAGTGATATTAAATTCAGATAATCAATGGTCTTATACTTGGGATTCTCTTACAACTTTATATACATATAGTGTAATGGAAACAAGTGTTCCTTCTGGCTATAAAGAGAGTTGTTATAGGGAAATGGATAGTGTTGTTTTAACAAATACGGGTAGTTATACGGATAAGAAGAAAGAGAAAAAGGATGATGAGCTTGCTTTCACGGGACAGTTATGGTGGCCAGTTCCTGTTTTATTGTTTGTTGGACTTGTTTTATTTGGCTTAGGACGCCAGTTGCGTAATGAGAAATAAAATAGGAAGAATCATATATTGTATAGGTATTGTTTGTATAATTCTATCGTTATCTTTATGTTCTTATAATGTCTATGATTCGTTGCGTTCTTATTATGTTTCAAAACATTTGATGAGTGAGTATCATCCTGTAAAGGCTTCTTCTGGAATAGTGCCAGACTACGTATTAAATCCAGATATGGAAATGCCTGAACAAAAAGTGGATGGAATACCTTGTGTTGGTATTCTTGAAATTCCTAGTTTGAATTTGAAGCTTTGTGTAACAAGTACATTTAGCTATGAATATATGAAGAAACTTCCTTGTCGATATTATGGAAGTATTTATAAGAATAATATGGTAATTGCAGCTCATAATTCTTGGTTTCATTTTGGTAGGTTAAATACTTTGCATAATGGTGACAAAATCATTTTTACAGATGTGAATGGAAATAGTTTTGAATATGGAGTAGATGCGATAGAGGCTCTTAAACCAAATAGTGTGGAGGCTGTAACAAATGGTAAATGGCCATTAACTCTATATACTTGTACGTTGGATGCGCAGTATAGGGTGGTTGTAAGGTGTAAGTAATATTTATGTAATTTATAATTTTAGATGTAGTTGTTGAAATTGGTTAGAAAGGAAAAATATATTGGTTATTGTAGTATCAGTATATTAGAAGTAATCATGAAAATAAGAATGTATGAATGTGGTTTTGGAGATTGTTTTAGAATAATGCAAGAAGGTCAAAGAGATTTATACGTAGATTTTGGTATGCTTCAAAGTAATAGTTCAAAAAGTGACAGAGAAAAGAAGTTTGATAATATTATTAATGAAATGAATGAGGATAAAGATTTCTTATTGACGCATTATCATTTAGATCATTTTAATGGCGTGCTATATATGAAACGTAATAGACATAGTTTTAGACATGTATATATTCCGGATGTTTGGAATATTAATTATCGAGAAGAGGCATTTGCGTTATTATTACTTAGAGATATTCTGCGTAGAGACACAATAAGTATAAGTAATAAGAAAGTTACTCCGTTACTTTGTTTTTTTAAATCTATATGTTTGTCCGATAGTACAATTCATTTCATTACTCGTGGCAATAAATTTCATGATAATCAATTCATTGCTTTGTGGCCTTCAAAAGAATATGTGGATAAAAAAACTCATGATTTATATAAGGGGCTTGGAAATAAATTCGGTAAAGAAAAAATGGATAGAGTTAAAGCATTATCTGTCAAGTTGATAGATTTACTAGATTCCTACCAAAAAAATAAAGAATTAGACTATGAACATGAATTTAATGATATTAAATTGGAATTTATTAAAATTAAGTCAATGTTCAATGATGATATTTCGTTTGACACTACTAAGTATGTCGGAAAGCAACTGAATGAATTAGGTAATGAGATAAGTATTGTGTTTCAAAATTGTGCTGGAGATAAAAATGTTCTTTTTACGGGGGATTTTGGTAAAGTTACAAATTGGAAGTTTATTGAAAATAATAGAGATGGAATTGTATATATGCATCAAAAATATAATGTAATAAAGGTACCTCATCATGGTACTAAAGTTTACTATCATTCTTTTGTGGATAGAATGAGCAATTGTTCCATATTTTTGATTCCAAATGGATACAATAGCGGGAGTTGGGGAATTCATTCAAAATATATTGATGATTCATTTAATCATAATTATAAATCTATCTGTTCATGTTGTCCTAAATGTTCTGGAAAGGTTTGTGCGGATTGTAATCCTATTAAAAAGAATTCGCATGCAGATGTATAATTCTTTTACTTAAATGATATGTATATGGAATTGTTTATATGTGTTCATTTTTAAACAGTTCTTTTGTGGACATACATTTCGTTTTAAATCTATTTATAGTTTGTTATGAACACGGACAATAAGGGGCACAATAAATTTGGATGAGGTTAGGTGAATTTGCTCTCCAGGATTTTAAAGGGCGGTATATATCCCAAAACGGTTTATAGCTGATGTTGGGCTCGGACAACATTTAGTTTTACCACCAGGCACATATTTAGAAGTACATGAATAGAGGTCATAACCTTGTTTCGTTTTTTGATTGTGTGACCAGGACAACGAAACTTTTCGACCCAGTCAGGATAGGTAACAAATCTTTTCGTAACAATAATGTACACTAATACATTATTAAAGTGCATAAAAAAATAAATAATCTTAAATCACTAAAATTTGAAGATTATTTCATGCGTAATCACTAAACTGTATAAATTTTTTTGCATTTTAAAAAAAATGTGTTATATTAAATATGACGAAGGCGCATGTTGCGCAAACTGGGTTGCTAACCTTTATCTCTAAAAGATAAGGCGCTGCCCTTTTATTTTATAAAAGTGGAGTACTTATTGAATTACTCCACTTTCATTTTACCTTTTGATTTTAGAAAAATCTTGGCAGTCGTTAAATTTATTTATCTCAATATATTTCATCATTAATTCTAATAATCGGATTTTTACAACATTATTAGGATTAATTTTAATGTTGATATTTAAAAATGTCTCTGATTTATAAAAGTCGTTTCCTTTAGGGATTTTAAAATCGGGATTTAAAAATTCAAGAGTATTTATTATCGGAGAGTTTTTAATAAGTTTAAGCTTACTTATATTATGCCCCAATAAAGGAAAAAATGGCTCATAATGATTTATGGTATTCCTCATTTTTCTAATTATTTCAAGCTTAGTTGAAAATCTTAGAAGCTTAGTATATTCTGGTTTATCATTTTCTGTGATTAAAGAAAAACCAGCAACCTCTTGACAAACAATGTTTTGCATATCGATGTCCATCATTAAAAATAACATTGAAACCTCTCCTAATGTTAGCATATTTGGAATAACCCATAGTGGAACCATTTGGCAAGTATCTAAATAGTGTTTTGCCAGAATATTCGCTTTCTTCATATCTGCACCATCAACAGAAATTCCAGTACCAAAAGCTAGTATTTTTCGCAATAGGTCTACTTTTTTTTCAATTCCAAAACTGTCGTTTACATATCCATTAGATGATAACTGATTGGATATATTCTTGCAAAAGGTTGGACTCGTTTTTATTTTATTGAAATCCATTGTTGAAAAATCATACAAGAATATTTTTATTTCATTTATATAATTTAAACAATATTTATCCTCATCTTTTGCATATTTATTGCAAATAGTTGCAATAACAGCATTTTTAAATTTTTGTTCAAATTTTCTAATATCTTTATACAGACAATTTGAAAATTCCAAATCTATTTTCATGGAGCTTAATATTTCTTTGAAGTTAACATCTGTGGTATAAATATGATTTCCATAAGCATCCTTACCATTAGAAAACAGCTCTTTATATGGATTAATCATTGAAATATAATTTATATCTTTAAACCAATGCTTGTCTTCTTCATCTACAATTATCTTCTTGTTCTCTCTTAAATATTCAATTTGCTCATCTATTGTTTTGTAAGTTTTTAATGTTAAATCTTCTTTGTTCATTTACAGTGGATCCATTTCTATATTAAATATTTTATCATGAATCCATTTAGGTTTCGATATAAAACAAAGGAAAAAAAGGCTCTTTTGTTAAGTTAATGACATTGGGTAAGAACCTTCAGTAAGTAGTCAAGTTGCAGGTTTAAAATATACAAATCCACATTCACATATTCAATTTTACAAATTAAAAACACTGTCTTCAACCATGGTTATAGAAGGTTGAAAGAAAGGAAAAGTATGTTGTAAATGATCAGTTGGATGGGTCAATTACAATATTCCAGGAGATTATTAAAGATCATTGTATTAAACATGATATATCAAGAGTATATACAAATACAGGAAAATTAGATTGTGATACAACTAATGGACATGTTTATTTAACGCCTAATATAGAAACTGCATATTTTTATGGAAACCTAAACCCGCTTCGTTCTAAAACAAAAAATGATTTAAAATATGTTTATATATTTAAAGTAGAAATCAATGAGGATAAATTATTGCCAGATTATGATGAGTTAAAAATCACAAAAATTAAGAGTAAAGATGTAACTTGGAAAGAAAGTATCGCAATTTGTAAAACTGTAAGAGTGGATGAAGATGTTAATGTGAATAAAGCTGAGTATTTAATACTTCCAAATACTATGAATCGTAAAGAAACAAAAGATAATCTTAACTTAGTTCGTGAACTTAGCAAATCTGAAGTACAAAGTTTAGATGCTAATGTTGTTTTGAAAGAGATTTTAAGTAAATGGAGTTGGCAAAAATTATAGTTTGTTTATAGCGTAATTTACGAACATAAATGATAACTAAAAAAATGTAAAATTTTGAGCATTCAGAAATATCCAAATTTGATTATATTGATATCTTCCATAATTACTTTGAAAGATATATGCAATAAAATCTGATGGCTTAATTGATTTTGATCTTAAGACTTCAAATGGTAATATATATCCAAAAAAATCTATATCTGATACTGGATTAGAAAATATTTCTACAGTTGAATTTGAAGTTCATGCATATAAATAGTTTACGATTAAATAATAAAGCCATCCTTTGTGATTTGCATTCATTAATGATGGCTTTTTTTACGGATTATGTAAAAACACTGGAATTTTAGATATAACAAAAAAGTGTATTATGCTGCATAAAGAAGGGGGATTGAATATGTTGAAAAAGTTTACTGTGAGCAACTACAAGAATTTTAAAGATGAGATTTCACTTGATTTTAGTAAAATTGGTGAATATTCATTTAATGCGGATTGTCTTTCGATGAGGTTGATTTATGGGCG
>JABLTS010081773.1_pt1 | contig 15900 bp, 9 predicted proteins | sample 7160081 | NCBI WGS metagenome assembly JABLTS01 (sample SAMN14651231, study PRJNA627086) | human gut metagenome | isolation source: feces | host: Homo sapiens | reverse complement strand
AATTATCGAGCGCCTCCGAATTAATGTTCCCGTCTTTCCGGCAATTCCATCTTTTGCCTTCTCAAGTAAGGTGATAAGAGATGTTCTTCCCTCTCCAGACTGGGTAAATGCTACGGCTGCCTGTACCTTTGGAAGCATGGAACCTGCTGGGAACTCACCTTCTTCAATGTATTTCTCAGCAAGTTCTGGTGTAAGCTCGGAAAGTGCCTCCTGTTCTGGTGTGCCAAAATGGATGGCTACTTTTTCCACAGCAGTAAGTATAATCAGACAGTCTGCATTTAACTGTTCTGCAAGTTTCTCAGCGGCAAAATCTTTGTCGATTACTGCGGCTGCACCTTTTAAGTGATGTCCTCCTGTTTTAAATACAGGAATTCCACCACCACCACATGCGATGACAACGTGGTTGCTTTCTACTAATGCTTTGATTGTGTCAATCTCTACAATAGATACTGGTTTCGGGGAAGCTACCACTCTGCGGTAGCCTCGTCCGGAATCTTCGATTACCTTATAACCCTTCTCCCTTACAAGCTCATCTGCTTCTTCTTTTGTCATAAAGGAACCGATTGGTTTGGTTGGATTTTTAAATGCCGGATCATCCGGACTTACTTCAACCTGTGTAAGCATTGTCGCACAGTCTTTCTGAATTCCACGATCTAATAACTCTTCGCGAAGTGCATTCTGAAGGTCATATCCGATATATCCCTGACTCATTGCCACACATACAGATAACGGAGACTGTACATACTTTTCAGGATTTGATCTTCTGAGTTCTGTCATCGCATTCTGAATCATCCCAACCTGTGGTCCATTTCCATGCGCGATAACAATTTCGTTTCCCTCTTCAATTAAATCAGCAATCGCAACTGCTGTATTCTTTACGGCTTTCATCTGCTCTTCAAGGTTGCTTCCAAGTGCATTTCCCCCTAAAGCGATGACGATTCTTTTACTCACTCTAACTATACCCCCTGCGAATTAATAAACGACTTAAATTATTCACCGAAGTGTCTTGGGGTAGCTTTGTCTGCTAATGCTTCTAATGTTCCAGTGATATCTTTCTGTTTTGCAAGAAGAATCATAGCTGCGATGATGTATGGTTTGTAGCTTGCTTCTTTGTATAATGGATCACGGTATCTGTCAAATACAGAAGCTTCAACTTCTCCGTCTTTGCAGGATACACCATTGATGTCTGCTGGTAAGCAGTGAAGATAGAGAGCTTTTCCGTCTTTAGTTGTAGACATAAGTTCTTCTGTACAGCACCAGTCTTTATGCTCTGCGTTCTGCGCAAGTAATTCTTTCTCTAATGCATCGATTCCAGCCTGGTCACCTTCTGCATATAAGTCTGTACGTTTTTCCATAGCTGCAAAAGGAGCCCAGCTCTTTGGATATACGATATCAGCATCTTTGAAAGCTTCTGCCATAGAGTTTGTCTTTGTGAAGCTTCCGCCGTTTTCTACTGCGTTTTTCTTAGCAACTTCTTCTACCTCTGGCATGATGTCATATCCTTCTGGATGTGCAAGTACAACGTCCATACCAAATCTTGTCATTAAGCCAACAACACCCTGAGGTACGCTTAATGGTTTACCATAACTTGGAGAGTAAGCCCATGTCATAGCAACTTTTTTACCTTTAAGATTCTCTACACCACCAAATGTATTGATGATGTGAAGCATATCTGCCATACACTGTGTTGGATGGTCGATATCGCACTGAAGGTTAACTAATGTAGGTTTCTGCTCAAGAACACCATCTTTGTTTCCCTGTGTTACAGAATCTACTACTTCATGCATGTATTTGTTTCCTTTTCCGATGTACATATCGTCACGGATACCAATAACGTCTGCCATGAAGGAAATCATGTTTGCTGTTTCTCTTACAGTTTCACCATGAGCAATCTGACTCTTTGTCTCATCTAAATCCTGTACTTCTAATCCAAGAAGGTTACAAGCGGAAGCGAAAGAGAAACGAGTTCTTGTAGAGTTGTCACGGAACAAAGAAATTCCTAATCCAGATTCAAATACTTTTGTAGAGATGTTGTTCTCTCTCATGTAACGAAGTGCTTCAGCAACAGTAAATACTGCTTCTAATTCGTCATCTGTCTTTTCCCATGTAAGGAAGAAGTCTCCGTTGTACATTTCTTTGAAGTTTAATTTGTTTAATTTGTCAATATAACCCTGTAATTTCTTGTCCATTTTTATTCTCCTTATTTTGAAATACTCTTTTATTAACTTGTTTATTTTATTTATTACTGTAACTACTCAGGCCAAACTCACACGCATATCTGCATAACTCTGGATACTTGCTCGTATTTACAGCTTTTTTTGATTGATACTTTTTAATCTGTCAGGAAAACAGCTATTTTTGCAAATCTCTGTTTTCCTGACACTGTATTTTTACACATTCATTGGATGAACATTATTGGTATCAACATTTATTTTATTTATCTAAGGTAAAAAGATAAATTATTTAATGTCGTTATTTGTTTTTCCAGCGCGGAACTGTGAGATATCATCAGTCTTGTTGTCTTCGTTGTAAAGGTTTGCTGCTGCAACGTAAACTGCTGCACATCTTACTAAATCATCTTTGTATGTGATTTCGTTTGGTGCGTGTGCCTGTGATTCAGCTCCAGGTCCGAATCCTACGCATGGGATTCCGTAACGTCCCTGAATTGCTACACCGTTTGTAGAGAATGTCCATTTGTCGATTAATGGACGGTTTCTAAGTTCTTTTGTAGAATCTGGTCCCATACGTTTATCTCCGAAGAGTCCCTTATGAGCGTCTACTAATGCCTGAACATGAGCAGCATTTTCTTTGTTGATCCATGTTGGGAAGTAACATTCTGTTTCGTATACTTCTCCTGTCCATGATGGACGGTCATACATGTACATGGAAACTTTAACATCATCACCGTATTTCTGAACGCTAGGAAGTGCGCGGATTTCGTCTAAGCAGGAATCCCATGTCTCACCAGCAGTCATACGACGGTCGATGGAGATTGCACAGCTATCTGCTACAGCACAACGGCTAGGAGATGTGTAGAAAATCTGAGATACTGTACATGTTCCTCTTCCTAAAAACTGTGCATCTTCGTAATGTTCTGGGTTGTATTTAGGGCTGAGCATCTTAACAAGGCCTTTGATGTCTGTGCTTTCGTCACATCCGTTGTTATTTAATGCTCTTACATCAGCAATGATGTCAGCCATCTTGTAAATTGCATTGTCTCCTCTTTCTGGAGCAGAACCGTGGCAGGAAACACCTTTAACGTCTACACGGATTTCCATTCTTCCACGATGTCCTCTGTAAATACCACCATCTGTAGGCTCTGTGGAAATTACAAACTCAGGAACGATTTTGTCTTTGTTGTAAATGTACTGCCAGCACATCCCGTCACAGTCTTCTTCCTGTACACTACCAACAATCATAATCTTATAACCTTCTGGAATGAGGTCTAAGTCTTTCATGATTTTAGCACCGTAGACAGCACTTGCCATTCCACCTTCCTGGTCAGAACCGCCACGTCCGTAGATGATTTCATCTGTTTCATATCCTTTGTATGGATCCTGTTCCCAGTTATCAATGTTACCGATACCTACTGTATCAATGTGAGAGTCGATTGCGATAATCTTTTCGCCATCTCCCATCCATCCAATAACATTTCCTAATCCGTCAACTTCTACTTTATCAAAGTTTAACTTCTCCATCTCTGCTTTGATGCAGGCAACAACTTCTTTTTCCTCACAGCTTTCGCTTGGATGAGAAATCATCGCACGAAGAAATGCTGCCATGTCTGCTCTGTAATTTTCTGCTGCTTCATTAATTTTCTGAAAATCTAATGCCATTTTTATCCTCCTAAATATTGCATTCATCCACAGTTGGTAAATTTCATGGAGTCTGAAAATTGGGAATATTAATTTCTCTCCGACCACACTGTCCTTAAATTTTTTTTATTTCATTTATCTAAAAGATATTTTTATACGGTTGGGTATTCGCCGCCCCATACAATCTTCTTATATTTATCAGGGTCTGTATCTCCCTCTGTGGAGAACATGAGCACCTGACTGAAGTTATCTAACTCTAATGCTTCTCTGAGTTCTTTGTAAGCATCGTCTGTCATAATAGAAGAAATAACTCCCATTCCTACCGCTCCGGATTCTCCGGATGTTACGGATGGATCTCCTTTTACTGGAGCTGCAAGCATTCTCATACCCTTTGCAGATACCCAGTCTGGACAGGAAATAAATGCGGAAACATGGTTTCTTAAAATATCCCATCCAATTGTATTTGGTTCGCCACAGGCAAGACCTGCCATGATTGTCTGAAGATCTCCACCAACGATTCTTGGTTCGCCATCTCCAGCTTCTGCTCCTTTATAAAGGCAATCTGCTGCGCCAGCTTCCATTACGATAAATTTCGGTGGGTTGTTTGGATAAAGGTTTGCAAAGTAACCAACAACACCGCCTGCAAGACTTCCTACACCTGCCTGTACAAATACATGAGTAGGTCTGTTTACTTCTACTTCTCTTAACTGCTCTGCAGCCTCACCAGCCATACTTCCGTATCCCTGCATAATCCAGGAAGGAATCTCTTCGTATCCGTCCCATGCAGTATCCTGAACGATAACACCATGTGGTGTCTCTGCTGCTTCTTTTGCTGCAAGTCTTACACAATCATCATAATTTAACTCTTCGATTGTTACAGAAGCACCTTCTTTCGCAATATTATCAAATCTTGTCTGTGTGCTTCCCTTTGGCATATGTACAACGGCTTTCTGTCCAAGCTTATTTGCTGCCCATGCAACACCACGTCCATGATTTCCGTCTGTTGCAGTAAAGAATGTTGCCTGTCCAAAGTCATCGCGGAACTTCTTGCTTGTCAGATAATCATATGTCATCTCACTAACATCTTTACCCATCTCTTTTGCAATATATTTTGCCATTGCGAAAGAACCGCCAAGTACTTTGAACGCATTTAATCCAAAACGATAGCTTTCGTCTTTCACAAATAAACCGCCGAGTCCAAGCTGTCCAGCCATTCCATCAAGCTTTGCTAATGGTGTTACTGAGTACTGTGGAAAGCTGCGGTGAAACTTTCTTGCCTGATTTACATTATCAAGTGCCATTACCGCAAGATTCTTATCTTCATTCTTTGGCATCTGATTCAAAATCCATTTGATTTTCTCCATTGTTTTCCTCCATAAAAATAGTCTACAAACTTTTTGTTAGGTGTAATGAAAAGTTTTTTGTTGTCTTTATTATAGTGGTATAACGGCAGATTAGCAAATTCTTCTTTGGAGGTATTTGAAAAGAGACGAAGGTGCTGAAAACAAGGAGCCCCTATCTGTGACTTTCTTCGTTACGAGAAGATATCTAGTCAAAAGTTTCTCCTTAAATATATTGATTTTGACTCCGTTGTAAAAAACACAAAAGTCGCAAAATCAATATATTTAAGGAGGAACTTTTGACCATATCGTACTCTGGCAACTCCGAGGCCACAGATAGAGGCTCCTTGTTTTCAGCACCTTCTGACTTTGGCAAAATACGGGAACGATGAATTTGTTATCTACGAAAGAGATTTGGGGGATTCGTCTGTTTATCTATTACATCTGTTTTACCTATTCCTCTTCTTTCTTTTCCAGCATATGGCTTTCGAGAAACATTTTCTCGAATTTTTGTTCTGAAAAACTTATGACCTGTTCTTCAAATCTCTGGCAGGTGATCAAGAACTGACGGCCGTCTTCAGTGAGGAAGGTTTTTCCTCCATTTCGTCCACCTCGGCGTCTTTTTACGACAGTATAGCCGAGTTTGTCTTCTAGTTCATTAATCATATCCCAGGCTTTTCCTGGAGATAACGCCATTGTATCACAGGCTTTTCTTACATTATTCAAGTCTTCTATTAAAAAAAGTAATAATTTTAAACGGGCATTGAAGAACGGGGTTTCGTGTCCAATTCCAAAAGTAAGGATTGGATGAAGGATGGATTTATTATGTTCTTCAATCTGGCTTTGTAGTTCATCATCCTCCTGATTAAGTGATAATACTCCAATATCATCTACCTCAACAAATACTCTTCTGTCTGCATATTTTTCGATGGCTCCCCGCAGTCCGTTTTCACCATCATAGGCAAGGATATCAGGAATCATTTCATTGGAAATGAGCACTGGATGCCCGGCTTTTTTCTTATAAGAAGGTACGACAATATCATCGTGATGTTTTCGCATCTCCACGATGGTCTTCGGAATGAACATGGGAGCATTTACCGGGGTAAATACAACACTTAAGCATTTATCCTGTAAATAAGAAAGACCAGCTTTTACCGAATGAAATAGTTCTCTCTTTTCGTCCGACTCTTCTAAAATTAAAAATACTACATTAAGATTATTTAGCTGATATCTGCTCTCGTAATCATCAGCTCCTACAACTACTACTATTGGAAACAGACCTGCCTGCTGCATGGAAAGGACAATTCTTTTAATAGCTGGAATCTTTCCTGTCTTTCGCAAAGGATGTGCGCTCTCCTTACTTGCCGCTGCAATAATTCCGCCTACATTGCTAACAAACATAGTTTTCTCCCTTTTCTTTCACAAATTTACTTATTTGTAAGTATTATAAACTATAGTACCAAAAAAAGCTACATTTCTGTAGCTTTTTTAACAAATTTTTCATTAAAAAATAGGGATTATAATTAATTTACTATATTATTTCTATATTATTTCATTTTGTAAAAGAAAAAGATAGAAATACAAATTTTATCACTTATCGTCCTATCTGTTTACTGATAAGATGATATTTTATAGAGTTTTTTACTTTATGTTTACAGATGAAATCAGCATTAGCTGATTTCACGATAGCATGTTTGAAAAATAGTTTCAGCAAGATGTACAGATTGCTTTTTGATTTTTCAAACACGCTATCAGAATTACTCTTCTTCTTTTGGACGATAGAAAGTATCCTCTAATGGTAATTTTGTTCTAAATTTGCCATCAAGGGCATAATAAGCTCCCTGTACAGCAGGGGCAGTAGGAATTGTTGCAATCTCGCCAATTCCCTTTGCACCATAGGCAACATCTAATAACTTCTCTTTTTCTATATAGATAGCATGAATATTTGGAATCTGTGTAGAACGGAGTAAGCCAAGTGTTCCGTAAGTTACTTGAGGAACGCAGTCTTTAAGTGGCCAGTCTTCGGTTAAAGCATAGCCCATTCCCATGAGTACGCCTCCCTCAATCTGTCCCTGAATAGAGGTTGGATTCACTACCTTTCCAGAGTCGTGTGCCGCATACACTTCGGTTACTTTTCCTTTTTTATCAAGGATAACAACATGTGTCGCAAATCCATATGCGATATGGCTCTTTGGATATGGCACATCTGCACCAAGTTTATCGGTTGGCTCATAATATTCATAGAAATAATTCTTGCCGTTTAATTTCTCTAAGTCATTATCGACTTCTTTCATTGCATCGGCAAGCTTCACTGCCGCTCCTCTTACTGCTTCACCAGTAAGAAGGGTCTGTCTTGAACCAGAAGTTGTACCGGAATCTGGTGCATTCTCTGTATTGCAAACAGCGTTGCGGATTTTTGAAAGTGGAAGCCCGGTTGCCTGTGCCACATCCTGACAAAATACAGTAGCACATCCCTGTCCGATATCAGAGGCAGCCGCATAAATCACGCAGACACCATCTTCAATCACAAGGTTGCATCTTCCTTTATCCGGAAGCCCTACACCTACACCGGCATTCTTCATAGAACAGGCGATTCCTGCATGGTCTTTATTAGCTTCGTACACATCTTTTACAGCCTCTAATGTCTCTTTTAAGGCAGTAGAACAGTCGGCAATCTGTCCGTTTGGAAGAACCTTTCCTGGCTCAATCGCGTTACGGTATCGGATCTCCCACGGAGAGATGCCTACCTGTTCTGCAAGAAGGTTAATAATGGACTCTAACGCGAACTCACTCTGACATACTCCAAATCCACGGAACGCTCCAGCTGGCGGATTGTTCGTATAATATCCAAATCCTCGGATATCTGTATTCTGGTAACAGTATGGCCCTACGGAGTGCGTGCAGGCTCTTTCAAGAACCGGTCCACACAGGGAAGCATAAGCTCCTGTATCAAAATAAATCTCACAGTCAAGGCCAGTAAAAATACCATTTTCATCACAGCCAAGAGTGAAGGTTCCTTCCATTGCATGGCGTTTCGGGTGGAAGAATAGAGACTCCTGTCTTGTGAACTTGGCTTTGACCGGACGCTGGTATTTATATGCTGCAAGTGCAGTTAAATGCTGTACGGTAACGTCTTCTTTTCCACCGAAGCCACCACCGATAAGCTGATTTTCTACTACAATCTTTTCCGGATCCCAGCCAAACATAATGGATACTTCTTTTCTTGTATCAAATGCTCCCTGATCCGTACTTAATATTTTAATTCCATCTTTATATGGGAAAGAAACCGCACATTCTGGTTCAAGAAATGCGTGTTCTGTAAATGGTGTTGTAAATGAACGGGTTACTTTATAGGCTGCCTTCTCTAAAGCAGTTTTGGCATCTCCTCTTGTAACGTGACGCTGCTGGCATAAGTTTCCACTTGAATGAATCTGTGGGGCATCCTCTGCCATCGCCTCATGGACATTGCGGATCGGCTCCAGCTTTTCGTAATCTACTTTTACAAGCTTCTTTGCCTTTTCAAGGATTTCTTCAGTCTCTGCTACAACAACACAGATGGTATCCCCAATCATTCTTGTAATATCGCCTTCAGCGATCATAACATCCCAGTCCTGTTGAATATGTCCCACTTTATTATTTGGCACATCTTTTGCTGTGAGTACACCAAGCACACCTGGAAGTGCCTCTGCTTTTGACGCATCAATCTTTAACACTCTTGCACGAGGGTATTTGCTGCGTACTGCAGATAAATGTACCATACCATCCATAACAATATCGTCTGGATATTTGCCGTATCCAAGCACTTTCTTTCGCACATCGACACGGAATGCTCTCTGTCCGACACCGTACTGGTCTCCTCTTTCAAGGTCATAATCAATCTCTGCATCTCCTCGAAGAATTGCTGCGGTAAGCTGAATTCCCTCGATAATCTTTTTATAACCGGTACAGCGGCAGATATTACCTCTTAATGCGTATTTAATTTCTTCTTCTGTTGGGTCTGGATTCTGATCAATAAGTGCTTTTCCTGCCATAACCATTCCCGGAATGCAGAAACCACACTGTACAGAACCTTTCGAACCAAATGCATAGACAAATGCATCCTGCTCTCTTTCTGTCAGTCCCTCTACCGTTACAATGTTTCTTCCCACAGATTTATCTGTCGTTAAAACGCAGGCTTTTACTGCAACCCCGTCAACAATAATCGTACAGGTTCCGCAGGCACCTTCACTACATCCATCTTTTACGGAAAATAAATGAAGGTCATCTCTAAGATAGCGAAGAAGAGACTTTTTTTCTGTTGTTGTCCGGCGCATTCCATTGACAGTAAAACAATATTCTGTTGCCATAGTTCTCCTCCTCTCTTATCTTATGGATAAAATACCATTTTTATCGTGAATAACACCCCGTGGACATTTGACGGCACACATACCACAGGCGATGCATTTTTCCTGACAAATGACAGCGTGGTTATCCACAACTTTGATTGCCTTACATGGACAGTATTTCTCACAGATTCTGCATCCAATACAGCTTACTGCACATCCCTGAATCGCTTTTGGGCCTTTGTCAAGGTTAGCACACTGTGGCTGAATGGTATTTTCTGTTGGAACTACCTGAATCAGATGCTGTGGGCAGGCTTTTGCACAAAGCCCACATCCCACACATTTTTCCTCATCAATCTTCGCAATTCCTCTTTCACCGATTGACACTGCGTGTAACCGACACGCTTCCACACAGCTTCCTCCACCGAGGCATCCATAAGAGCATATGTTAATACCTTCTGGATACTGTGTTAATATTTCCTGACAGTTACCTGTAACAGTAACCTGTTCAAATCCTTCTTTTCTGGTTGGTCTGCCGTTACAATGGATTACGGCAACTTTCTTTCTTCTAACAGCCATAATACTCGCCTGACTATTTCATCAGATAGGAATAATCCTTCTGAATTGTCTCGATGACCGCTGCTGCATCTGCGGAAATAGTACGGATGCCATTGATGTCCGTTTTTTCTACTTTACCATCAAGACGAAGATGGATTTCTCCGTTTTCTTCACAGTAGAATCCTTCATTTTCGCTGTTTGTGAAATCTTCTTCACTCCAGAATAATGTAAATTTATCTTTGTAAGGTCTTCCAGCGTATGGACAGAATACAGCACAGTTACCACATTCATTACACATACCATCTACATGGATAACCTGTTCCTGACATTTACCAGCAACTTTAATTGCAACGTTTGCTCTGTTTGGACATACATCTGCACATGTCTCACATACAGTAGAACATCCAAGACATCTCTTATCTGGCATCTCTGTGAGGTCAGGACTCTGGTATCCCTTCTTGGCGATGTATTTTGCTGAATCTTCTGCCACATTCGCTTCTGCATATTTTTCGTAGGAAATACCTGCAATGGCTGCGGCAGCTTTCGATGCATCTGCGATTGCTTCTACAACAGTAGCTGGTCCTCTTCTGGAATCACCTGCTGCGTAAACGCTTTCTACACTTGTCATCATGTTTGCATCTACAACCGGGCGGCCCTTGCGGTCAAGTTCCACACCCATATCTTCATATAATGTACCGTCGATATTTTCTCCAACAGCTGCAATTACAGTATCTGCTGGAACATATTCTACTTTTCCTGTGTCAACTGGTGCTCTTCTTCCAGACTCATCTGCCTCACCAAGTTCCATTACAGAACATTTAAGCTGTCCATTCTCCACACCAATCGGCGCAAGAAGTTCCATGAACTGTACGCCATCCTCGATAGCTTCTCTTAATTCTTCTTCGTCTGCAGGCATATATCTCTTTGTTCTTCTGTAAACAAGACGTACATTTTCTACACCTTTTACGCGAATCGCTGCTCTTGCAACATCCATTGCTGTGTTTCCACCACCAAGAACAACAACATTTTTACCAAGAACAACTTCAATTTTTTCATTCTTTGCATCTGCTAAGAACTCTACTGCATCAAATGCACCGCCGTACTGAAGATGTGCGTTACCAGGTTTCCATGCACCGATGGCAACGATAACATCTGTATATCCTTCTTCTTTAAGTGCTTTAATAGAAGCAACTTCTTTACCCGTTACAAACTCTGCACCGTATGCTTTACAAAGTGCAACATCTTTCTCAATGTCTTCTCTCTCAATTCGGAAGTCTGGAATAACATTTCTTACAACACCACCGAGATTTTCAGACTTTTCAAATACAGTAACAGGGACACCTGCTCTTGAAAGGAACATTGCTGCAGATAGACCTGCAGGACCACCACCAATAACAGCAACCTTCTTATCTGTTCTTGCTTCCGGTTTTGCAATATTCTTAAGAACTGTTTCATAGGCGGCATCCGCTGCTGCATATTTTGTCTCACGGATATGTAATGTTTCTTCGTAATAGTTACGCATACATTTATCTCCACAGTGATGTGGACAGATAGTTCCTGTGATAAATGGTAATGCATTTCTTTCTAAAATGATATCTAATGCCTTTGTTGCATCGCCCTCTGTCATTGCCTCAAGGTAAGCTGGGATATCCTGTGCAATCGGACAGCCATTACGGCAAGGAGCTGTGAAACAATCAAACAGTGGAAGTTCTTTTTCCATATGTCTTTCTGGTAAAGGTTTTACTGGTTTCTTATATAATTCATCGCTTGCAACAGCGTCATCTAACGCTGCGATTGCTTTTGTATCTGTTCCGTGGAATCTCTCTGTACCGCATTCCATAAACTTCTCGCTAATCTGGCTTAATCTTTCATATCCACCTGGTTTTAAGATATTTGTTGCCATTGTGATTGGCCAGATACCTGCGTCAAACATTTCACGGATATTGTAGATTGTTGCTCCACCAGAATAAGAAATACGAAGCTTGCCGTCAAACTGTTCGGATAACAGTTTTGCAAGATGAATACTTAATGGGAACAGGGAGCGTCCGGACATATACATCTCTTCGCTAGGTAATTCTTTTGCAGCAACGTCAACAGGGAATGTGTTTGTCAGTTTTACCCCAAACTCTAATCCCTTTTCTTTTGTTAATGCCATTAATCTTTCTAACATTGGAATCGCATCATCCCACTGTAAGTCTTCTACAAAATGATGATCATCAAATGCAACATAATCAAATCCAAGCTCGTCTAATCTCTTTCTTGCATATTCATATCCAAGAAGAGTTGGGTTACATTTGATAAATGTATGAAGATGTTTCTCTGTAATAAGATAAGTAGCAATTCTTTCGATTTCATCCGGAGGGCAGCCATGAAGAGTAGATTCTGTGATGGAACTGGAAATGTTAGAGCTGATAGACTTAATATAGTCTGCATCTACATTTTCAAAAGAATCTACATTCTCTAATGCCCAGTTGATACACTCTTTAAATACTTCTGTATCTTTTGCCTCGATCATATCATCAATGAATGTATTTACCTTTTCGGACTTAATTCCTTCTAAGTCATATCCAACAGACATGTTAAATACGAATCCGTCTGGATGGCCAAGTCCTAATTCTTTGGCAAGAATCTTACATACAACCCATGCTTTTACATACTCAGCGTATGCCTGTGAAACATATAACTCAGTAGACCATTCACAGTTATAGCACTCATCTCCAGCTGTAATACATGGTTTTGCAACGCAGGCAGAAAGTTCTGCACCATCCATTACCTGTACAGTCTTTAATTCAAAGAATCTGGAACCAGCTACATAAGAAGCAATGATGTTTTGTGCTAACTGTGTATTTGGACCTGCTGCTGGTCCGAATGGAGATTCAATCTTTTCCTCATAAATAGGAAGTGCCTGTCCGCTTGTGTAATGTACAAGCTTATCAATACCAAAAATACTTCCTTTCTTTTTGTATTCGCTTAATGCCCAGTTCATAAGATGTCCAATAGACATCGGTCTCATAATATCGCTCATAGTACTCTCCTCTTTATTATCATTTTATTTTAGTAAGTTCTGTGATTTAATTCCCCCCAGAGCTTCTTACTCTGTTCCATTGTCCACGCATTGATTGCATCTTCATCAATGTTTACAAATTCACGGTCTTTATAAAGTACTTTTCCGTTAATTACAGTTGTTGTACAGTTTTTACCCATCATTCCGAAAATCATATGCCCATCAATGTTTTCGTCTGAAAATGGAGTAAATGGTTTGTAATCCATAACAATAACGTCTGCTGCTGCACCCTCTTTTAAAATACCCAGAGGCTGATTGAAGTATTTCTCTGCGATGATACGGTTGTTCTCGAACTGCATCTTCACATCTTCACACCATGCAACATTAGGCATTGCCTGCTGATGTCTCTGGATAATTAAAAATACCTTCATACTCTCTAACATATCATGCGTATACGCATCCGTTCCCATACCAACAGTGATACCCTTTTCCATCATCTTAAGAACTGGTGCACATCCTACAGCATTACCCATATTAGATTCTGGATTGTTCACAACCATAGTTCCTGTCTCTTTGATGATATCCATCTCGGCAGGACTTACATGGATACAATGTCCTAACATGGTCTTTTCTCCAAGTAATCCGTTATATAACAGTCTGTTTACTGGACGGCATCCGTAGTTGCGAATACTATCGTATACATCATTCATTCCCTCTGCAACGTGAATATGGAAACCTGTCATTCCATCATTTGCTTCTACCATTTTTTCGAAGGTCTTATCAGAAATTGTAAATAAGGCATGTCCACCAAACATAGCTTTTACCATATCATCATCTGCTTCTTTTGCCCATTTTGCAAAATCAGCGTTCTCTTTGATACTCTGTAAAGTTTTCTCCTCGCCATCTCTTTCAGAAACCTCATAGCAAAGACAGGAACGGATACCTAATTCTTTTACAACATCTTTAATGGCAAATAAGGAACCTGAAATTTCACCAAAACTTGCATGATGATCAAAAATAGTAGTCACACCATTTCTGATACAGTCTAGAACAGTTGCATATGCACAGGCTTTTGTTCCATCTAAAGTAAGATGTCTGTCAATTGCCCACCATGTTCCATCTAATACTTCAAGGAAGTTTGTTGGATTGTTTCCAGCAATAGATAAGCCTCTTGCAAGACCAGAGTAGATATGTGTGTGCGCATTGATAAGACCTGGCATGATCACGCCGCCCTTTGCATCTACAAATTCCGCTTCCGGATACTTTGCTTTCATTTCTGTCAAAGATCCTACTTCTTTTATCTTTTCTCCAGAAATAACAACCGCTCCATCTTCTAAATACGGATTTTCCTGATCGCGTGTAATTACTCTTCCATTTCCTATTAATAACATTTAGCTGTCCTCCTAAATTTTTTTTAGATTAGAAATTGAATTTATTTTTTTTAACTGATATAATGAAATATACTATTTAAATTCTTTTGATTTTGTCTGCTTTATCCTGTGATAACGGACTTAAATAGTTATAAAATATTCCATTTAGAAAGGTTTTATTGATTATGAAAAAATCTCTTATTGAATTTTACACAAGGCTTGCTCATGGTCTGGCTGTACAGTTCGGCTCTAACTGTGAAGTTGTTGTACATGACCTGCAGGGAAAAGACATAGAACACTCCATCATCGCCATTGAGAATGGCCACGTAACTGGACGAAGAATCGGTGATGGACCTTCTCAGATTGTTCTGGAATCTCTTCATAATAGTGAGCAAAACTTAAAACAGGAAGATAAGCTCGCTTATCTCACAAAGACAAAAAACGGGAAAATTCTAAAATCAAGTACGATTTTTATTCGTGATGACTCCGATAAAATTATTGGAATTTTCGGAATCAATTACGACATTTCCTTAATGCTTGCTATGGAAAAAGAGCTTTCTTCCTTCACTGGTACTATTGAAGAAGGTACTACCAAAGAACCTATTGCTGTAAATATCGGCGATTTATTAGATGAATTAATCACACAGAGTGTACAGCATATCGGTAAGCCGGTTACCTTAATGTCTAAGGAAGATAAGGTACAGGTTGTCCGTCTTTTAAATGAAGCCGGTGCTTTCCTAATCACCAAATCTGGACCAAAGGTCTGCCAATTCTTAGGAATCTCCAAATACACTCTGTATAGTTACTTAGATGAAATAAAATCGAAAAATACAATCTAATATATTTATAATCTTCCAGAATCATCATTATTGAAATTATATGATTCTGGAAAGATTACTTTATTCTTTCGTTTCTTCTGTAGTTTCTGCTGCTGTCTCTTCTTTTTGGAGAATCAAATTTAAGTTATTCTAAAAGACATGGGTAAATTCTTATTGTTTTCCAGTAGCTTTATATGATTCTACATTTTCTCAATGCTTGTCATAACTCCGTCAAACTCTGCTTCCCTAGTATCCTACCTAATCTTTGCAACAAATTGCTTTCCAAATTCAATATCTTTAAAAAGCTGTGTCTGCAATGCTTCTACGGAAGAAAAACGGCTTTCTTTTCTGTGATAATGTAAGAGTTCTACAACCATCTTTTCTCCGTAAACATCCTTATCAAAATCAAATATATTGGTTTCGACTGTTTTTTCACTGGTGTCGTTTACGGTCGGCTTGGTTCCGATATTGGTAATGCCATAGTACACTTCATCATTCCAGTGAATTTTTGAAACATATACGCCATTTGGCGGCAGTAATTTAAAGGATGGCACTTTCTGATTTATTGTTGGAACCTGTATCGTGCGTCCTAGCGCATTTCCATGAATAATCTCTCCGGAAACACTATAGTTTCTGCCTAAAAGTGCACTGGCTTCTTCCATGTCTCCTTTTT
>JABLTS010098298.1_pt1 | contig 16114 bp, 16 predicted proteins | sample 7160081 | NCBI WGS metagenome assembly JABLTS01 (sample SAMN14651231, study PRJNA627086) | human gut metagenome | isolation source: feces | host: Homo sapiens | reverse complement strand
GACACGCTTAGTGTTCTTCTTTTTTTAGTTTGAGCATATTCATTGAATTATATCTAAAAAGGACTATAGTATAAGTAGTAATAATTACTATATACTAAAGGAGGAATCATAATATGAAATGGGTATGTAAAGTATGTGGATATGTGTATGAAGGTGATGAATTACCTGAAGATTATGTATGTCCACTATGTGGTGTAGGACCAGAAGAATTTGAAAAAGTAGAAGAATAATATTCATTCTTCTAAATAAGAGAGGCTGTAACGTTTAAGGTTATCTATTCGTTACAGCCTTTTTTCTTAGTATTAAATTAAAAGAGTTCTTTTGCTTTCATACGCTTCAATTCAGCATGTGTACTTTTCTTATGTCTGCAATAGAAGTAAATACCTAGCATAACAAAGTTTCCAGCATTGATAGACACAATAGTATATACAATGCTTGTTGTTGTAAGAGAGTGGTCTCTTAATGCGGTAGATGTTTTGTCTGAAGAACTTTCTACCACTTTACCTGTTTCTGTCATCACAGATTGAGTCGTTTCAATTTTATTATGGGTTGGTATGAATCCAAATGCGAATATGAGTGAACTCGCAAAAATAATGATTGGGATAATCAAACCAAGTAACCTATTATCCTTTTTTGATAAAAATATTTGTAGTCTTATAATTGCGATTAAAATAATCACACCAATAATAGTTCTAACCATTTTTTGATTTCTCCTTTATTTTCTTATACTCTGTAATCAAATTCTTAGCAACGTCAAATTCTATATCTTCATCAATGACATATCTTTTAATCAACTCTACAAATTCATCATTATCTGTTTTATCTTCAGCTAACTTGATCTTATCAATCAATTTATTTAATCTGACTCTTACTGTTGGATAAGTGACACCATACAACTTAGCAACTTCTTTTAAAGAACCTGAAGCGAGTATAAATCTTTTGATAAAAATCATATCTTCATCATCCAAATTCTTCATCCACATAGGAACAGTATCCATATTTATCACCTCTTTTTTAATATAACATATTTAAATTTTAAATAAAAGATAAATATTTTAACAATAATAAAGAATAACTTTAATAAAATTAAAAACACTACTAGTTTTTTAATGAATATGTAAGTGTTGTGTATTTTAATGAGGTTTGATTTATTTAGTTGTTTGATATGATATAGTAGTGTGGAATGGAGAGGTGAATATGAAGAAAGTATTAATTTTATTAGTGACAATGATGTTATGTGCCTGCGCACCTGCAGAACCTATGTCACTCAAAGACAGCTATGGACAATACAAACAAGAGAAAATTGTATATGCGAATAAGAAGGATTACATAAAGAAGAAGGATGCTTATAATGCGTATCTTGTTTATGAAATCAATAAAGATGCATGTACATTTGAAAGTGATTTAAAGTATCAGAATATCCAGTATAAGAAGGTTGAACTATCAAAAGATGAGAAAGAAAAAGTTCCTGAAGCACTCATCAAATACAACCTTTATGAAGGTGAAAAACAGTTAGGTATTGCAGTTTACTTAGGTGAAGAAACTGTTTATATTTCTAGCTATGATCAATATGATGGCAGTCCTGTATATATTGCGAAAATGAAAAAAATCACAAAGAAGAGCTAAAATTTATGAAAATCAGAAAATAAATAATTTTGTTTATATTTAAAGAAAAAATATTGACAAAGTAAAAAAGTGATTGTATTATAGACCCAAGTTAAATAAACAAATCGATGAACGAGAAGAGTATCTTACAATCACCTACAGCGAGATGACATAGAGTGGAAGGTCATCAGGAAGATATAAGAGAAACGCACTCGGGAGAGTCTGTTGGAATTGAGTATAACAGAACGTGAATCTGCGTTAATGAAGAGGTGGTTTGTATGATACAAGCAACTAGAGTGGTACCGCGTTTATATACGTCTCTGGATTAATCCAGAGGCGTTTTTTGTTTATTAAAGGGGTGTTTGATATGAAGGAACGACGATCTAGTTAAGTAGTGGGGCATTAAAATAAAACATCAAACATTAAAGGAGAAGAAAATTATGGAAAAGAAAACATTTAAGAAGGTTGTATTAGCTTATAGTGGAGGATTAGATACGTCAATTATTATTTCTTGGTTAAAGGAAAATTATGGTTGTGAAGTTATTGCAGTCGCTGCTGATGTGGGACAGGGTGCTGGAGAACTTGATGGTCTTGATGAAAAGGCTGCAAAGACAGGTGCTTCTAAATATATTTGTGTAGATTGTAAACCTGAATTCGTTAAGGATTTCTGTTTTGAAGCAGTTAAAGCCAATGCATTATATGAAGGTAAGTATATGTTAGGTACTTCTCTTGCAAGACCAATTATTGCGAAGAAGTTAGTAGATATCGCTTTAGAAGAAGGTGCAGATGCAATCTGTCATGGATGTACTGGTAAAGGTAATGACCAGGTAAGATTTGAATTAGCTATTAAAGCATTCGCACCAGATATGCCTATTATCGCTCCTTGGAGAGAATGGGATATTAAATCAAGAGAAGAAGAAATCGAATATGCTGAAGCAAGAAAGATTCCTCTAAAGATTAATAGAGAAACAAACTACTCTAAAGATAAGAACTTATGGCATTTATCTCATGAAGGTTTAGATCTTGAAGATCCAGCTAATGAACCTAAATATGATGAAATCCTAGAAATGGGTGTTTCACCAGAAAAGGCACCAGATGTTCCAACATATATCACTTTAACTTTTGAAAAGGGTGTAGCTGTAGCATTAAATGGTGAAAAGCTTGAACCAGTAGAAATGTTAGCTAAGTTAAATGAAATCGGTGGTGCGAACGGTGTTGGTATCGCCGATATGGTTGAAAACAGACTTGTTGGTATGAAGTCAAGAGGTGTATATGAAACACCAGGTGGAACTATTTTATATGCAGCACATCAGAACCTAGAAGAAATTACTGTAGATAAAGAAACACAGCATTTCAAACAGCAGGTAAGCTTAAAGCTTGCTGATAATATCTATAACGGTCAGTGGTATACACCACTTACTGAAGCATTACTTGCATTCGTAGATAAGACTCAGGAAAACGTAAATGGTGATGTTAAACTTAAATTATATAAGGGTAATATCGTAGGTGCTGGTGTAACATCTCCAGATACATTACATGATTTACAGACAGCATCATTTGATGAAGATGATGATTATGATCAGTATGATGCTAAAGGATTCATCACATTATACGGTTTACCAATCAAGGTAAAAGCTAAGTTAGATCAGAAGAAAAAGAAATAGGAGTTTAAGATATGGTATTGTGGAAAGGTAGATTTTCTAAAGAATTAAATCATGAAGTGAATGCATTCAATTCATCTCTTTCATTCGATCATCGTATGTATAAGCAGGATATCAGAGGATCTCTTGCTCATGCAAAGATGTTATGTAAACAGAGTATTATTGAAGAGAAAGATTATGAAGAGATTGTAGAAGGTTTAAATGCAATTTTAAAAGAGATTGAAGAGGGTACACTCCTCTTTGATCCTGAAGCTGAAGATATTCATATGTTTGTCGAAAGTGAACTCACAAAACGTTATCCAGTGGCTGGTAAAAAACTACATACAGGACGTTCTAGAAATGATCAGGTTGCATTAGATCTTCGTTTATATGCACATGATGAAATTCTAGAAATCAAGAAGATGTTAGTGAACCTGATTCATACATTAACAGATTTAGCTGAACATAACCTTGATACAATCATGCCAGGATATACACACTTACAAAGAGCACAGCCTATTACTTTTGCCCATCATTTAATGGCTTATGCATCAATGTTTTTAAGAGATATTGATCGTTTAGAAGATGTTGATAAGAGACTTTATGTATCGCCTCTAGGAAGTGGTGCACTTGCAACAACAACTTATCCATTAGATAGACCATTTGTGGCAGAAGAATTAGGTATGTATGATATTATGTATAACTCTTTGGACGGTGTGAGTGATCGTGATTATGCGATTGAGTTATCAAGTGCCTTAGCCACAATCATGATGCATTTATCAAGATTCTCAGAAGAAGTGATTCTATGGTGTTCATGGGAATTCAAATTCATTGATCTTGATGATGCCTATGCAACAGGTTCTTCTATTATGCCTCAGAAGAAGAATCCAGATATTGCAGAATTAGTAAGAGGTAAGAGTGCAAGAGTCATTGGTGATGTGAATACATTACTTACAATGATGAAGGGACTCCCTCTTGCTTACAATAAAGACATGCAGGAAGATAAAGAAGCATTATTTGATGCAATTGATGAAGTCAAGCTTTGTCTTCCAGTCTTTACAGATATGATGGCAACTATTACTGTTCATAAAGATAAGATGAGAGATGCTGCTGCAAGAGGATTTATTAATGCAACAGATTGCGCAGATTATCTCACTAAGAAAGGTATGCCATTTAGAGATGCTTATAAGATTACTGGGGAGCTTGTAAGATACTGTATTGAACATGGAGAAACATTAGAAACACTTCCTCTAGATGTTTATACAGGTTATACAGATATGTTTGGTGAAGATGTTTATCAGGCTATTTCATTAGAAACATGTCTTAACAACAGAGCAGTTGTTGGTGGACCTTCTCCTAAAATTGAGATGGAGAATATTCATAGAATCAATCAGAAAGTGAGTGGATATTGTGATTAAAGCAGGTATTATTGGTGCAAGTGGTTATGCAGGATGTGAACTATTAAGAATCTTATTAATGCATCCTGAAGCAGAAGTAACAGCTATTTCTTCACATAGCTATACTGGTAAGAAGATTTATGATCTTTATCCTAACTTCTATCAGGTATGTGATTTAGAGTTTATTGAAGATACAGAAGTCATTGAGAAAGCAGATATTATTTTTGCATCTCTTCCTCATGGCTTATCTGAAAAGTATGCCAAGACATGTGTTGAAAAAGGTAAGAAGTTTATTGATTTAGGGGCTGACTTCAGACTTGATAAAGAAGAAGATTATCAGAAATGGTATGGTTTAGATTATAACCTACCAGAACTTCATAAGAATCAGGTGTATGGTTTACCTGAAGTCAATAGAGATAAGATCAAGGATGCCACTATTATTGGAAATCCTGGTTGTTATCCTACAACTATTACATTAGGTCTTTATCCATTATTAAAGAATAAACTTAATGTATCACAAAAGATCATTATTGATTCAGCATCAGGTACAACAGGTGCGGGTAAGAACTTAAGCGATGGTATGCATTTCCCAAGATGTAATGAATCGTTCCATCCTTATAAAGTAGGTGTACATAGACATACACCAGAAATTGAACAGGAATTAAGTAAGATGAATGAAAAAGATGTACATATCACATTTGTCCCTCATTTACTTCCTGTAGATCGTGGTATTGTTTCTACTATTTATGTTCCTGTAGATAAGTCTTTAGAAGAAATCTATGAAACATATGTAGAGGCTTATAAGGATGAACAGTTTGTGAGAGTATTACCTCTTGGACAGGTCGCAGACTTAAAGTTTGTGAAAGCATCTAACTATTGCGATATTTCATTACATATGGATGAACGTGATCATACATTAATTGTAGTGTCTACAATTGATAATATGGTGAAAGGTTCTGCTGGTCAGGCAGTACAGAATATGAATATTATGTATGGACTCGATGAGAATACAGGGTTAAATCTTGTCGCTCCATCATTCTAAGGAGGATGTTATGAAAGATATACTTGGTGGTGTATGTGCACCAATTGGATTTAGCGCAAATGGTATTCATGCAGGAATGAGAAAGAATAAATCTAAGAAGGATTTATCTCTTATTGTGAGTGAAGAGTTATGTACAGCAGCTGCAACATATACACAAAATAAAGTAAAAGGTGCTCCTTTGACAGTTACAAAGCAGCATCTAAAGAATGGTCGTGCAAGAGCAATTATCTGTAACTCAGGTAATGCGAATACATGTAATTCAAATGGTATTGAGCTTGCAAATGAAGTATGTGCTTTAACTGCAAAGGAATTAGGTTTAAAGGAAGATGATATTATTGTCGCTTCTACTGGTGTTATTGGTCAGCCTATGTCTATTGATCCTTTTAAAGATCATATGAAAGAACTTGTAAAGGGATTAAATGTAGATGGGTCTCATGATGCATGTTATGGAATCATGACAACTGATACACAGCCTAAAGAATACGCAGTAGAGTTTAAATTAGGGAATGCAAAGTGTCATATTGGGGCTATCGCAAAGGGTTCTGGTATGATTCATCCAAATATGGCAACAATGCTTGCCTTTGTAACAAGTGATGTAGCTATTTCTAAAGAATGTCTAGAAGCAATGGTACATGAAGTTGTCGATGATACATTTAATATGGTCAGTGTTGATGGGGATACATCTACTAATGATATGTTATGTGTATTATCAAATGGTATGGCACAGAATAATAAGATTGTCTTGAAGGATCAGTCTTATAATATTATGAAGGATGCGTTATATCATATCTGTGAACAATTATCTCGTGGTATTGCGAAAGATGGTGAAGGAGCAACTAAACTTCTTACATGTAATGTCAAGAATGCGAAGACATTACAGGATGCCAAGATCGTCGCAAAGAGTGTAATCACTTCTACTTTATTTAAAGCAGCGATGTTTGGTAGAGATGCGAATTGGGGTCGTATCTTATGTGCTATTGGTTATTCTGATGCTGATTTAGACATCAATAAAGTATCCGTGACATTGGCTTCATCTGCAGGAGATATTCATGTTTGTGAGAAGGGCATGGGTGTTATCTTTGATGAAGAGAAAGCATTAAAGGTCTTATCTGAAGATGAGATTGATATCAATATTGATTTAAATGATGGTATGTGGGATGCAACAGCATGGGGCTGTGATCTTACTTATGATTATGTGAAGATTAATGGGGAATATAGAACATAATGGAAGAAAGAGAAATATATCGAGCAAAAATCTTATCTGAAGCTGTTCCTTATTTACAGGAATACAATGGTAAGACAGTAGTAGTAAAATATGGTGGAAATGCGATGATCAATGAAGAATTGATGAATAATGTCATTTCTGATATATGTCTAATGACTTTAGTTGGTATTAATGTCGTATTGGTTCATGGTGGGGGCCCTGAAATTAATAAGGCATTAAAACGTTCTGGTATAGAATCAAAGTTTATTAATGGGTTACGTTATACTGATGAAGAAACAATTGATATTGTCCAGGAAGTATTAGCTGGTAAAGTCAATAAGAATCTTGTAAAGCTGATTATGAATGGGGGAGGCCGTGCAGTAGGTCTTTGTGGTATTGATAATAAGTTATTAGAGGCGAAGAAGATTAAAGACGAATTAGGTTATGTAGGCACTGTTACACAGGTGAACAATGAAATCATTAAGGATGCAATCAAGAGTGGTTATATTCCAGTTATTGCATCTATCGCAATGGATGATGAAGGTAATAGTTATAATGTGAATGCAGATTATGCAGCAGCAGCTATTGCGGATAGTCTAGAAGCAGAAAACTTGATTGTAGTTAGTGATATTCCTGGTTTATTAAGAGATCCTCATGATGAAAAGACATTGATTCCAGAGGTATCTATCCAGGATGTAGAAAACTTAAAAGCAGAAGGTATTATTGCAGGAGGTATGATTCCTAAAGTGGATTGTATTACTCATGCATTAAAAGGCAATATGTCAAAAGCAGTCATTATTGATGGTCGTATTCCACATTCTATTCTTATTGAAATATTATCTAAGGATGGTAGTGGTACACTATTCACAAGATAACAGAGTTACATCTGTTATCTTTTTTTTACCTCTAAAATAGTATATTATTAAAGATAAGGAAGGGTAAGACGATGAAAAGATTATTATGCTTATTATTATGTAGTATATTGTTTGTGGCATGTGGTACTACAAAAGAGACAAAAAAGAAAGACACGGCAGTAGTAGAGAAACAAAAGAAAAAGGAAGAGGAAAGTAAGAAGTTAGAGGAACAAAAGAAAAAAGAAGAAGAAGCTAAGAAACTAGAAGAACAGAAAAAAATAGAAGAACAGAAAAAATTAGAGGAACAGAAGAAAGCTGAGGAAGCTAAAAAACAGGAAGAAGTAAAAAGACAACAGGCATCTGTTGCGACAAATAATAATGTGGTAGCCATTGATGCAGGACATCAAGCAAGAGGTAATTCACAATTGGAACCGATTGGTCCTGGTGCTTCAACACAAAAGGCTAAGGTCGCAGGAGGGGCAACAGGTACTGCCACACGTATTCCTGAATACCAGACAACTCTTAATGTGAGTTTGAAACTAAGAGATGTATTACAGTCTAGAGGGTATAAGGTTGTTATGATTCGTACAACCAATGATGTGAATATTTCTAATAGAGAAAGAGCTGAAATGGCTAATAATGCAGGTGCTGGTGCTTTTATTAGATTACATTGTGATGGTATTGGTAATAGCGGTGTGACTGGTGCAAGTGTACAGGAACCAGCTAATGGAAATCCTTATATGAGTGCAGGTAATGTGTCTGCTTCACAATCTTTGGGAAGAACAGTACTTAATCACTATTGCAGTACTACAGGTATTAGAAATAGAGGAATGGCTGCACGTAATGACTTAAGTGGAATCAACTGGTGTAAGACACCTGTCTGCTTACTTGAGATGGGATTCATTTCTAATGGTGATGAAGATAAAAAATTAAACAACAGTGATTTCCAGCAGAAAATTGCGGAAGGTATTGCGAATGGTATTGATGCGTATTTTGGTCGATAATAATTGCATTTATGCCGATTAACTGTTTATAATGTTTTTTGGTAAGGTTATCCTTAAAGGATAACCTTGAATTTTAGAGTATATTCCTATTTGTTTAGTAGGAACTAGAGGTGAAACAATGGATAACATTAAAGCGATAGAACGTAGTATTATTACAAACTTTAGAAAACCTTTATGGCGTAGATTTATTAAGGGAATTCAGGATTATGAATTGATTGAACCTGGTGATAAGATTGCGGTATGTATTTCAGGTGGAAAGGATTCAATGCTTCTTGCAAAGTTATTACAGGAATTACAGAGACATGGTAAGTTTCATTTTGATTTAGAGTTCATCTGTATGGATCCAGGCTATAATCCTGCCAATAGAAAACTGATTGAAGAGAATGCAGAAAAGCTAGGTATTCCTATTCAGTTCTATGAGTCAGATATATTCAATGTCGTACATGGAATAGAAAAGAATCCATGTTATTTATGTGCAAGAATGCGTAGAGGGTTCTTATATAATAGAGCACAGGAATTAGGATGTAATAAGATTGCGTTAGGACATCATTATTCTGATGTCATAGAAACAATATTAATGGGTATGATGTATGGGGCTCAGATCCAGACTATGATGCCTAAACTACATAGTAAGAACTTTAAAGGTATGGAATTAATTCGCCCTATGTATTTGATTCATGAAGAAGATATTATTGCCTGGGCTGAGAAGTTTAATTTAAAATTCTTACAGTGTGCATGTCGTTTTACAGAAGAATCTGAAGCACGTGGAGAAATTGAACATACATCTAAACGTGCAGAAACAAAGAATCTGATTAAAGAATTAAGAAAGATTAATCCTAAAGTAGAACAGAATATCTTTAAGAGTGTAGAGAATGTAAATCTTAAAACAATTATTGCATATACTGACTGGGATGAATCAAAGAAGAGTTTCTTAGATTTCTATAAGGAGCAGGACTAATGGATGATCAGTTTACAAGATTAAGATGGGTAGCAGGTAATGAGTCTATTGATATCATGAAGACTAAACATGTTGCAGTGTTTGGCTGTGGTGGTGTAGGAGGCTATGTCATTGAAGGACTTGTTCGTTCTGGTATAGGAACAATTGATGTATTTGATCATGATACAGTGGATATTACAAATCTCAATAGACAGATCATTGCCTTACATTCTACAGTAGGTAAGAAAAAAGTAGATATCATTAAAGATCGTATGTTAGATATTAATCCAAATTTAAATATAAATACGTTTGATACATTTTATTTACCAGAGAATGCTGATACAATAGATTTATCTCAATATGATTATGTAATTGATGCAATTGATACAGTAACTGCAAAGATAGAATTGATTAAGAGATGTACAGAATTGAATGTACCTATTATCTCTTCTATGGGCACAGGTAATAAGCTTGATCCTTCTCACTTACAGATTACTGATATCTATAAGACAAAGATTGATCCTCTTGCGAAAGTAATGAGAAGAGAATTAAAAGCAAGAAGAATTAAAAAGTGTTTAGTTGCTTATTCAGATGAGATTCCTGCAAAGACAGGACAGAGAACACCAGGTAGTAGTGTATTTGTGCCAGCAAGTGCAGGATTAATGATTGCAGGATATGTGTTTCAATCATTGATAGGAGGATAATAGTATGGCTAAAGTTGCAGTTTTAATGGCAGATGGTTTTGAAGAAGTAGAAGCCTTAGGTGTAGTAGATATCTTAAGACGTGCAGAAGTGGATGTAGACACTGTTTCTATTAAAGAGGAGCAGGTTGTCATTTCTTCTAGAAACATTCCTGTACGTGCCGATAAGACACTTACAGACATGGATTATTATGATATGATTGTGATTCCTGGAGGAGCAGGTGCATGGACCTTAAGAGATGATGATCGTATTATTTCACTCATTAAGAAATATGATCATGAAGAAAGATATATTGCCGCTATATGTGCAGGACCTATGGCTTTAGGTAAAGCAGGTGTGATCACTAATAAGAAAGTCACTTCTTATCCAGGAGAAGAAATTGAAAGCTATTTAAAAGCAGGTAAATATGTTGAAGAAGAAGTGGTTGTAGATGGTCATATTATTACAAGTAGAGGACCAGCCACAGCATTTGCATTTGCCTATAAGCTTTTAGATGTATTAGGTATTGATTCATCAAGCCTTAAGCATGGAATGTTGTATGATTTATACAGATAGCCTTTGTGCTATCTTTTTTTAATGCAAAAAAAAAACGATCCCGAAGGATCGTAGTATTTAATATGGTGACCGGTACGGGATTCGAACCCGTGAATGCATGCGTGAAAGGCATGTGAGTTAACCGTTTCTCCAACCGGCCAGCGGAATTGAGTATATCATAGGAGAAACGAATACGTCAATAGTTATTTTAATATTTTGATAAGGAAAATGCTGAAATTTTTTTGTCTTTAAAAGTAAATTTAATTTGTATATTCTTCTCTTTATATTTATAGGTTATAGTACCTTTTCCGTTATTGTAATGGTTAGAAGTAGGAGAAGAATAAGTATGCTTTACTGTAGAATAATCAGTCCCAACAGTAATATTATTCTTAAGTTTATACTTCTTAGTAAAGAGAGTGATTGTTTGGATCTTTCCATTCTTTTCTGAATATTGAATATTAGAATCAAATAAAGCATCTGACATCTTTGATGCACTCACACCAGGATAGAGCTCTTTATTTTTATAAATGATTGTATAGTCCTTTATATCAGTTTGAGCACTACATGCACATAATAAGAGACATAGTAATAATAGTATCTTCTTCATATGTATACCTCCTTATCTTTATATTAGAACTTTAATAAGAAATTGCAAGAGAAGTTTGACAGGGAGTAACTACCGTCTAGTACAGTAAGTGTAGGAGGTATTCGTTATGGAATATGTAAAATTAAATAATGGCATAGAAATGCCTATCATTAGTTTTGGAGTCTATCAGATTCCTAAAGAAGATACTAAGAGATGTGTCTTAGATGCAATTAAGTCAGGATATAGAGGCATTGATACAGCACAGAGTTACTTCAATGAAAGTGAAGTAGGAGATGCGATTGTGGAATGTGGTGTACCTAGAGAAGAACTCTTTATTACTACTAAAGTGTGGATTGATTATTATGGTTATGAAGAGTGTAAGGCTTCAGTAGAAGAATCATTAAGAAAACTAAAAACAGATTATTTAGATTTGTGTTTGCTTCATCAGCCTTTTAGTGATTATTATGGTGCTTATCGTGCTTTAGAAGATTTATATGCAGAAGGTAAAATTAAAGCAATTGGTGTTTCTAATTTCTATCCTGATCGTTTGACAGATATTTGTATGTTTGACAGAAAGGTTATTCCTGCAGTTAACCAGGTAGAAGTCAATCCTTTTAATGCGCAATGGTGTGCTCAGGAAAACATGGAAAAACATGGTGTAAAAATGGAAGCATGGGCCCCATTTGGTGAAGGACGAAATAATCTATTTACTAATGAAACATTAGTTTCTATTGGTAAGAAATATAATAAGAGTTCTGCCCAGGTTATGTTGAGATGGCTTGTTCAAAGAGGTGTTATTGTTGCCTGCAAGTCTACTCATATTGAAAGAATGCAGGAAAATATCAATGTCTTTGATTTTGAATTAACAGAAGAAGACATGAATTCTATTAAAACATTAGATACTAGTAATAGCTTATTCTTCTCTCATAATGATCCTAATATGGTTGAATGGTTCGACAAGATTGTGAAAGAAAGAAGAGTAAATGAAGATTGTAGAAAAGAAAATAAGAAGTGGTAGCTAAAAAGACTTCAATTGAAGTCTTTTTTTAACGGATGTTATGTTTTGATATCATCTTTTGAATGAATACAGGTATAAAGAATTCTATCACAAATGAAGAAGCATAGAATAATGCAATATGAATTATTGTGATAGGCATGATTAATGGAATAATCATCATCTTTATTGTGAAAATCATAATCACTTCTAGAAGAATCCATACAAATGTACCTAATATTAATGCGTTTTTCAAGTATGTGCGATAGAAGCTGTGATCTATTCTCTTAGTTGTTAATCCCATGTTATAGAGATAGTCTCTTGTCTGTTTCTCTTCTCTTAAAATGAGATACTTAAGGTAAAAATAGAAACCATACAATAATATAAAGACAACTGCAATGAATTCTATCAATACTTTCTGATTGTTGTTGATAAGAGAATTGATTGCATCATTATCTACAAATGCACCCTCTACTTTAAAACCTAATCTTTCTAATTCATTCTTTACTTGATTGATATTCTTAAGACTATCTACTCTTAATGTATAAGCATCTGGACGCCATGGTGTTTTCATGATGATATCAGTCACATCATTTGTAGTGTATTTTGAAGGAAGAACATTTTCAAATGCTACATAACCTTTTTCACTATGAGGATCATCTATACTATAAATAACAACACTTTCTTTGGCTTTAAAAGTTTCCATATAAGGTGCTATACAGTCGCTAGGAATATAAACATATGGATTTCCTGTACCGACACTATTTGTACTTATAGCTGATCCTGGTTTTAAAATTCCTCTCACAGGCAGGTTCATATAAACAAGTTTTACACAAGGTGTGTTGATATCGATCCACTCATCACCATCAGATGATGTTCCCACTTGAGAAATACCAGAAGCATTATAGACAGGTATTGGAACCCATAATCCTATTTTTAACTTCTTGATATTAATATCCTCTAGTCTAAGGTTATTTTCTTCTAAGAAAGTTTCCATTTTTTCATTGCTTAAATAGACACCTTTATTATCAGCATGTTTAATAGTGATGTTTGTATAATCATCCCTGCTATCATATGTTTGAAGCATAAAGATGGATGAACGACCATTCATATGACCATCAGATAGTGATATCTGATCATAGTTATTTTCAGTTGCACCATTCATATCATCCATCCATTCTGAGAAGGTACTATAGTTAACATCATATCTCCATGTAAGGCGTTCTATGTGACTGACACTTTTAATCTTATTGTAATCCTGTTGACTCAGAGGTGTTTCTCCAGAATAGTATGTATAATAATCATTCTTATATTTTTCTTTGTAGACAACAAGGTCTCTAGAAGCAACAGAATTAATTTTGTCTTCATAAGAAGCACTATATGTTCCATAAATATTATAACTATATGCACATATAATCATCGTGAAAGCAATAAGTATATTCATTACTGTTCTGAAAGTACGATGCGAAAAACGAATATCCATGTTTTTATCTTTTAGGATAGGTGCTTTTATTAGATTCTTTTCTTTGGATAGATCTCTATCTATGATTAATGCACCTTCCACTTTATAAAGCGTATCAGCTGCTTGAATCATTCTACTATCATGTGATGCACTAATTACATAATGACCTTTATCTGCGTATTCTTTGAGGATATTAATCATTATTTGTGCATAACCGGCATCAAGCGCAGCAGTAGGTTCATCTAAGATAAGTATTTCAGGCTGTCTCATTAAGGCTAAATAAACAGCAGCACGTGTTTTTTCTCCTCCAGATAAACTTTTAGGGTATTTATTTTCAAGGGGCTTTATACCTAATTGTTCTTCATAATCAGGAATTCTTTTACATCCTAATTTTTCTAGCTGCTTAATATGACTGCCAATAGTCATTCCTTCTATAAATAAAGGGATCTGATGAACATTTGCGAGATGATTATAAATAAACTTTTGTTTATTTTCTTCATCAAGAGTATCTATTCTTTCACCTTCATAGAGATAAATACAGTCATAAGCAAATTGGAAGGCTTTAAGAAATGTGGATTTTCCTGATCCGCTTCTTCCTTTGATAACAGTTAAATGTCCACATTCAGCGCAGAATGAAGCATTTTTAAATAGAGTCTTTTTTCCAAAAGACACATTAAGTTGTTTAATTTCAAGCATATTAAACCACCTCATTTCTTAGTTCTGTAACAATATCAATCTTTTTGATAAATCTTGATTGAGTCATCACTCTTTCTAAAAGAAGAATGATTATAAAGACAAAAGTAGATATAAGAGGTGCTACAAGTGAGAATATGCCTGTTAAAAGCAACATGATAATAGATATAATTGTACTAATTATTAAAACAGCACAAAGTCCAATAATGCTTTCGGTAAGAGATATATGAATCAAATCTTTTTCTCTTAAGCCAGATATTCTTAATAAAACAAGTTCGCTCTTTCTTTGCATTAATAAATGTGATTCAAGAACAATATCAATAATCAAAGCAACAAGAATAATAATACCTGCAAACGTAAACATCAGCATTTGATAATAGTTGTTTAAGCTATCCATCGATTCTCTATCTGTAAATGAATCATTAACTGTATAACCACTCTTTTCATAGCCTTTTAGAGCTGTTTCTAATTTATCGTATGTATCATAGCATATTACGTATCCTATATATTGTTTATCTTTACTGTTCTTTTCATAAATGGATTTCATTAATGAATAAGGCATATAGATATATCTTTGACTTTTTACTACATAATGGACTTTTTTAGAATTTTTAAATACTCCATTCATATCAAAACTATGTTCAGTTTGATGCATTCCTTCTCTATCTTTAATGGTTATATCTAGATTTATTTTGTTGTTCTTGGATTTTTGATTGAGAATATAGAAGGTAGATTCATCCATATAGATACCATTTTGTTTATCCTGTATAGGTCTATCTATATACTTGGATAAATCATCTTCTTTGAAATAAGGCACAATATAAACTTCTTCACCATTTATATCCGTACACATCTTATATAAAGGATATGCATTCTTATCATTTAATGTGATGAGTTTACTGTAGTCTTGATCCACATAAGAATGTTCATCTTTCGTGATAATAGCTTTGTTTTCTAATTGTCCTACTAGCATCTGCATTGCCTGCTTTTTAGAGTTATGAATAATTCCAGTCATAACCTGACATGAAACAAGACTTAAAACAAAAACCATCAATAAAAGAACATACATGAATCTATAATGTTTCATATATGTTTTAACATACTCAATACAGAAATTTTGATTAATAGAAGGGGCTGTCCCTTCACCGCTTTGATCTTCTGAAAATAAAAAATCAGAAGATGAAAGCATACCATCTTCAATCATATAAGTAATATCAGCATATTCTATTGCACAATCAGAATGTGATGCCATAACAATAGTCATATCATGACTCAGTTCTTTTAGGATTTCATATATTTGTATTTCATTATCATGATCTAAAGAAGCAGTCGGTTCATCAAGAATAAGAACTTGTGGATGACTAATAAGCGCACAAGCAATAGAAAGGCTTTGTCGCTCACCAAGAGAAAGTGTCATAACATTCTGTGATGGAGAGACATCTAAATGCATCCTATCAAGG
>JABLTS010110244.1_pt1 | contig 16118 bp, 13 predicted proteins | sample 7160081 | NCBI WGS metagenome assembly JABLTS01 (sample SAMN14651231, study PRJNA627086) | human gut metagenome | isolation source: feces | host: Homo sapiens | reverse complement strand
ATGGAGAGGTGGTCGAGTTGGTTTATGGCACCAGTCTTGAAAATTGGCGTAGGTTAATAGCCTACCGTGGGTTCGAATCCCACCCTCTCCGCCAAATAAATTAAAGGTATAAGACCATAAATTTATAATTATATAGATTTAAGATTTTATATCTTTATTTTTATATGGAGATGTACCCAAGTGGTGAAGGGGACTGTTTGCTAAACAGTTAGGTCCCGAAAGGGGCGCGGAGGTTCGAACCCTCTCATCTCCGCCAATAGGCTTAAAGTACTAGTATTGATAAAATATTGGTATTTTTTTATATTCTAGGAAAGTTATCATAGTATGATAACTTTCTGTAGAAGATAATTATGGCAGAAATTAGATTTTGTAGCAGTTTGCACTGCGTACAAAATCTTAATTCTGGTTTTTTTATACTATTTTGACAAAAAGCATTGACGAAAATAAAAAAAATGTAGTAAAATTAACAAAATAGTGAAAAAAAGTTGAAAAATAAAAAAAAATACGATATAATTATTTATAGACGGGAAAGATGGTGATATAGTGCATAAAATAAAAAAAATATTATTTACTTTGATTATAAATATATTTATAATATCAAATATGTTTAGTGTAGTTTTTGCAGATGTTAGTCCAGGTGATTATAAACCATCAAGTATAACAACTTCAGAGTACCAAACAGCATTTACCAAAGCAGGAGTTGTATTGGGAGCAATAAGAAATGTAAGCGCTGTTGTAGCAGTAATTGCTTTAATGATAATAGGGATTAAATATATGATAGGTAGTGTAGAAGAAAGAGCAGAATACAAAAAAACATTAATTCCATATGTTATAGGTTGTGTGCTAGTTGTTTCAATCACGACAATTGTATCATTTATATATAATGCTGTAAAAGATTAAGAGTAGGTGAATATAATGAAAAATAAGGTGATTACAATACTATCTATGGTATTTGTAATATTTACATTGATATCAAATATAAATATAGTACAAGCAAATACAACATCGGTAAATGGAGGCTCTGGTTCATCAAGTGAATCATCATTATCAGATGTTATATCAGGAGGAGATTCATTTATACAAGCGGGTAAAAATGGATCAGCCCAAATAGATAAAGGTAGCCTTAAAAATGCTTCTTCAAGCATTTATAATATATTATTAATATGTGGAGTGATAATAGCAGTTTTGATAGGTTCTATTATGGGAATAAAATTTATGATAGGCTCTGTAGAAGAAAAAGCAGAAATAAAGGCGGCTTTGGTACCATTTGCCATAGGATGTATAGTGGTATTTGGAGCATTTGGAATTTGGAAAATTGTTGTAACAATAGGAAATAATTTTTAAATTTGTTATTAAAGTTTACTTAGAAAACTAGGTAATTTTTATATAAAAAATAATAAAAAGGGAGGAAACAAAAATGAAAAAAACAATGAAAATACTAACAGTGTTATTATTGGCTATAGTTTTAATTACATTTGCAACTAATGTTTTTGCTGCTGATAGTGGAGCATTAGATCCAAAAAATATAACTGCATCTTATGGAACAAGTGATGGTGGATTGTCTGAAAAAGCAGGAAAAATAATGGGTATGATAAGAAACGTTGCAGCAATAGCAGCAGTTATCATTATAATGGTATTAGGTGTAAAATACATGTTAGGTTCTGTAGAAGAAAAAGCAGAATACAAAAAATCTTTTGTACCATTAATAGTAGGTATTGTATTAGTAGTAGCAGCAACTGCAATAGCATCATTCATATTCAATATGGCTGAATAATTTATAAAGATATTACAAAGAATAATTCTTTCGAGAGTTATTCTTTTTTTCGGCCCAAAACGAAAAAACGTCAAAATCAAATATCCCTATGCAAAAGACGAAAAAAGCCTAAAATACGATATTACAAAAATGTTACAAATATATTAAATTTCCACTTTTTTTGCCAAAAACTATACAATTATCCACAGGTTTATGTTATAATATATATTGTATAAATATAATAAGAAAGATACGGAGGAAAAAGAAAATGCAAACCTATGAAATTCCAAGAAATTATAAAGGAGAAGGAAGAATATTATACATATTTTCCACAAAAGGATTAATATACACATGTGTTGGAGCAGGCGTTGGGCTAATATTTTATTTTATATTAAAAATGCTTGGCTTTTCAATGATTGGACTAATAATAACACTAATATTCGCAGCAATAGGATTTGTAATAGGAACACTAAAAGTACCAGAATCATCAGCAACAGACATAACGAGAAAAACAGGAGGAGAAAATATAGATGATGTAATTGTAAGATGGATAAAATTCAAGAAGAATGGCAACAAGATATATGTATATAAACCAGAGGAGGAAACAAAAGATGGAAAGTAATCAATTAATAAACTTATTAACAATATTGTTAGGAATAATGATAGGCGTTTTATGTATACTTTGCTTAGTATTTTTAGTATTAAAATTAAAAAGTAGAGAACATAAAGAAAAAAAAGTTGTAAAGCAACAAGAAGAAAATGCAAAAATAAAAGCAAAAACTCTAACACCACAAAACTACACAAAAGAATCAATATTTAAATTTATGGAATTTGACGGAATAGAAGACAATATGATTTTACAAAAAGGTGGAAAAAGATTCTTAATGGTTATAGAATGCCAAGGTGTCAATTATGATTTAATGTCAGGACTTGAAAAAAATAGTGTTGAACAAGGATTTTTACAATTTTTAAATACATTAAGATATCCAATTCAAATTTATGTACAAACAAGAACTGTAAACTTAGGGGCCAGCATAAATACATATAAAGAAAGAGTTGACGATATTTCTAAACAATATGCATCAAAACAGATGGAATACAACCAAAAGGTTCGTTCTGGACAATTTACAGATGAAGAATTAAGCAAAGAAAAATATGAATTGATAAGACAAAGAAACTTGTACGAATATGGAGTTGATATAATCAACAATACAGAAAGAATGAGTTTAAATAAAAGTATATTAAGCAAACACTATTATGTAATAATTCCATACTATCCAGAAGAGGCTTCAAGTGGAGCATATCAACAAGACGAAATAACAAGTTTAGCATTTTCTGAATTATATACAAAAGCACAATCAATTATAAGTTCACTTTCAGTATGTGGAATAAATAGTAAAATATTGGATTCAACGGAACTTGCAGAATTACTATATGCTGCATATAACAGAGACGAATCAGAAACATTTAATTTAAGAAGAGCACTAAATGCAGGTTATGAAGACTTATATTCTACTGCACCAGATGTTCTAAGTAAGAGAATGAAAGAACTTGATTTAAAAATTGAACAAGATGCAATAAAGAAAGCAAATGAAACAATATATGACGTAATTGAAGAAAGTGAAAAACAAAGAAAAGTAAGACAAAAAGAAGCAGAACTTGATGCATTAATTGACCAAATGGCTAAGGCTTTAATTGAAGAAAACAAAAGATCTGTAGGAGCAGATGTTGCAGAGGCTGCTATAGAAAAAATAGACAATGATAGTAAAAAGAAGAAAACAAAGGAAAAAGAAGGAGGAGAAGAAGATGGCAAAAAAACAAAAACAACAAGAAGAAGATCTACAAGATCAATTTAGAGAATATAGAGAAGAAGATGTTTCAATATTAAAAAAGAAATCTATAAAAGAATTAATTGCACCATCAGGAATAGATGCATCAAATATAGACCATTTAGAGATAATTTCTAATACAAAAAGATTCGCTCGTAGTTTTTTTGTATCATCTCTTCCAAGAACTTGTAGATTTCCAGAATTATTTAGGGATTTATATATGTTTGGAGATACAAACACATCAATATTCATAAATCCTATAAAAGAAGATAAATCTCAAAACGATTTAAATAGAGTTATAAATGAACTAGAAACAGAAAGAATTGTGGCAGCAGATAAGGGAAATATAAATAGGGAAAGTACAATTTCACAAAAAAGATTAGAAGCAGAACAATTAAGAGATGAAATTGCGGCAGGTTTTAATAAATTATATGAGGCTTCAATAATTTCAACACTTTTTGCTTATAATATGGAAGATTTGGATAGATATACTAAATTGTTATCTTCAGAAATGTCAAAAACAATGGTTGGAATGAAAACGGCTTGGGGAATGCAAGAAGATGCATTTAAGTCTAACTTGCCGTTTATGAATGATAAAATACATAAAACACATACATTTGACAGAAATTCTATGGGAACTGTATTTCCATTTACAACATCAGAAGTTGGACATCCTACAGGTGTTCCATTAGGATTTAACAAACAAACAGGTACACCAATATTATTTGATAATTTCCATTCATCACTTACAAACTATAATATGGTTATATTTGCTAAGTCTGGAGCAGGTAAATCTGTAACAATGAAAACATTAATTTCAAGGTCATCTGTTTTAATGGGAATAGAAAGTTTAGCACTTGATGCCGAAGGTGAATACACAATAGTGGCTGAAAGTTTGGGTGGAATTAATGTTGTAATTAGTCCAACATCTCAAACAATTATAAATTTGTTTGATGTTGAGACTGAGGTTATAAAAGATGAAATAACTGGTAAAGAAAGAGTTACTTTAAATATAGAGAATAAGGTAGAGGATGTTACTCAGGCTTTACTTACTATGGCTAGAGGTAGTACTCGTTCTGATGAGGTTAATGAGTTGACAAAGCAAATTATTGCTGAGTCTGTTGCAGAGGAATATGCGGCTTTAGGGATTAATAGTAATCCAGAAAGTTTGTATAAACAGTCTGCAGGGGTTATGAGAGGTAATATTTTCTCTAAGGAGAAAAAGGATATGCCTACAATTGGTTCGTGGTATAGAAGAATTCAAGGAAAGGCTAGGGAAAATACTAACTCAGATTATCAATATCATTACAGTTATTTATTAAAAGTTATGAAACAGTACATAAGAGAATATGATGGGCAAATGGCTTATTTTGATGGACAGTCAACTTTTGAGTTACTAGAAGGTGCCCCATTTATAAACTTGGATATTTCTCAATTGGAGGAAAGATTTGCAAGACCTCTTGCACAACAGATTTTGCTTTCTTGGATTTGGGAAAAATTCGTTAAGAAAAATAGTGAAGATAGAAAGAAGGCTACACAAAAGAGAGTTTTAGTTGATGAGGCTTGGATGTTATTGCCATATCCTGAGGCTGTTGATTTCTTGAATAAGATGGCTAGACGTGCGAGAAAGAGAAATGTTTCTTTGGCTATTGTTTCTCAAAGATTCCAAGATTTTTATGAGAAACCTGAGGCTCAGGCAGTTCTTACTTCTTCTGATACTAAACTATTTTTAGCACAAGATAAATCTGAAATACAATACTTGAAAGAGGTGTTTAAACTTTCAGAGGGTGAAGCTAACTTTTTGATTACTTGCCAAAAGGGTGAGGGTTTGCTTAAGGTTGGTGCTGATTCGGCTATTTTGAAAATTATGCCGACTAGAAAAGAGTTTGAGTTTGTTGAGACTAACTTGAACCAGATTGCGAAGAGAAATAATGCGTAAAGTATGTCAGGAGGTTTAAACTTTATGAAGATTTTTCAAAATAAAAATTTGTTTAAGAAGTTAATTATTGTGCTTTTGTTTATTACAATTTTTAGCTTTTGTATGCCTAAGGTTTCGAGGGCTTCTGTTGGCGGGGACCTTATGGATGCAGTAATGGATTTGTTTGTTGGTATTGGTGATGGTATTAATACTGTTCTTTCAAAGATGATATTACAAACTGATGGTAGTTTTATTGTTGTTGATACTGAAACAAATGGTGTTGCTAAGATTTTGGGAATAATTGTTGCGGCAGCGGTTATTATAGGAGGAATAGTTTTGATTGCTGCGGCTCCGGCAAGCCTTGCTGTTGTAAGTACTATTTTTACTGTAGTTAAAGCAGGAGTGGTTGCAGGAGTAGTAACGTTTGCTGTAACTTCGTATTTGTCTGATGCAACGTTTGGTGAAAAGGTTGTATTACCGAGTATTAGACTAACACCATATGAAATATTTACTAATCAAATTCCATTATTTGATGTTGATTTTTTTAGTCCAATGACTGATTTAAAAACAGAAAGTTCATCTAAAGTAAGTAAAAATGCATTAAAATCCGGAATAAGTTCTGAAGATGTTGCAAAAGAATTTAAAGATTTACGGAATAGATGTTGGAGCAGGTGAAATTTGTGATAAATTAGAAAAAGAAAATAAATTCGTTCAAGAGGAAGTTACTAGTGGTAATTATAAGGCGGAATATAATTATAAAGATAAATATAATATAGTTATTCATAAAAATGCAACTAGTTTTATGCCAAGTTATACATATGATATATATAAAATTGAAAGTTCAAGCCAAACATACTATGCTTCCACTGCATATAATTTAAGGCCTATTATAGCAAATTGGTATAATATATTAAGAGATATATCAATTGTAGGAATGTTATCAATTTTAGTATATGTTGGAATAAGAATAATGCTATCAAGTACTGCAGGAGACAAAGCAAAATATAAGCAACTTTTGGTAGATTGGGTTGTAGCAATTTGTTTATTATTTTTAATGCAGTATATTATGTCATTTTCTAATATTGCTGTTAAAAAGGTAACCTCGGTTATACAGTCTGCAGTTGTTTCAACAACTGAAAGTGATAAATTATCTGAAAATGAAAAAAAAGCAGCAAAGGAAAAAGGCAAATTAGATGGGGATGTAGCGGTAACAAGAGGTACGCAATTATTTGAAATTGAAGATAAAGAACTTGTAAATAAAGCATATCAAATTTTAGTTGAAGAGAATAAAACAGATACAAAGTATAACGATTTGTTTAAAAATGGAAATTTATATTGGCCAACAAATAACTTTACGGAACAAGCAAGAATGTTAGCTCAACTTACTGATAAAGATGATGATGCAACAAACTATGCATATGCAAGTATTGGTTATAAAATAATTTATATTGTTTTAGTTTTGTATACATTGATATTCACATGGACATATGTAAAAAGGGTTGTATATATGGCATTTTTAACAATGATTGCTCCATTGGTTGCATTAACATATCCAATTGATAAAATGAATGATGGAAAAGCACAAGCATTTAATATGTGGTTTAAAGAATATATATTTAATTTATTAATACAACCATTGCATTTAATATTGTACATGGTATTAATAGGGTCTGCAATGACATTTGCTAGTCAAAACTTAATATATGCAGTTGTTGCAATCGGATTTATGACTCCAGCAGAAAAATTAATGCGTAAATTCTTTGGATTTGAAAAAGCAGGTACTCCGGGAATGTTTGCGGGACCTGCAGGAGCAGCACTTATGATGGGAGGCATTAATAAATTATTAAGACCACCACATCCGCCAAAAGGTGGAGGAGGACCTTCCGGTGGTGGAAGTGAAAATGACTCTGATGATGGTGGCGATGGAAAAATTAATTTTATGAGTGATAAAGTTGATACGGACGGTATGTTTAAGATTGGAAATGGTGATAATGATAATGCAAATGGACAAGATGTTGGTGCAGGTGTACCAGGAATTGCAAATAATACAACAGGATTAGGAGCCATAGGTGGAACAGGAAATGGTTTACCTGGAAATGGATCATCAAGAAATGGGGTATCGGGAAATGGTTTACCTGGAAATGGATCATCAGGAAATGAGTTATCTTCTAGTTTAATTGGAAGAAGCAATGGAACGCAAAATTCTCAAAGAACGAATCCGAATACACCAATAGTAACAGATCCTAGACAGATACGTAAAGAAAATCGTAAAAGAAAATTAAAAGCAATGAATAATGCAAGAAAATTAGCTGGTAAAAGATTTGTTAAAAAAGCAGGTGCTAAAAAACCAATAAGAAGGGCATTAGGTGTTGCAACTGGAGTACTTGGTGCCACTGCTGCAGCAACTGCTGCAGGTGTTGCAAGTATTGTATCTGGAGATCCAACAAAAATTGCCCAAAACATGGTGACTGCTGGAGTTGGTGGATATGCTTTAACAAAAGGTATTCCATCATCAATATCAGATACAGGAGAAAATTTATATAATGGTGCAAAACAATTTAGAGATGATTATAGAGCAGATTATGAAACTGTTGAAAAGCAAAAAATTAGAGCACAAGATGAATTAATAAAACAAAAGAGAGAGGATCCTAAATTTCAAACGCAGTTGAATAATTTAACTGAAGGAATGAGTAGAGAAAATTTAGATGAAAATATGGAAACATGTATTAGACATGGACTTTCAGAGAGCTATCAAATTGCTGCTATACAACAAATGGTAGAAGATGGCGTTGATATAAATGATGCTATGGGGCGTGTTAAGGTTGCAGAAAGCTTTGGTGTTGATACTTCTTCAAGTAGTTTAGATGCTGAAACTAATCAAAAAATTAACGAATCATTAGCACATAGAATCGAAAAAACAAATGGATTACAGGCTAAAGATTATGAACCAATTTCTGAGGATGAAATACCACCAGATTTAACACCTGATATGACAGATGAAGAAAAACAATTAAGAAAAGGTGTCCTTGCAAGAAACAGAGAACGTTGGACTCAGAGAGAAGCACGTAAACAGGAAGAATATAATAGACAACAAATTGTAAAAAATTCAACAGAGGGAGTTCGTAAACAAGTTGACGCAACAAATAAATTGCTTTATGAAAAGAGAAAATTATATAATAAAAAGTAGTATAGAGGAGGACTATAATTATGAATAAAATAATAAGATATTTCAATCAAAACAGAAAGAAAGTGTACATATCACTAATAATTATAGTCTTTCTTTTTGGACTATTACAACTACTAAACGTGATGGCAAAAAACAAAAAAGAGGAAGAAAAAGATACAAGCGGAATAAACGAAATAATGCAAAACAACAAAAGCATAGTATCAAACAAATCCGCTGTATCTGGAACCTCAATATCAGAAAAAAAACTAAAAAAAGACACAGATGTAATTGACAATTTTTTCAAATATTGTAACGAAGGAAACATAGAAAATGCATACAATTTATTAACAGACGAATGCAAAGAAGAAATGTATCCAACAATTGACGAATTCAAAAGAATTTATTACAGCGACTTATTTAATGAAGGAAAAAGAACATACACAATAGAAAACTGGTTTGGAGATACATACCAAGTAAGAATGACAGGAGATATATTATCTACAGGAAAAATTGACGGAAATCAAACAAAACAAGATTATGTTACAATAGTTGAAAAAGATGGTGATTATAAAATAAACATTAACAATTATGTAGGAAGGACAAAACCACAAGACAAAACAACATCATACAAAAATGTTGATATAACAATAGATGAAATAAACACATATATGGACTATGAAACATATACAATATCTGTAAAAAATAATACAGAAAATAGTATTTTATTAGATACAGGGGAAAGCACTAAATCCGTATATTTATTGGACAAGAATAATGCAAAATCATATTTTTATAGTAATGAGATTTTAAAAAACAAGTTAATAATACAAAGTAAATATACAAATAAATTAAAAATAAAATTTGCAAGTCCATATAGTTCAACAAAATCTTTAAAAAGTATGGTATTTTCAAAATTTGTATTAAATTATGAAGAATATCAAAATACAGAAGATAAAAGTAATTATGAAGGAATTTTAAGTTTTCCTGTTAAATTATAAAATCCAAAAATTTACAAATTCAAAGGGAGGTGAAACATGGAAGATTTAGAAAAAGATATACCAAATATTAAGAAAAAAATAAAAAATGTTTTAAAGTCTGTATTTAAAGCAAAAAAACTTCTTATTGTTATTATAATTATTCTTGTACTAATTTTCATTTCTGCAATGGATTATTTTAAAGTAATTAATGATGGAGAAGAATGGCAGACTAATGATAATGACGAAAAAAGAGGTTCAACAAGATACGAAAGTAATGTTTCACCAACTGTTTATGATGATGGCAGTGGCGGAGGATTAAAGGTTGATAAAAATGCATTAATTAAAGATGCATTAATAGATAGAAAATTCTCTGAAGATAAAATTAGTGGTATGACAGACGAGGAAATTATTGATGTTTTGAAAATCAATAAAAAGTTGAAAAAGAAACCAAAAGTTACAAGTTTAGATGAATTAACTGAAGCAGAAATATTATGGTGTATGGATGATGTTTACTCTGATTATTTAAAGAAACCAGAGGAACTAGAGAAATTACTAAATGCTGAAATTATAACTCAATACCCTAAAATGGGAGACGGAGCAACTGATGCAAATGGTAAGAAAAAATTGGATGGTATAATTCAGTTCGAGAGGCACCAACAAAATGGTTCAAGTAAAATGTTGAAATTTATTAAAGCAGAAACTTTTAATAGTTATGTTAGTAATGGCGACGATAAGGCTTTAGATTATTTCACTTTAGATGAGGAACAAAATGCGGTTATTGCTTACAAGAATACAACTACAGAAACCCTTGAATCTAATGATAGTAAAATGGTTTTAAGTGATTATGCACCTGACTTAAGCGAAAGTGATAAAGGTTCAGATGGTAATTATAAAAAGACAACTGTATCTATTGGAACTGAGAAAATTAATTATAAAAATGCAACTCAAAAATATGTAATGCCTTTTAAATATTTATGGTCATTATTGGTTATTGGTAGAGACAGAGCTTTTGTTTCAGAACTTGCAGATTTGGTTGAAAATAGTAAAATCACAATATCTATTTATGATAATGTTACAACCACAACTGATACTGATGTGTTCACATATAAAAAGCAAAATAGAACTGATACATATGTTGAAGTAACGCCATCAACTACTTATGGTGTGAAAAATGTTCCAACTAAAGGGTACTGGTGGCCGGATGATAAAGCAACTTCTTCTGTTGGAATAAAGAAAGATCCGGATGTTGAGACAGAAGATACTGATTATAAAATCACACATACTGTTGTCAATAAAATTAATAGAGTAGAATTTGCGTTGACAAAGGCAGATGTGTGGATAGTTGATTATAGCCAAGAATATACATATCAGGAAGCACAGGTAACATCAAATGAATCTAATACAAAAGATATGGATCCTAAAGAGACAGAGTATGTGCTACAAGAAGAAGGTTCCGGCAATTCTAAAGATAATGCATTATTGCTAAATTGTGATCATGCTAAAGAAATGATTAAAATAACAACCGATTATATTGAGAAACATAAGCCTACTTCAAGTAGAGCACAGACTATGGGAACTGATAGTAATTCAAGGGTTCCAAGTGCTAGTGGTAATAATAAAAAACCATCTTCTGATGGTGGTTCTAAGAAACCGGTTCTTTCTGATAAGAATATAAATGATAATGTTACATTGACTCCTAATAATGGTGGATCTAGTACTTCAGGTGGTACATCTTCTACTACTGAGACAGAACAACCTCTTCAGGTTACAGCAACCTATGTTAAAGTTGATAGATATCAGCGTAAAATTGAGAGAAAAGAGTCTACTACTAATACTGTTTCTGAACAGAAGTATGTTTCTAAGACTCCGGTTAGTAATCCTAAGGATGATAAAGATGCGGATAAAGATAATTTTGTTAAGATTTTAAGAAAAGGAAAACATAGAGATGCTAAGGATTATTTGACTGATGATGCTACGAGTTGGTTATGGAAGATAATGAGAGGCAATGGATTAGGTGATAATTTTATTGATTTAACTAAGTATTTGTTTTATAAGGTTACTGGAAAGAATTATGGAGTTAAGGAATATGATTTTTCTGAATTTAGTCCAGATAGTTTTTCAAATATGGGTTCTATAGGTGGTAGTTTATCATTAACTAAATCGGTACTTAGTAAAGAAAATTTTATAGCAGCAATGACGGCATATTCTAATAAAATTAGTGGAAAAAAGAAATCAAATTTTGACACAAATTTTTTACCTTATATAGGTGATATTTATGATTGGTCATTGGAATATGGAGTTAATCCCGAATTAGTAATAATTACTGCTGCTACAGAGCAAGCGTTTAAAGCAGGTGGTGGTTCATATAATTATTGGGGAATAGCAGTTTCTAATGGTTCTTCAAGTGGTTCGTCATTTGCAAGTTTAAGAGATCGGAATAAAAGGTTATGCAGATGTAATAAAAAGTTTTCAAACTGGATGGAAAGCCGAGGCAATAAATAGAAATGCTATAGAAAGACAAGCCGCAGGAGTAGATTCTACAGGGTATGGTAGTCCAGAAACATTATCAGGAATGCAGTCATTATATTCTTCATTAGGAAAACATGTTGAAGGAAGTGGCGGAACTGGTGGATATTATTATATGGATCCAGATAGAGCAGGTATTACAAAAATATATAAAACACATCAAGAATTTTTGAGTATGTGTAAGGATAGTGGAAAATCTGAGCACGCATATGGAACAAATACAACAGTTTGGGAGCAGGGACAATATACGGCGTATCAAGTTGAACAGAAACTTGAAATATGGAATTATATGTTTGGAAATTATGGAACGTTATCTGGAGAGGGAAATTCTGAAATAGTTGAAATTGCAAAAAGTAAATTGGGATGCCCATATAAATGGGGAGCAAAAGGACCAAATGCGTTTGATTGTTCGGGTCTTGTATATTGGGTGTATGGTCAAAAAGGAATACAAGTACCAGGTTCTACTGCAGGATATAAAGTTTATGCAAATAGTTCAAATGAAATAGATTGGTCACAGGCTCAACCAGGGGATATTCTGATAATATTTGATAATGAAAGAACAAGTGGAGTAGGTCATGCGGGAATCTATTTGGGAGATGATAAATATATTCATGCTCCACAAACAGGAGATGTTGTAAAAATTTCTGAGGGTGCTTCAAGTAAATTTAAACATGTTTTTAGATTTCAATAAAAGGAGAAAAAATGATGAATAAAATAAAAAGAATTTTGTGTATTGTTTTTATGCTCGTGATTGTTTTGATTATAGTTATTTGTATGTTAATCAAAGATTTGGAAAATAAAGATACAGAAAAAGAGAATGAAGATTTTTCAAATTATGGAGGAGATGTTAAACCTAAAGAATATAATAATGGTTTTGATGATGTAAATGACTCAAGAATATTTTTTTCAGTGGTTGATGCCGTAAAAAAATATGAGAAAATATGTAGGGTTAATACTGAAATCGATTATTCTAATGAATATTTTGATGAAGATGAATATCTTGATAATATAAAAAGTGAGCAGTTACGTAATAAGGCAATATATGATTTATTAGATAAAGAATATATAAAAAGAGAAGCTATTACAGTAGATAATGTTACAAAGGTAATGTTTGATATTGATAGTGATACAATTATTTTACCTAAAAGAATGATCTGCAAGTATGGTAATAATTGCAATTCTTTCATATATGAAACTTATTTTATAAAAGGCAATATAATAGAAAATAAATGTTTTGTAGTAAGGGTTAGTAATAAAAATTCTACATTTTCATTGGAGTTTATAAATGAAGAATATGAAGATCTTTCTAATATTGAAATTAGCATAAACGATAATATTATTGAAAATACAGGTTACAATGAATTTGAAATAAAGAATGTAAAAACTGAGGAAGTTGCAAAATCGTATATGGATAATTATAAACAATTGTTGATTATTCAGCCATCAATAATATATGATAATTATATGGATACAAATTATAGAGAAAAGAGATATGGTTCTTTAGATGAATTTGAGGAATATGTTAAAGAAAATATGGATGGATTTAAAAAAAGTCAAGTAGTCAAATATACAACAAATTCAATTGAAGGTGGAAAGATTCAATATGTTTGTATGGACCAGTTTGGAAATTATTATATTTTTGATGAAAGTTCAACAATGCAGTATACTATAAAGCTTGACACATATACAATTCCAACTGAAAAATTTAAAACAGAATATGACAAAGCAGAAAGTGAAAAGAAAGTCCAAATGAATATAGACAAATTCATTCAGATGGTAAACAGACATGACTACAAAACGTCATATAACTGTATAGCAGATGGTTTCAAAAATAATTATTTCGATACACAAGACAAATTTGAAAATTATATAAAAAATGCATTTTTTGAATATAATAATTTTGAATTTGAAAATATTGAACAAAAAGGAAACAACTTATATACATGTACTGTAACACTTACAGACTTGACAGGGAATAGCAAAGATACTAAAAAAATAACAATAATAATGCAATTAAATGACAATTACGATTTCAAAATGTCATTTAGTGTATAAAATAATAAAAAAGGAAATGATAATAATTTTACTATCATTTCTTTTTTTCTAATGGTAAAACTTCTAAATATACTGCTGTAAGTCCAGTTCCTAAAATTATTAAATAAGTATAAAAATTATAATATCATAATTAAAAAACATTTACAATATTTAAAAAATATAAAAACGATTGAATCTAAATTTTTATATATTACCATTGTGCAATATTGAAAATATTGTAGAATTTTTGTTATTGTATTTTTTTCTATGCTATGTTAGAATATGGATAAGGAGTGATGCCAATGATAGAAATAAAAAACATATCAAAAGAATACAAAAAAAATAAAAAAGTAATAAACGATATCAATTTAGAAATAAAAGACGGAGAAATATTTGGATTTCTAGGACCAAATGGAGCCGGAAAAACAACTACAATAAAAATGATAACAGGAATACTAGAAATAGACAAAGGAGACATTTTGATAGACGGCAAAAGCATAAAAAAAGAACCAATAGAGGCAAAAAAACAAATAGGCCTAGTACCAGACAATCCAGATGTATTTTTAAAACTAAAAGGTATCGAATACTTAAATTTTATGGCAGACATATATGAAGTATCAACACAAGATAGGGTTAAAAGAATAAAAGAACTATCGGAAAAATTTGAAATAAATAATGTATTAAACAACAAAATAGAAAGTTATTCTCATGGAATGAGGCAAAAATTAATAATAATTGGAGTATTATTGCATAATCCTAAAAACTGGATTTTAGATGAACCAATGACTGGACTTGATCCAAAATCTTCATTTGAACTAAAAAATATGATGAGAGAACATGCAAATCAAAAGAATACAGTATTTTTCTCAACGCATATTTTGGACGTAGCAGAAAGATTATGTGATAGAATAGGTATTATAGATAAAGGAAAATTATTATTTGTAGGAACATATGAAGATTTGAAAAAAGAATTAAAAGAAAATAAATCATTAGAAGAATTATTTATGGAGATTGTAGAAAATGAGTAAAATAAAAAATATATTTAATTTAACAAAAATTCTTTTTTTAAATTCTTTTCAAAATCCATATATAATCGATCCAAAAACAAATAAAATTAATAAAAAATCAATTTTTATTTGGTTTTTGGTAATTGTTATGGTAGCATTATCATATTTGAGTTATATGATAGTGGATGAATTAGTAAAAATTGGACAACCTACATTATTTTTAAACTTTTTCTTTTTAATAATAATGATAATAATGGTTTTTCAAGTAATTTTGGCAAGTACAAATGTATATTTCTTTTCACGAGATTTAGAAGTTTTACTGCCTTTGCCAATAAAAACTGAAGAATTATTAATTTCAAAATTTAATACATTAGTAATTAATTTATATTTTTCAGAAATTATTTTTGCACTATTTCCATTAATTATTTATGGAATTTGTACATATGCTGGAATAATATATTATTTATATTTAATTATAATTTTATTAATTTTTCCAGTTTTGCCTGCATTATTTGTAAGTATAATAACAATGTTATTTATGAAATTATCTAAATTAATAAAAAATAAAGATATTTTTCAAATAATAATTACAATAATATTTATTGCATTTGTATTTTTTGTAGAATTTAAAATTGGAAGTATTTTTATTAATAAAACACAAAAAAATGAAAATTTAAATCAGGAAGAATTAGTGCAAATATTTAGTGGATTTTATGATAAATTAAAAAATATTTATAATTATTTTTTGGAATTAAATCCAACAATTAATTTTTTAAATAATTATAATAAATTAAATTCAGTTTTTAATTTATTAAAAATTATTTTTATTGATTTTTTATTTTTTATTTTATTTATTTTTATTGGAAAAAAATATTATTTAAAAAATATTTTAAAAAATAATAATAATT
>JABLTS010037114.1_pt1 | contig 16220 bp, 13 predicted proteins | sample 7160081 | NCBI WGS metagenome assembly JABLTS01 (sample SAMN14651231, study PRJNA627086) | human gut metagenome | isolation source: feces | host: Homo sapiens | reverse complement strand
GTCTCCGGCATCAGCTTTGCCTCCATAGTGGCGTTTCTGAGCGTACCGCCCCCGCCGCTGGGTATTATCAGCACCAGAGCAACCACTATGCCCAGCAGCACCAGCATGGTAAGGTAAAACCTTCCGCTGAACCTTACTTTTCTTTTCCTCGCCATCTGCGCTCCTTTTATATACGGCTTACGCCGTCTCGAATATCCTCTTTACTTCGGTTTCCCTCTTGTTTACCCTGCCAACGAATGCTCCCGCCATTCTTTCTGTGTCCAGTACTCTTGGAATGATGTCTTGGACGCTTTCCATGGTAACGCCCTCAATGCGGCGAATAAGCTCCTCATCGGTGTATATCCTTCCTCTTAGCTCGCCGCGTCCCAAAGAGCTGCTGCGGGAAGCAGTGCTCTCAAGGCCTAAGAGATAATTGCCTTTCAGCTGCTGCTTGCTGCGGGCGAATTCTTCTTTGGTTATGCCGTCCTTCTTGACGGAATCTATCTCCCTGAGCATAAGCTCCACCACCTTGGCGGCCTGCTTTTCCCCGGTGCCGGCATAGAGGGTGAAGTAGCCGGTATCGGAATAGCTCGTGGGGTATGAGTACACGGAATACGCCATTCCGTGCTCCTCGCGTATCTTCTGGAACAGCCTGGAGCTCATGCTTCCCCCAAGGGCGTTATTGAGCACCAGCAGCGCAAACTGCTCCTCGGTATCCCCTGGGAACCCGGGGAAGCCCAGGCATATATGCACCTGCTCTATGTCCTTTTCCACCGCCCTGAAGCGTTTTTCCTTTATGAGCTGGTTCTTTGGGGGTACGTAGCTGTCGCCCCGGCCCCGCCTGTCAAAGCGCTTATTCACCGCGGCTCGCAGCTCCTCCATCTTAAAGTTGCCCGCACAGGACACCACCATGTTCTGTGGTATGTACCGCTTGTCCATATATGAAAGTATATCGTCTCTCGTAAATGCCCGTACTGTGTCCTGTGTGCCCAGTATTGGCCTTGCAAGAGGGCTGTCCCCGTATATGACGGCGCTCAGCGTCTCGTGGGCAAGGTCCTCCGGGTCATCCTCCAGCATGAGTATCTCCTCGCACACGACGCCCTTTTCCCTTTCGATATCCGCAGGATCAAGGCTTGGGCGGCAGGCTATGTCGCTTAGCATGTCCGCCGCAAGGTCGATATTTTCACCCAGCACCTTAGCATAAAAGCAGGTGCATTCCTTGGCGGTGTACGCGTTTATGCTGCCGCCCACCGCGTCCATCTCCGCCGCTATGTCAGATGCGCTGCGGCTTTCTGTCCCCTTGAACACCATGTGCTCTATAAAGTGGGATATGCCGGATTCGGCGCCTATTTCATACACCGAACCGGCCTGTATCCATACCGCCATGGATACCGAGCGGAATCCGGTCATCTCCTGAGCTATGAGCTTTACACCGTTTGGAAGCGTTTCTCTTACTATCACCTTTTGCCCTATTCCGATAGGCCCAGCACATCGCCTGTGCATGTAAGCCCAATTCCTTTCTCTTCTATCGCATTTATTATGCCGCCCAGCGCCTCCTTACAGGCCGCCGTAGGCCGAAGCAATATTATGCTTCCCTCAATAGGCTTTTCAGGCAGGCGGGAAAGTATGTCCGCGGCAGTGCCCTTGGCCGTCAGCAGGTCTATCGTCGAGGATACCGCTGTTAATTTCAGTTTTTTTGCTGCCAGCGTAGACGTTACGGTATTGCGCGAGCCTTCGTAGTATATCGCAGGCTCTGCGCCGCATATCTTCTTTACCGCCTCGTTGGCCCTACTCACGTCTTTTACGGTCCAGCCTATTCTGCCGTCCATGTCGGGATAATACCCCATGGAGGCTATCTCGTGGCCTTCTGCGGCCATGCGCATAAGCAGCGCAGGATTGTTTTCAGCCCATTCTCCGCTTACGGCAAACGTAGCCCTGACGCTTTTATCTTTTAGTATATCCAATATATCCGGTATGGCTGCCGCATTCCAGCTCACCGCGAACTGCAATGCAGCCCTTTCGCCGCTGCCACGATACTGAGGCGCCGAAACCGGCAGCACGCCGCCCGGCTGTGTAGCATGATACATCGCTATTATCAACGCCGCAAGGAAAATATTTGTCAACAATCCGCTTAAAAAGCTGAGTTTTCTGCGCATATGCCCCGTACCCCCCATGTAGACAATCTATGAGGGTACAGGCAGTTTAAGAACATACGCCTTAAAAATCAACATGCGGGCGGAATAATATCCGCCCGCACACACAAGCTGTTTTATTATTTCTTCGCGTCGGGCAGGAGCTCCTTGCGGGTAAGGTCGATCTTGCCATCGGGCTTGATCGCTATGACTCGTACCAGTATCTCGTCTCCTATCTGAACCTCGTCCTCAACCTTCTCTACCCTGTGATTTGCCAGGCGGCTGATGTGCACCAGACCCTTCTTACCAGGCTTGAGTTCTACCTGTGCGCCTATGGGCAGTATGTTCACTACCTTGCCGAGGAACACGCCGCCGACCTCTATATCGCGGCAGATATCGTCTATCATGCGCTTGGCGGCAGCTGCGGCTTCAGCATCGGGGGAGGCGATAAATACCCGGCCGTCATCCTCAAGGTCGATCTTTACGCCGGTCGCTGCGATTATGCCGTTTATGGTCTTTCCGCCGGATCCGATTACCTCGCGTATCTTATCGGGGTGTATGCTGAACTGCATGATGCGAGGAGCATAGGGGGACAGGTCTGCCCTGGGCTCCTTGATGGTCTCTGCCATCTTGTCCAGTATGAACAGACGGCCCCTGCGTGCCTGCTCAAGGGCGCGGGTAAGTATCTGCTCGTCTATGCCCTTGATTTTTATATCCATCTGAATGGCAGTGATGCCCTCGCGGGTACCGGCTACCTTAAAGTCCATATCGCCAAGGAAGTCCTCAAGGCCCTGTATGTCGGTCAATACGGCGATATTGCCGGTGGAATCGTCCTTGATGAGACCCATCGCAACGCCTGCCACGGGCTTCTTTATGGGGACGCCAGCGTCCATAAGCGCAAGAGTGCTGGCGCAGATTGAGGCCTGTGAGGTGGAACCGTTGGAGCTTATTACCTCGGAGACCAGGCGCATGGCATAGGGGAATTCCTCCTCGGAGGGGAGCATGGGTACCAAAGCGCGCTCAGCCAGTGCGCCGTGGCCTATCTCACGCCTGCCGGGGCTGCCGACACGGCGTACTTCGCCCACGCTGTAGGGAGGCATGTTGTACTGATGCATGTAACGCTTGAAGGTGACGTCATCAATGCCGTCCAGCTCCTGTCCCTCGGAAAGGGGCGCAAGGGTGGCTATGGTCATTACCTGAGTCTGACCCCGGGTGAATACGCCGCTGCCGTGTACGCGGGGCAGTATGCCGACCTCGCTCCAGATGGGGCGTATCTCGTCCTGTGCGCGTCCGTCGGGGCGAATCTTGCGGTTGATTATCTTATCCCTTACGATTTCCTTAGTAAGGTTGTAGAGTATCATGTCTATATCGCCGGCGGAATCGGGATATTCCTCTGCGAAGTGCTCGATGACCTCCTGCTTTACCTGCTCGCTGCGCTCCTCGCGCACCTTGCGCTCAAAGGTGTCAAGCTGCCACTCCACCTTGTCTCTTGCGTACTCGCGTACCAGCTCAGTGAAGGCTTCGTCGGGATGATATATGTTGACTTCCATCTTGGGCTTGCCGCACTCCGCCGCTATGCCCTCGATAAAGGCCACTATCTTCTTTACTTCCTCGTGAGCCGTCAGTATGGCGTCAAGCATTTCCTTTTCGGAAAGCTCATTTGCGCCGGCCTCCACCATCATCACGGCGTCCTTGGTACCTGCAACTGTAAGGTTCAGCTTGCTCTTATGCCTCTCCTCCAGGGTGGGATTGATGATATACCTGCCGTCTACCATGCCGACCGCCACAGCGCCGGTAGGGCCTGCAAAGGGGGCTTCGCTCATGGCCAGAGCCGCGGAAGAGCCTATCATGCCCAGTATCTCGGGCTGGACGTCGGGATCCATTGACAGTACGGTAGCTATTACCTGAATGTCGTTGTAAAAGCCCTTGGGAAACAGGGGACGGAGGGGACGGTCGATAAGGCGGCTGCACAGTATGGCCTTTTCGGAGGGACGGCCCTCGCGCTTTATGTAACCGCCGGGTATCTTGCCCACGGAGTACATCTTTTCTTCGAATTCGATGGACAGGGGAAGGAAATCTACGCCGTCCCGGGGCTGCTTGGCCACCGTTGCATTGACCATAACCACGGCGTCGCCCATGCGGACGAATGCGCTCCCGCCTGCCTGCTCGCAGTACTTACCGGTTTCGATGGTAAGGGTCTTTCCGGCGAGCTCCATTGTGAATGTCTTGCCTTGCATGTTCATGCTCCTTTTCATACTCTCTTATTATAAACCAATTTATTATACATTATTTGCCGGCATATAGCAACAAAAAAAAGACTCTTCCTTTGGGGAAGAGCCTTTAGGCGTGTTAGCCAGTTATCTGCGCTTTTTGCCCAGCATTGCGCCCGCTGCGCCTATGAGGGCGAGCATGGCGGGAGCCATGACGGAGACATCGCCGGTCTTAGGTGTAGCCAGACAATTGTACCCGCCTACGCGGAAGGTAGTCCTGTAGTTCTGGCAGGGTACGCAATCGCTGTAACGGGTGCATACGTTGCCGCAACCCCAATGACCGCAGGGGTTGTTGTAGTAGCAGGGGTCATAGTACCAGTCGGGACGGCAATAGTCGGAAGTAGAATAGGTGCATTCGGCCTTTCCTTCATACTCTACGGTTGCGTCACCATATACGGCAGTTACCTGATAGGATACGGTAGTGTACTTTTTACCGCAGGAATACCACGTATCCCTGCCTTTTTCGCTGACTGAAATGGTAGTGGGCTTTTCATTATTAAGGTTACACCCTGGACGACTGCACTTGCGATCAGCTGTAATCGTCTTGGTTTTGCAATCCCATGTACCCCAGTGATACTCATAATCATGACCTAACGGATTACTACCATCAATTGTAGGTATTTTATCGATTTTATTGTTTCCATTAGCATCACTAAAAAGAGCGTTGCATCTCTTACACTTCCAGTAAGTTCCATGCGCGGGTTTGATACACGTTGCCGGACTTTCATTTATTTTTTCCAGATCATGTCCGAGCTTGGCAGTTTCCATATATGATTCATGACCACACTTACTACACTTTACGGCACCTTTGCCGCCTTGCTCGCACGTGGGTTTTACTGTACCCCCAGTATCGTAATTGGGGTTGTTAATGCTCCAACCATCGGTATCAAATACACAATTCTCAATTTTTGGATATTCTGTGCAATTTTCAGCTTCACAAGTAATTTGATGTACACATTCGCCATTCGGGCAACCATAAAATTTATAACTCAACTTGCAAACGTGTTCTTTTGTTGGCTGAACAGGATCGTTAAGTATCTCATCCTGCTTGGTTTCTTTTTTGTCGTTTTGCTGATTCTGGTTAGTGTCATCTGTAATAACGAGCATATCATCCTTGTTGTTTTTTTCAATATGACTTTGCTCACTTTGCAATTTTACTTCCTTGCAAGTTGCACATATCTCACCTTCGTTTGCTACTGAATTGTTGCACCCATCGGTGGCGCAAATTTTCTTTTCTTCAGTCTTGTTCGGTTCACCGTCTCCTTCCTCCGCCAGCGCAGGCACTGCGGCCAGCAGCATGGCCAGAGCCAACATAATGGCAAATAATCTTTTCTTCATAAAAAGCCCTCCCTCGCTTTTTGCTTTGCCAGCTTCTTTTCTAAGGATATTATACCCCTTTGCGTATGAATATACCAAAGCTAATCTGTGAATAAAATATAAATAATTCGGCGAATCGTGCCGTTCCCCGCAATGCGGCGCAAGATGCTGTGCCGAATAAGAAAAGAGCAGCCTTAAAAGCTGCTCTTATGCTCACTCAATTACTTGCGCAGGCCAAGCTCGGCGCATATCTTGCGGTAGCGCTCGATGTCGGTCTTTTTAAGGTAGTTCTGAAGGCCGCGGCGGCGGCCGACCATCTTGAGCAGGCCACGGCGGGAATGGTGGTCGTTCTTGTTTTCCTTGAGGTGCTCGTTCAGGTGGTTGATGCGCTCGGTCAGCAGAGCGATCTGCACCTCGGGGGAACCGGTGTCGCCCTCGTGAATCGCGTACTTGGCGATGATTTCAGCTTTGGTCATTTTTACTTCCTCCATATTTTTTATAAATCGCCGGAAACCGAGTATTGCGCTTGGAGATGCGGAAAACACAGCCCCCGGTTCAAGGTCTTTTTATTTTACCACAGCGTCAATGCGTTGTAAATAGCTTTTTCAGCCTATCCTGCCTATAAACCGCAGCTTTTTAATCCCCCTTAGGGGCTCCTCCGGCTCGATGCTGCCATCGGGCGAAACGCCGCATACGAGCCGCCTTCCCTCCGCCTCCGTAATGTACCTCCCGGGGGCTGGCAGCACGAGCCCATCAGCCACTTTAAGCACGGCGTGTCCGTTTTGCGACGTTTCCTTGCAGCTAAGCTCAAGCTCATGGCCCAGCATGGCGTTTGCGCCGGCTATGTCGCCGCGCTCTATGCAGGCCCGTATGCGGGTGCTGGATACCGGCTCCCCGCCGTACATCAGCGCGGGTATCTCGTATACCTCAAAGCCGTATTTCCCCCCAAGGCGGCGGAGCGTATCCATGTTCCCCGCCCCCCTGCTGCCGAAGGTATAGTTGAAGCCCGCGACGGCTGCGCCCATGCGGTATTTTTCCGCCATGTGCCGAACGAAGTCCTCCGGCTCCGTCGCCGCGAACTGCCTGTCCAGCCTTTCCGCCGCAACGGGGGCAAGGCGTTCAAGGGCGGCCAGCCGCTCCCCGTCCGTCATTATCATGGAAAAGGACTTGCCGAAAAGCCCCGCCGGATGGTTGGAAAAGGTGTATATAAGCGGGTCGAGCCCTCCCCTTTTCGCCGCCGAGAGCATGGCGTTTATTATCTCCTGATGCCCCCTGTGTACCCCGTCAAAGGTGCCGAAAGCTATGGCTGTTTTATTCATTCTTCTTCCTGACCGAGGAAGGTGCATATATGCACCGCCTCGCCGTTTGATTTGGCTATTCCTAAAAATTTGCCGTTGCAGTATGCCCTGAGAGGGGTATCCTTTGGCAGTTCTTCTATGCCGGGACAGACCACCTCCGCGCCATGAGTCAGGAACCGTTCGCCTTTTTTGTTCAGGGTCATTCGGGCTTCGCCTATATGCATAAGCGCCTGCTCCATGGGTATGACCGCCTTATAAAGCTCGTCCTTTTCTTTAAGCTCCTTCAGCTCGTCTATTGTAAAGCTGCCGCCCAGCTCAAACGCCCCGGAGCGTGTGCGCAGCAGGAAGGACATGTGGGCAGGAACCCCCATGCTCCCGCCTATGTCGTGGCAGAGCGTGCGCACATATGTGCCCTTGGAGCAGACGATCTTTACGAGATATCTGTTGCAGCCGGTCTGTGATATAAACGAAAGCTCCGGCACGTTTATATCCCTGACCTTGCGCTCCACCTCAACGCCCTGCCGGGCAAGCTTGTACATCTTCTTTCCGTCCACCGAAAGGGCCGAATACAGAGGCGCGGTCTGCTTTTGAGGGCCTGTGAACTTAGGCAGCGCCTCCATGAGCATCTCCCCGGTAACTACAGCATCGGAGCGTCCTTCCGGCGCGCCGTAGGAGTCCTGGGTATCCGTAGCTATACCGAAGGTTATCTCGCCTATGTACTCCTTTTCCTTGTCCACAAGGTAATCAAAAAGCCTCGTCGCCCGGCCTATGCATATGGGCAGCACTCCGGCTGCGCCGGGATCCAGCGTCCCGGTATGGCCTACCCGCTTCATGTTGAATATATGCCGGATGTCCGTCACTACGTCACTGGAGCTCATTCCCGGCGGTTTTAATACGTTTACTACTCCTTCCAGCATTCTTCAAGCTCCTTTTCGGCAAGCCGCACCGCTATCTTTTCGGCCTCAGCCACAGTGATGTCATATTCGGTGTACCCGGCTGCCCTGGGATGGCCGCCCCCATTTTTTGAGGCGGCGATACGCGCCACGTCGGCGTATTTTTTAGCCCTAAGGCTTACCTTTACGTCCTTTCCCTTCTGCCTCAAAAACGCCGCTATCTCTACCGTATCTATATCCCGCAGCTTTTCGACTATTCCCTCGGTGTAGGCCTCGGAGCCAAAGGGATCCATCTCACTTTCCGTAAGCATTGCTGTGGCTATGCGCCCTTCGGAATATAAATGCAGCCTCTCCAGCGCGTAAGCGTGCATCTTCACCTTGCCTGCCGGCTCGTTGTGATATACCAGCCTGTTTATGAGAGAATTATCAGCGCCTGACGCAATAAGCTCGCCGGCTATGGTCATAGTGTCCTTCGTTACGTTGGAATAGGCAAAGGAGCCGGTATCCGTCACGAGGGCGGCAAAGAGGCAATTAGCCGTCTCCGCGTCTATCTCCGCCCCCAACGCCCTGCCAAGCCTGTATATAAGCTCTGCGCAGGCGGCGGTCTCCTCAATCATATTATTATCGGCATACGTGGCGTTGGTGCCGTGATGGTCTATATTGGCCGTCACGCCCGCCCTGTCGAATATACCCTCGGCACTGCCCAGCCTGCCCTTATCTGCGCAGTCTACCGCTATTACCGCATCGAAGCCCCGGGCATCCTCCGGCAGCAGTATCTCTTCAGCACCCGGTATGAACTTATACGCGTCGGGTACTTGGTCGCAGCATACGTTTTCCGTACGCTTGCCCAGCCTGCGCAGTATCCTTGACAGTGCCGTTCCCGAACCGATGGTATCCCCATCCGGCGCTACGTGGGATATTATGCTGAAAGCGTCGTTTTGTTCTACAAAGCGGAGTATCTCCTCCATGCTGCCCTTCATAAGCCTTCCCTCCTAAAAAATCGGGCGATGACGCTTCACATCACCGCCCAGAGCAAGCTACTTTTCGTTTTTGTGCAGGCTGTCGATAATCTCTGAAATATGCACGCTGTACTCAATGGAGTTGTCCAGCTTGAAGCTGAGCTTTGGCAGGGCGCGAAGCTGCATCCGCTTGCCCAGCTCGCGGGTTATGAAGCCGCTGCCGTGGTTGAGCGCCTCCACCGTGCCCCTGCGTACCTCGTCGTCCTTGTCGTAAACGCTTACCAGCACCTTGGCCTGCTTCAGGTCGTTGGTCACGTCCACTGACATTATGGTGGTCATATCGGAGACTCGAGGATCCTTCATGTCTTTTATGATCTCGCTGATGGTCTTCTTTATCTCCTCATTCATTCTTTCATAACGAATGGACATCTTTTCTGCCTCTCCTGATTATCTTTCTATCTGCTCCATGGTGTAGGCTTCTATCATGTCGCCCTCGCGGATATCGTTGTAGTTTTCTATACCGATACCGCATTCATATCCCGACGCAACTTCCTTGACGTCGTCCTTGAACCGCTTGAGGGAGGCTATCTTGCCGTCGTGAAGCACTATGCCGCCGCGGACTACGCGCACCTGAGCGGAGCGGGTGATCTTGCCATCCTTGACGTATGCGCCTGCAATAGTGCCGACGCCTGACACTTTGAAGGTATTGCGTACCTCCGCAGTACCCAGAGCGACCTCCTTGTATACGGGTGCGAACAGACCCTTCATGGCGTTCTCGACATCCTCAATTACGTTGTAGATGACGCTGTATGTACGCACATCCACCTTTTCGCGTTCTGCGGCCTCGCGAGCCGTGGCGTCCGGGCGCACGTTAAAGCCTATTACCAGCGCGTTGGAGGCGGAGGCGAACACTATATCCGAGCCGGTTATGGCGCCTACGCCGCCGTGTATGCAGCGCACCCTTACCTCGTCGTTGGAGAGCTTCTCCAATGCCTGCTTTATGGCCTCTACCGTGCCCTGCACGTCTGCCTTTACTATGATGTTCAGATCCTTGACGTTGCCCGCCTCTATCTGGCTGAACAGATCGTCCAAAGATACCTTGGACATATTGCGTATCTGCTCCGCCTTGAGCTTGTCGCGGCGCTCCTCTGCTACCTGCCGGGACAGCTTATCTACTTCCGCAACGTTCATTACATCGCCTGCGGAAGGCACCTCGCCAAAGCCCAGTACCTCTACAGGCTGGCTTGGCCCGGCTGAAGTCACCCTGCGGCCCTTATCGTCCATCATTGCGCGGACGCGGCCGAAGGCTGTGCCTGCAACTATGGGATCGCCTATCTTGAGGGTACCGTTCTGTACCAGTACGGTAGCCACAGGGCCGCGGCCCTTGTCCAGTTCTGCCTCTATTATGGTGCCACGGGCCGCCCTGTCGGGATTTGCCTTAAGCTCCAGAACATCCGCCTGAAGCAGTACCATCTCGAGCAGCGTATCCAAATTGATGCGCTTCTTTGCGGAGACCGGCACGCATATGGTATCGCCGCCCCACTCTTCGGCTACGAGGCCGTACTCAGTGAGCTGCTGTATTACCCGGTCCGGGTTGGCGGTGTCCTTATCTATCTTGTTGATAGCGACAATTATTGGAACGTTCGCCGCCTTGGCGTGGTTTATGGCCTCGATGGTCTGCGGCATAATGCCGTCGTCCGCCGCCACAACCAGTATTACTATATCCGTAACCTGGGCTCCGCGGGCGCGCATGGAGGTGAACGCCTCATGGCCCGGGGTATCTATGAAGGTTATGGTGCGCCCCTTGCAGGATACGGTATACGCGCCTATATGCTGCGTTATGCCGCCTGCCTCGCCTGCGGTTATGCTGCTTTCACGGAAGGCGTCAAGCAGCGAGGTCTTGCCGTGGTCCACGTGGCCCATTATGGTAACTACCGGCGGGCGTGGTACGAGGTTCTCCTCGGAATCCGCCTCTTCAACGCTCTCGTTGAGCACGTCCTCGGCGGTCTTGGCTATGTTGAGCTCCAGCTCTATGCCGTAATCGGCGGCGATGAGCGAGCAGGTGTCGTAGTCTATCTCCTGATTGATGGTAGCCATTATGCCGAGTATAAACAGCTTTTTGATGATCTCGGCCACAGGCTTGCCTATTTTTTCGGAAAGATCCTTTACGGTTATGGTCTCGGTAGTCAGCACGGCCTTGTCGATCTTTACCGGCTCCGGCTTATGTAACGCCTGCTGCTTGCGCTTCTGCTTGCGGCTCATTGGGGCATCGTCGTCCCAGCTGCCTGCTGCTCTGGTGTTTTCCTTCATAATGGTTTTCTTATTCTTTGGCGCCTTGCGCTCCTCATCTCTGGTCTGGGGTTTCTGGCTTCGGTTCTTGCCCTGATCCCTTACGGAAGGCGCAGCGGATTCCATGGTGCGGGCCGCCGGCTTAGACTGGTAGCCTCCCTGTACGGGGCGCTGCTGAGGTCTGTCTGTGCGCTCCGGGCGGTCTGCGGGCCGCTGCGGCCTGTCAGTGCGTGGCTTCTGCTGCCTGCCGTCCTCTCTGCGCTGAGGTTCCCTGCGCTCATAGGCCGGGCGCTGCTGCTGTACAGGCTTATTTGCCGGTGCGGGTTTCGCCTTTGTCTCGGGCTTTTCTTCAGGCTTCCTATCCGCCATTGCAGGTTCCTCCGCCTTTGCCTGTACGCTTTCCTCCGCCTTTGCCTGTACGCTTTTCTCCGCCTTCTGCTCCTTCACCGGCTCCGGCTTCGGCTTCTCATTTACTTCGCTCTTGCTCTCTGCCGGGGCTGGCTGCTCCTCCGCCCTGTCGTCGCCTACGTGGAAGGCAAGGTCGCCCTCGCTGGTGAGGACCTCTCGGAGTCTCTCTGCCCTTTCTTTTTCCATGCGTTCCTTTTCGGCGCGCTTTTCTTTATCTATAAGCTCGCTTTCCGCCCGCTTTACGGACTGAAGGGCCGCTCCCAGATCGTTCTGCATTCGCTTTACTCGTTCCAGAAGCTCCTTTGCCTGGGTTTCAAATTCCCGTGCGGAATCCATTGTCTTGTTTGCCATAGATATTACCCCCCGGTATGTTACTTTTGCTGTGAAGTCTTATACGTCTCTTCTATCATACGGGCAAAGCCCGCCTCTGTCACCGCGGCTATCATGCGGTTATCCTTTCCTATCGCCCTGCCAAGGTCTTCGAGATACACGCAGGGTATGCCGGCTCTTTGGCACATTCCCTCGTAGCGCTCCCGCGTTGCGGCTGACACGCCGTTATCCAGAGCTATTATGAGGGCTTTTTTGTCCTTCACGGCCCTTTCTGCGCCAAAGTCGCCTGATATGCACTTCCCGGCCTTGGCCGCAAAGCCCAGAGCTGTACGCAGACGGTCATTCTGCATCGCCGGTTATCTCCGAAGCGAGCCTTGAAAAAACCTCGTCCTCTATTCCGTGCTCCAGAGCCCTTTCCAGCGCTTTTATTTTGCGTGCCCTGTTCAGACACTCTGCGTTGGCGCATATGTACGCGCCGCGGCCGGAGACCTTGCCGGTGCGGTCCACGCTTATTTCGCCCTCGGGAGAGCGGACTATGCGCAGCAGCTCCTTCTTTGGCTTCATCTCGCGGCAGCCCACGCACATTCTCATAGGCACCTTCTTAGCAGGCATTGCTGATCCTCCAAAACTATTCCTCGAAGCCGCCGTCCGCCTCGCTGTCGGCGTCCGCTATATCCATGTCCTCCTCGGCCTGGCTCTGGCTCTTTATATCTATCTTCCAGCCTGTGAGCTTGGCGGCAAGGCGGACGTTCTGGCCTTCCTTGCCGATAGCAAGGGAAAGCTGATTGTCTGGCACTATCACCTTCGCGGCCTTTTCCGCCTCGTTGATGTATACCATCATAACACGGGCAGGACTAAGGGACTTGGCAATATATACTGCCGGATCGGGATCCCACTCTATTATATCTATCTTTTCGTTATGCAGCTCGTTTACTATGCGCTCTACCCTTATCCCCTTCTGGCCCACGCAGGCGCCCACGGCGTCCACCTGAGGGTCGGAAGAATAAACGGCCACCTTGGTGCGGAAGCCCGCCTCCCGCGCTATGGACTTTATCTGGACTATGCCGGTCTGTATCTCGGGAACCTCCAGCTCGAAAAGCCTCTTAACAAGGCCGGGGTGGGTACGGGAAACTATTACCTGCGGGCCCTTGTTGGTCTTACGCACCTCAAGGACGTAAACCTTCAGCCTGTCGCTGGTGTTATAAGTCTCCCCCGCTATGGTCTCGGAGGCGGCAAGGAAGCCGTCTGTCTTGCCCAGCTCTACATAGATGCCGTTCTTCTCTACCCGCTGAACTATGGCGGTAAGCACCTCGTTTTCCTTCTCTACGAATTCATCGAATATGACGCCGCGCTCGGCCTCGCGAATGCGCTGAACCACCACCTGCTTGGCGGTCTGGGCCGCTATGCGGCCGAACTTGCGGGGGTCTACCTCCTCCTCCAGAACGTCGCCCACTTCATAGAGGGAATTGATCTTCTTCGCCTCGGCAAGAGATATCTCCGCATAGGGGTTTTCCACCGTCTCAGTGACGGTCTTGGAGGCGAATATCTGCACCTCTCCCGTATCCCTATCCACTGTGGCGCGGACGTTTCCCACTGCGCCGTAGTTGCGCTTGTATGCCGCTATCAATGCGGATTCGAATGCGTCTATCAGTATATCCTTGCTTATCCCGCGCTCTTTCTCTATGGCATTCAGTGCCTCTATGAATTCGGCGTTCATTGTCAATTCTCCTCTTCTGTCTCTATATTTTCAAAATCTGCTTCTAATTCGTCAAGGTCCTTTTCCAGAGCCTTGAAGTCTATATAGGGCTGCACCTTTGAAGCGTCCTTTTTCTGGAAGGTCATCTCCTCGCCCTTTACGCTTATGGTGAAGGAATCGGGCGTATATGACAAAAGCTCGCCCGTATACTCCTTTTTGCCCTTGAGCGGGGCGTAGAGCTTTACCGTAATGGGGCTGCCGAGGCTGCGCTGATAGTCCCTATCCTTTTTGAGCGGCCTGTCGATGCCTATTGAGGACACACTGAGGTAGTATGCCTGCTCTATTGGGTCAGCCTCGTCCAATATGGGGTCTACGGCCCGGCTCACCACCTCGCAGTCGTCTATGGTGGCGCTTCTTCCGTCCTGATGCTCTATGTACAGGGTGAGCACCCAATTACCCTGCTCCTTCTGAAACTCTACCTCATCCAGCTCGTAGCCCATGCCTGTAACTACCGGCCGGAGAAGAGCTTCCACTGTTTGGGTGGTTTTCATTATATTCCTCCGCTATTCAAAACAAAAGAGCAGGACGCGCCCACTCTTACTTGAAAACTAAAATACAGCAAACCTGCCATATACCAACAGCAAAATTGTACCATATGCGGCACTATAATGCAAGCATATTATTTCGCATCAAAGCGCCGCACATACCGGCTTCTTTAAAACAGGCAGAGCTGATCCGTCTCGGGCAGCCCGTTCAGGCAGCCGGCTTCCGCAAGCGCCTTTATCACTGCGGAGTTGGCGCCGGTGCGGGCCTGAAAATTTTCTATGGAGGTATACTCGCCGCCCTTTGCGCCTTCGGCTATGCCTATGGCGGCGTTGGCTCCCACGCCCGCCACCGATGAGAAGGGCGGCCGTATCTTGCCGTCTTCTATTATGAACTGGCTGGCCTTGGATTTATACAGGTCCACAGGCAGCAGCTCTATGCCGCGCTTGTTCATTTCAAAGACCACCTCCAGTATTGTCAGCAGGTCTTCTTCCTTTTTATCCGCATCGTTGCCTTTTTTCTTTATGGCGTTTATGTTGGCAAGCACCTTCTGGGCGCCGCCCTCCGCCTGGGCTATGTCAAAGGCGTCCGCTCGGACGGTATAGTAAACGGAATAGAAGGCGAGGGGCATATGCACCTTGTAGTAGGCCACTCGGAAGGCCATCATGACGTAGGCCGCTGCGTGGGCGCGGGGGAACATGTACTTTATCTTTTTGCAGGAGTCTATGAACCACTGAGGCGTATCTATGGAGCGCATATGCTCCTCCATCTCAGGGGTAAGGCCTCTGCCCTTGCGGACGCTCTCCATGGTTTTGAAGGACATGGACGGGTCGCCGCCTCTGAGTATAAGGTAGTTCATTATATCGTCTCGGGTGCATATTACCTGCGACAGTGTCGCGGTGCCGCTCAATACCAGCTCCTGAGCGTTGCCCAGCCATACGTCGGCACCGTGGGAAAGTCCGGAGATCCTGAGTAATTCCTCCATCGTAGTAGGGCGTGTGTCCTTGAGCATCTGCCGCACGAAGGTGGTGCCGAACTCGGGTATTGCTATGCTGCCCACGTCGCAGTCCAGCTCGTCCAGCGTCACGCCCAGAGGCTCGCTGGTGCGGAATATCTTCATGGTTTCAGGGTCGTCAAGGGGTATTGTCTGGGGGTCCAAGCCGGTAATATCCTTCAGCATTCTAAGCACCGTCGGATCATCGTGGCCCAGTATATCCAGCTTTACCAGCCTGTCGTCCATGGCGTGAAAGTCGAAGTGGGTGGTTATTGTATCGCCCTCGCTGCGGTCCGCCGGGTACTGCACCGGGGTGAACTCCATTATATCGTTTTCCTTTGGCACTATGACTATGCCGCCGGGATGCTGGCCGGTAGTCTTCTTAACTCCTGTGCAGCCCTGCACCATGCGGTCCATCTCGTCCTTGCTGGCGTTTATGCCGTTTGCCTCACAGTAGGAGCGGACGTAGCCGTAGGCTATCTTGTCCTTTACGCCGGATATGGTTCCGGCGCGGAAGGCGTGGCCCTCCCCGAACATCACCTCAACGTACTTATGCGCTACAGGCTGATAATCCCCTGAGAAGTTAAGGTCTATATCCGGGGTCTTGTCGCCCTTGAAGCCCAGAAACACCTCGAAGGGTATCTCGTAGCCGAGCTTTTTGTATTTTGCGCCGCAGACGGGGCAGTCCTTATCCGGCATGTCCACGCCGCAGGCATATTTCGTGCGGTCTATGTCGAAGTCGCTGTGCCGGCAGTTAGGGCAGACATAGTGGGGCTGCAATGCGTTTACCTCGGTTATGCCCGCCATGTTGGCCACGAAGGAAGAGCCTACTGAGCCTCGGGAACCGACGAGATACCCGTCGCTGTTTGACTTGTGTACAAGGCGCTGTGCCATAAGGTACAGCGAGGAATAGCCGTTGCCTATGATGGAATTCAGTTCCTTATCAAGGCGCTTCTGCACCACCTCCGGCAATTCGTCCCCGTATATCTCGTGAGCCTTCTTCAGCGCCATATTCCTCAGCTCATCGTTTGCGCCGGGGAACGTGGGGGCATAGGTGCCCTTTTCTGACAGGAATGCCTTCATTCTCTCGCAGCTGTCGGCTATCATGCTGG
>JABLTS010029744.1_pt1 | contig 16249 bp, 12 predicted proteins | sample 7160081 | NCBI WGS metagenome assembly JABLTS01 (sample SAMN14651231, study PRJNA627086) | human gut metagenome | isolation source: feces | host: Homo sapiens | reverse complement strand
TTACCATGCCGCAATGGTGGAATTGGTAGACACGAGGGACTTAAAATCCCTTGGCCAGTAATGGCTGTGCGGGTTCGAGTCCCGCTCGCGGCACTCCTCCCTTAAAATTTTTCTTATGAAAAAATTTGCATACATCATATTTCTTATTTCATCGATTTTACTAACATCATGTGGTGTCAGTAGTGGTCACTTTAAACTTGAGGGCAAATTTTTAAATATGAATCAAGGTGAATTTTATGTTTATAGCACAGATGGCGGCATGGAAGGCGTGGATACCATCAAAGTTGTAGGCGGTAGATTCACATACGAGATGCCCTGCCATGACGATTGTACGCTGATGATCGTTTTCCCAAATTTCTCTGAGCAACCTATCTTCGCAGAATCAGGAGAATCTGTGGAGCTGAAAGGCGATGCTTCCCACTTGAAGGAAATGGAGGTAAAGGGCACCAAGAACAATGAGCTGATGACCAAATTCCGCAAATCAATTCTTGGCAATACTCCTCCACAGGAAAAGAAACAGGCAGAACTCTTCATCGAAGATAACGCAAAGTCGGTAGTAAGCCTCTTTCTCATCAAGAAATACTTCATTGCCACCCCTCAACCAGATTACAAGAAAGCTCTCTCTCTCCTTACTCTGCTGGAGAAAGAACAGCCTAAGAATATTCAGGTAGGTAAACTGAAGCAGCAGATTTCTGCAATGAAAGACGCAGGAATTGGCACCAATTTACCAACTTTCACGTCATACGACACAAAAGGAAAGCTCATCTCCAGCACAGAACTGACCAGTTCACCTGTTGCAGTCATCTACACCTGGGCTACATTCAATTATGACAGTCAGGACATACAGAGAGAGTTGAAGAAGCGCCAACGCTCATCACAAGGCAAACTCAAGCTGATGGGCTTCTGCCTGGATGCAAGCAAGAGCAGCTGCCAGGAGAATATGAAGCGCGACTCTATCAACTGGGCTGTAGTATGCAATGGAGAAATGCTGGAAGACAAGACTTTGAAGAAGTTGGGACTCACTTCGATGCCCGACAACATCATACTTCAAAATGGAAAAATAACAGCCCGAGGCCTTAACAAGCAAGATCTATACAACAAACTAGACCAACTGCTGAAATAATACCGCGAGCTCTAACCTTCTAAAAAAGAGCTTATGTTAGTAAAAACCTATTGCGCAGCAGTCAACGGACTGGAAGTCACGACTGTAACTGTAGAAGTCAGCCTCAACACAGGCGTAATGTATCACCTTACGGGCTTAGGCGACGAGGCGGTCAGGGAAAGCCGTAACCGTATCGCAGCAGCCATGCAGTATAGCGGCTATAAATTTCCAATAGCCGACATTACCATTAACCTGGCACCCGCCAACCTGCGCAAGGAGGGCAGCAGTTTCGACCTTCCTCTAGCCATCGGCATTTTAGGTGCCAATGGCAACATCCCCGAAGATCATCTCAAAGAATACATGATGGTAGGCGAATTGAGCCTTGATGGCACATTGCAACCTATCAAGGGAGCTCTGCCTATCGCCATCAAGGCAAGGTCTGAACACTACAAAGGTCTGATTGTACCAGAACAAAACGCCCGGGAAGCTGCCGTTGTGAACAATCTGGAGGTTTATGGAATGAAAAACCTCTTTGATGTTATCCAGTTTCTTGGCGACAAATCATCCCCCACCCCAACCATTGTAGATACTCGCAAGGAGTTTTACGAGAACCAGGTTCATTGCGACTACGATTACGCAGACGTAAAGGGCCAGGAAAACGTGAAACGTGCCTTGGAAGTAGCCGCTGCCGGCGGTCACAATCTCATCATGGTAGGTCCTCCCGGCTCGGGAAAATCCATGATGGCAAAACGTCTCCCCTCCATTCTTCCACCCCTTACTCTCTCAGAAAGTCTGGAAACTACCCAGATACATTCTATAGCTGGCAAATTAGGCAAGAACGTATCCCTCATTGCCCAGCGTCCTTTCAGAGCGCCTCATCATACCATCTCGCAAGTAGCACTGGTAGGTGGTGGAACTTCTCCACAACCCGGCGAAATATCTCTTGCCCATAATGGCGTGCTCTTCTGTGACGAATTGCCAGAGTTCAACAAAACCACCTTGGAAGTTCTGCGCCAACCTCTGGAAGACCGCCACATCAACATCAGCAGAGCCAAATACGCCATTGATTACCCTTGCTCGTTCATGTTTGTAGCAAGCATGAACCCATGTCCTTGCGGCTACTATGGTGACCCTACACATCATTGTGTCTGTACCCCGGGACAGATACAACGCTACATGAACAAGATTTCCGGTCCGTTACTCGACCGCATCGATATCCAGTGCGAAATCAGTCCTGTACCTTTCAAGGACATCTCCAAGGCAGCCCCAGGAGAACCAAGTGCCAGAATCAGGGAAAGAGTAATGAGAGCCCGAGAGATTCAGGCAGAAAGATTCAAGGATTTCAAGGGAATACACTGTAATGCCCAGATGACGGAACGTATGATTCATCAATTTGCGGAACCAACAGAGGAAGGAATCAATCTCCTTAGAATGGCAATGGAGAAGCTATCCCTTTCTGCACGTGCCTACAACCGTATCTTAAAAGTTGCCCGCACCATTGCCGACCTTGCCGGAAGCCAGCAGATAGAACCTCAACACCTGGCAGAAGCTATCGGATATCGGACACTAGATAGGGGAGATTGGGCAGAAAGAGGACATTTCTAAGACAATTATCAGCCAAAACATATAAGAAATTCGTCCAAAGAAGGGGTATTTTTTATTGCACAGTAAGAAGATTGATTATTAAAACAGCAATACTCAATACAATAGTAAATGATAATGATTGTGCTACCCTTATCAGAAAGACCTGAAGGGCAAGTACAAAAAAGGCTCTAGCTTTCCAGCCCGAGCCTTTTTTAGTATCTGAATTTTAGAAATTACACCTTATTATATATATAAAGGAGAAAAAGGGCATCTAATTATTCCGCATTTCCAACATTTTTTTGTAATTTTGCACCCAAATAACAAAAATATATTAGCTAATATGGAACAAAAGAATTTCAAACGTACCACTGTTACGGCAGCATTGCCTTACGCTAATGGTGGTGTGCATATCGGCCACCTGGCAGGTGTTTATGTGCCAGCCGATATCTACGTACGCTATCTTCGCCTTAAAAAGCAAGACGTTGTTTTCATCGGCGGTAGCGACGAGCATGGTGTACCTGTCACCATCCGTGCCAAGAAGGAAGGCATTACCGTACAGGAAGTAGTGGATCGCTATCACAACCTCATCAAGAAGAGCTTCGAGGATTTCGGTATCTCTTTTGATATCTATAGCCGCACAACTTCTGAGGTTCACAATAAGTTTGCTTCTGATTTCTTCCGTACTCTTTACGATAAGGGCGTTTTGGAAGAGAAAGTAGAAGAGCAGTTCTGCGATGAGGTTACCGGCGAGTTCCTTACCGACCGTAACATCGTCGGTACCTGCCCTCGCTGCGGTGCAGAAGGTGCATACGGTGACCAGTGTGAGAAGTGTGGTGCGACCCTCTCTCCAGAAGAGTTGATCAACCCTACCAATAAGAACAACCCTGGTCATGGCCTCGTCAAGAAGCCTACCAAGAACTGGTATCTCCCACTGGGCAAGTATCAGGATTGGTTGAAGCAGTGGATCCTGGAAGGTCACAAGGAGTGGCGTTCCAATGTTTACGGACAGTGCAAGAGCTGGTTGGATATGGACCTGCAGCCTCGCGCAATGACCCGCGACCTGGATTGGGGTATTCCTGTTCCTGTAGAGGGAGCAGAAGGCAAGGTGCTCTATGTTTGGTTTGATGCCCCTATCGGCTACATCTCCAACACCAAGGAGCTTTGCGATGCACAGCCAGAGAAATGGGGTACATGGCAGAAGTGGTGGCAGGATCCAGAGACACGTCTCGTTCACTTCATCGGTAAGGACAACATCGTGTTCCACTGCATCATCTTCCCTACCATGCTGAAGGCTCACGGCGACTATATCCTGCCGGACAACGTACCAGCCAATGAGTTCCTGAATCTTGAGGATGATAAGATTTCTACCTCTCGCAACTGGGCAGTATGGTTGCACGAGTATCTCATAGATCTCCCTGGCAAGCAGGATGTCTTGCGCTATGTATTGACAGCCAACGCTCCAGAGACCAAGGATAACAACTTTACCTGGAAGGATTTCCAGGAGCGCAATAACTCTGAGTTGGTTGCCGTTTATGGTAACTTCGTAAACCGTGCTCTCCAGCTCACCAAAAAGTACTGGGGCGGCGTGGTTCCTGCCTGCGGCGAATTGCAGGAGGTTGACCAGAAGGCTATCGCTGAGTTCAAGGATGTGAAGGAGAAGGTTGAGCAGTATCTCGACGTATTCAAGTTCCGTGAGGCTCAGAAGGAGGCTATGAACCTGGCGCGTATCGGTAACAAGTACATCACAGAGTGCGAGCCTTGGAAGGTTTGGAAGACCGATCCTAAGCGTGTGGAGACCATCTTGAACATCTCCCTCCAGCTGGTTGCCAACCTTGCCATCGCCTTTGAGCCATTCCTGCCATTCTCATCAGAGAAACTCCGCAAGATGATCAATATGCCAACCTTCGAGTGGACTCAGTTGGGCAGTACAGACCTCCTCAAGCCTGGTACACAGCTTGGTGAGCCTGAGTTGCTCTTCGAGAAGATCGAGGATGAGGTGATTGAGAAGCAGCTCCAGAAGCTCGCTGACACCAAGAAGGCTAACGAGGAAGCTTCTTACAAGGCTGCCCCTATCAAGCCAGAGGTCAGCTTCGATGATTTCGAAAAGCTCGACATCCGCGTAGGTCACATTCTGAACTGCGAGAAGGTGAAGAAGTCTAAGAAGCTCCTGAAGTTCACCATTGATGATGGTTCAGGCGTAGAGCGTACTATCTGTTCAGGAATCGCTGCATACTATGAGCCAGAGCAGTTGATCGGCAAGGATGTACTCTTCGTTGCCAACTTTGCTCCTCGCAAGATGATGGGTATTGAGAGTCAGGGTATGATTCTCTCTGCCGTTAACTTCGATGGCTCACTCAATGTCACCTCTCTCTTGGGTCAGGTAAAGCCAGGAAGCCAGGTAGGATAATCGTTTCGAAAAAAGCTCTATATCTTCAATACTGAGGATATAGAGCTTTTTCTTTTCAGCTAAAGGAGTAAAAGTGGTATAATCAACTAAAGCCCAAACCGATAGCCTACCGTAAAGGTAAATACCTTGTTCTTGGAATCGCCGGCATCAGTCTTATTCACCTTGGTCAAGCCGATATGATAGCGGGCATCCAGAATCACATTCATATACTCATACGATAAACCCACAGGAATAGACACATTCACCTTCTTGGCTGCGTATGTGCTTTCCACATCCCGGCTTTCCTTGTAAAGAGTAGAACCCGTCTTACTATCCTTCTCCAAATCAGTTTCTTCCGACAGCATCTTGCCATCTCCACACAAGAACCCCACCTGTGCACCAGCCATAATGGCAAACTGAGGAGCCACGTATGCCTTCAGCATCAAAGGCACCTGAACATAGTCAAGATTCAGGCGATGATCCTTCACACCCGTATATTTCTTGATTCCATTATTACCCGTATCCCCATTCACAGCCATCTCATAATCACCCCAGCGGGCACCCTGACGGGCATAATAAGCCCCCAGAGAAACACCCAGGTAATCTGTGGCACGATACTCCACATCGAGTCCACCCATGAATCCCGCCTGACTCTTGGATTTCACCTCCCGGTTGTTTTCCGTTGGCAGATAGATGGAATTATCACTCAGATTGGCAATAGCCACACCTACTCGGGGTATCACCGAGAATTTACCTACAGGATTCTCCCCACCTTGCGCCATTGCCCCCATAGCAGAAAGCAACAGCATCATCACGATAGCAATATTCTTTTTCATCATATTCATTTTTTGAATTACACCTTATTATATATAGAGAGATAAATTCAATTCTATATATAGATAAACTCAAAAACACGAAGAATATTGCATCCATACTGAATAAGGTTAGACTTCTATAGATAATACGTTTTAATAAATGAATCTCGTAAAGCTCTATATCCCAGCTCGGATATAGGGCTTTTTTATGTGAGATGCAGTGTGCACCAAACCTGTTAATTATAAGTAATAAAAACAAAAAAACTGTTGCTTTTGTTACTTATACGAAACAAAAAGAGTATCTTTGCGGAAAGTTTTACTCGTATGAAACGTCAGGGGACGGCAAGGTTGTGGTATATGTTTCTTGCAACAGCAATGGTTTCACACAACATTAAGTACGCAGAAAGACTCCATAAAGCGGCATGTTGGAGATATTCTCTTGTTGACGATAAGGCAACATAGAATAACGTATGGCAGATATGTCAGGGTGCTCCTTAAGATAGTTATGCAATGAGGTGGCTTTGATGCTTGTACCGCCTTTTACTTCTATAGGCAATAATGCCCCTTCACGCTGAACGAGGAAATCCATTTCCATACGAGAAGTATCAGAACTGTAATAATAGATGTGGGTAATACCCGATGCAAGCAACTGCTGAAGGACATACTGTTCTGTGAACGCTCCTTTGTACTCCGTGAATACGTTATCGCCAAGTAACACATCCTTTGCAGCGGTATCAGCCATAGCCCCCATCAGTCCACAATCGCACAGATACAACTTGAATGCCGACAAGTCTTCATAAAACTTCAACGGCAACTCAGGCTTTGTCACCTTAGTTATTTTATAAACCAAACCGGCATCCACTAACCACTGTATGGCTAACTCAAATTCCTTGGCTCTGCCACCCTTTTTCAATACCCCATAGACAAACTTCTTATTCTCTTTCGAAAGCTGACCGAGTATGGACTGCCATACCATATCTATGCGAGGCACCTCCTGTGCAGGAGCATGCTTGGAGAAGTCGCTTGCATAATTGGAGAGAATTTCATTCTGAATAGTGCGCACTTGCCCGAGCAATTTGTTTTCCATATACATCTTCACAACTTCAGGCATTCCGCCCACGTAATAGTATTGACGCAAATAATCTTTCAGTTTTTCGTGGAACGCATTCATCAACGCATAATCCTTGCTGTGCATCAACTTGAGCAGCTGGTCCTCTCCCATGGCCATAAGAAATTCTTCAAAATCCATAGGGAACAGACGCATTGTCTGAACCTTGCCTACGGGAAATGACACACCTGCATGCAGGGCAACCCCCAACAGCGAACCTGCCACCACAATATGATACTCTGGAGCATCTTCGCAGAAATACTTCAAAGCTTCCAACGCCTGTGGGAATGCTTGCACCTCATCCAAGAATATAAGGGTTTTACCAGGAATTATATCCACACCAGTCAAAGCACTTAATCCTCGAATGATTCTCGCCGTATCGAAGTCGCCTTCATATATGGCTTGCAGGTTATCATTCCTATCGCAACTTACATAAGCAAGATTATCAAACTCTGCACGACCGAATTCTTTAAGAATATAAGTCTTGCCACATTGTCTTACCCCGTTTAATATCAACGGCTTATGACACTCTTGATTTTTCCATTCTACAAGCTTAGCATATATCTTCCTCTTCATATCTTTACACTTTTAGACACATGATACTATCAGATCATTACACTTTTCGACACATGATAATATCGAAAGCTTACACTTTCTGACACGTAATATCAATGCAAAACTACACTTTTTTACACATACGACCAAATAAACATTGAGCATAAAGCGAGATTTTAAGATATTTTAAAACAACAGGTACTTCAAACCATGAAAACAGGTAGCACGAAACCACCACACTGCCATATCATCCACTCAACAGGTATCAAGACACGATGAAGGGTCTATACGCCACTTGTCATCGTGGCATATAGACCCTTGTCGTTTCCCGTGAGGTGCGGGTGACTATAATTGCAGGGCACCTTATACTCCTGCCCAGCTTAGGAGTTTATCTAATGTTATTAATTTCCAAGTTGTTATTAATATTTAATACCTCCACATGTTATGGAGTGGAATCTTTTTCCAAGAAATTTTGGTCGTACATGATCCGGAGAATTTGCATAATTCTTACCAGATTCATCTAATCGCCACCCTTCATCATCACTTCCTGTCATAACCTTTTGATCTTTTGACAAAGTTAAATCTACAAATTCAGTAGGTACAAAATCAAAGATACGGATACCTGCAGCGGAAATATTACCTAATGTCACCGATATTAGCCTAGGACAATTGAGAAAGGCACAGTCACTTATAGATGAAACTATCGGAGCATAGATTGTTTCAAGACGATTACACTCCTGAAAAGCATACCGGTCTATACTCTTTACATGTGGCAAGCTAATAAATTTCAGCGGTTGACAATTCGAAAATGCATTAGACGGCAAAGCCTCAACTCCGTAAACAGTTAATTCTATACTGCCTTCACTTGCACTTTTTAGAGCTTCTCTTATAGCATCAAACACACTCTTATCTGCATTTGCATCTAAAGTGATTTCAATGTTCTTTTTGTTCGCAGCCAAAGCCTTTTCTATCACCAGTAAGGCATTTTCTGTAGTTGTTACAGCATCGCCCCCTTCGATAACGCTGCCTGTACTCCAATTAGTAACATTTACATTTCCTACCGCAGCCTTATCCTTACCTATTTTTACATTATAGGTATAGCTCTGAGCATATTCGTGAGCAGGAATACCCTTTACAAACAAGTCTTTTGACAATGTTGGATTGCCATCTTCATTATTGTATGTCACTGTGAGTTTGAGGAAATTCTCTCCATCTTTTTTTTCACCAGGTGCAACCAATGCATAGAAGACATTATTGCCATTCTCATCAGGAGTTGGATCTTTATAAGCTGTGATTTCTTCTATGTTCTCATTTTCTCCTACTTGCTCTTCTGCCGAAACATGAAGTTTTGAATAAACTTTTACATCGGTAAGCACAGGCTTCAGTCCATCGAATTCATTGCCAAAAGAACTTACTCTGACAACAACACGAGCTGTTTGACGCTGAAAATATAACTCCAACATTCTATCTTGAGGAGCTTTAGCCTCAATTCGACTAGCCCACATATAATCAGACTTGGCTATTTTGTCAAGGGTAGATTGGTCAGCAGACACATATCCACTATATATCGTATTTACAGTGTTTTCACTTGCGCTATAAGGGTATATTGCTCTGAATTCCTGTACGCCACCCGTCCAACACAAATAGTCACCATTTTCTGGTATCCAATTGTCACCACTTTTAGTGTAATTTACGGTTTTACCATTAGTCAATATGCGGATTAAATCGCCATCATTAAACACAGATAGAGCTTCTTCTGTTTTGCCCACTGGATTACTACGTGTAAAAATACTATTTTTACCAACGTTGGCTGTAACCTCAACTACATTGCTCAAAGTATTTATACCTTGCTCTTCCTCATTAGAGCAAGCAGCGAGCATTGCAACAAATGCTAATGCGCCAATATATTTTGTTATCTTCATATTTTGTATCTATTAATGTCAAACAAACTTTTATTCTGTCTCTAAATTGTCGGTATGCTCTTCCCCCCAAGGACTTACCCCTATGTAACTTATCTGTACCACATCCTTGCCTACCAATAAATGCAACTGATGGCTTTTCCCTGACAAAAATACAACATCATTTTCTGTAGCAGTCCAAACATAAGAATTGCCATTCACTTTAAAACCGATGCTAAATTTCCCAGATGTGACAGACTGTGGAATTACAATAGCTGAATAGTTGAAAGTTGGATGGGCTGTTTTTTCATCGGCTCCATTGAATTTAACAACCTCAGGAGTAATAGCAGTTGCACCTTGGGTGTTATCAACTTTTGCAACTATTGATTCTGCTGTAAAATCCACCTTACTACTTAGGATAGTTCCATTTATCTTTACATCTGTTACTGATTCTGCCGTAATAGGCTTTTCCCTGTTTTGGTTAAACTCATCTCTTAGCTCGATAGTCAGATTCAACTGACTAAGGATATGGGAGAATGTAATGTCAACAGCTTGGTTGGCATTCAATTCCGTACCAGGAGTGAAGTTCTTTTGTCTATAAACAATGAAGTCTGAAGTATAGTCATTAGCATTGCTTTGGTCTGCCTGTACAGCAAAAGCGTAATCATTATTTCCGAAGACTTTAACTTTGCCATTTGCATCTTCGGTAGTCTCCTGATATGGCGCATAAGCCAGAATATCAACAGCGGTAGTTGAATTCTGCCACAACATCTGGGTAGCAGGATTCCAATTGCTGCCTTCCTTTGTTACCTTGACATTATCATAGGTATAGGTTGTACTATTAGCATTGTTAATGCAGAAGCCAAACGAATTAAGCTTGTCGGTGCTGTTTCCATAAGAGGCACGGGTATTCATGCCATCTACGCTTGTCATGATTCTGACCACATTATCCATTGGATAATTGCTCTGTGCCAATTCATCCTCACTGGAGCAGCTGGCAAAAACTGCCGTTGCCAAAGCTGCCATTGTTAATATTTTAATTGCTTTCATATTGTCGAATTTTATGTTTTAATTTTAAGAAAGTTAATCATAAGCCTCACCCTTGATAGGTTCGCCTGTAGAACCCCAGTCGGAGATGTTTACATCGCCAAGTTTTATGACGTCACGTCCTACCTCCAGGTTGATGGTGGTAATCTTGCCACTCTCAAACTTGAAAGGAGTTCCATTGTCGTAGATGAAGTCCTTTCCGCCAATGGTGATGGTAATCTTCTGAACACCATCCTGCGGGATGATGATGGAAGCATATTTCTTGTTGGCGGTTATAGCCGGCATGTCGAAGTCGGCTTTGTCTTCTGCTACAGCAGATGGAGTGACAACCTTGGTCAGATAATTGACGGTTGCTTTTTTTGCGGCATTGCCTACAGCTACCTTATCTACGGTAGGTCCTTCTGTTCCCCACTGGTTCTTATAGGTAAGGTTCACCACAAGTTTTGCCATTACATGGGTAAAGGTAAGAGGTACAGTCTGCTGTTCATCAACATTATAGGATAAGCCATCTTTGTTGACTGCCACCAAGAGGTCGCTTTCTGTTTGCTTGTTCACATCGAATGTATATTCTCCGGCAGAAAGGTCGGATATTGCTGAAATAGGGTATACACCGATGAAATAATGCTTGTCTCGGTTGTTCTTCCAAAGCATCTGTGGAGTAGATACCCATGAGCCGTTTGTCAGCTTATTAATGGCGTTATTCACCACACGCTCGCGTGTCTCTGGAGCAATAGTTGCATCGCCAGTCCAGGCATATACACTGATTTCATCACCCTCTTCAAAGGTTTGTCCACCCTTCTCATCTGTGGCAACACGTGTCATATTGCCGATACTGGTTGAAACGGTGATGTACTTGGAGGTCTCGCCTCCGATACCGTTCTCGTTGTCTGAACAACTGCCCAATGTCAAAGCCATTGTCATCAGGGCAAAGAGATAAGTCTTTGTTTTCATTGTCTTTTACTTTTATGTTTATATTCTTGTTTTGATTCTTGCTTAAATGAGAGGATTGCTTAATCTTCAGGATTCAGGATTTCACCACGATATATCCATTTCTCAGTCCAATCATCTATCTTCGTGCTCGTAAGATACATGTAAGGTTTCATCTCCTCAAATTCCAAGTTGATCTTGTACTTGCCGCCAGATTTCATGACAGGAGCTTCGATGTCGTAGTTGCTAACTACTCCCCCAGGAGAAATCAGTTGGATAAACAACTTGGTGGTATGAAAACCGTTGGCTGTCGGCATCAAGCGTAATGTTTCCGTTTTTAAAGTTTCGCCAGGCACTGCGATTCTCAAAGGTATATCACACTCTTCCTTGGTATAGCTTGCCGTCCCGAATGTTCCATCCTCATTCTTTTGCAGGGGAAGGAGTCCGGTTGCCACATTCAGAACCTTGCCTATCATTGCAAAATTGTCAGGAACTCCTTTAATGAAGATGGTCAATTCTGCAAGTATATGGCGCATTTCATTTTTTGTTATGTAGTTGACATTTGATTTGTCTATACCGATGTCCGTGACTCCATAATAGGCATGTTCGGGTGAAGCACTCGGATCCGACAGTCCGATTACCAGACTGTTTATGTTGTCAACGGCTCTTGTCTGCTCACTGATGGTGAACGGATCCACCAGATTGGTGGTGGTGAGAATGCGGTAGTTACCTTCCGGCAGGTCATATCGCTCTTTTGCCATTTCCTGCGCACTGCCATGCTGGCTTTGCGCCACCTGCGTGCCGTCTGTAGCATTCACAATCCATGTCTTCACGTCCTTCACTTCCGTGCCCTCATCGGCTTCGTCAGCCCAGGCAAGCGAAACCGACAAGCCTCCATCCCCTTCGCCATCATGGACATCATGATCGCAGCTAGCCAATAGGCATGGGACGCATAGCAGCACCCATAACCCAATATTAAATCTTCTTTTTGCTCTCATTTTCTATCTTGTTTTATGGGTTACTGATGATGATTTGTAGTCTCTACTCGGCGGGCTTTTGGGGCTTCACGAGATCCATCGCTTCCCTTTCCTACTACCGAGATGCGGCTTGCTGCAATACCTCTCTTCACAAGCCAGGTCTTCAGGGCTTGTGCTCGCTGGCGGGAGATGCGTCTGTTGACTGCCACGCTGCCCTTTGTGTCGCACCAGCCAGTCACCGTCACCTTCATTTCAGGATTCTCCTTCAATATATGGAGGATGCTTTTCAGCTTGGAAACCTCGCTTGGACGAATGGTGATGCGGTTGAAGCTGAAGTAGATGACAGGGAATGTCACCTTTACAGGTTCTTTAATATCCTGTTCAACAACTTTTGTTTCAGCCTTATCCACCGTTTCTTTTTCTTTCTGATTGACATTCTCCGAAAGAATGGTATCTTGATGTAGAACTTCCGTTTGTGGAACTGATGGAGTTTCAACTATCTTGTTTTTCTTTTTTGAGAAGCTGATTCCCAGTCTGATTCCGCTTTCCCATACGAAGTTGTTCTTGTGCAGATGTTCCGGCATTCCGTCCATACGTTCTCCTGAAAGGCGTGTCAAACCGGAATAGATGCCCAGATTAAGATTGGAGGTCAACTGGTAACCTGCCTGCAAACTGGCTCCATAGCCCAGATGCCAGCGGGTAGAGCCTTTCATCACCTCAGCATGATCTGCCAGGGTCTGAATATCTGCGCAGGTGGTCACTGCATAGAGATGAGGAGATACGGCTACAGTCCATCGGCTGTGGGCGGTATTGCGTAACAGCCCCAGCAGATTCACGTGAACCCTTGCACCATACCAGCCCATCCTGACATGGCTTTTCAGTTGGGAATATTCCCAGCTATCCATGCCCAGGACACTTGCCTTGTAGAGCATGCCGTCGCTGCCCAGCCAGTAGTTGCGCTCCACGCAGCAGTCTTGTGCCGACAGGTTCACCTCTCCATATCTGGCAGAGAGTTCTGCTGAGAAAATGGGGTTGAAACGATAGCCGCCATAGATGCCGGCAGCCCAGCCCAGGTGGGTCTTGTCATGTCCGAAACTGGAAAAAGTGGATAAGCCGAAAGGCAATCCGCCATCCACGCCCAGATACCATCCTTTGGAATCTGGCAGGTTACTATCGCTGGCTTCCGCTTTCGCAAAGGAAAAGGAAAGAATGGAAACAAGCACAGCAACCAGTAATCTGATCTGTGTCGTTGAACGATTCATCATATTACTCTACATTATTGTCATTACTTACTACATTATTTTCATTTACTTACTTCAGAATATATAAGAAGCTTTCCGAAATGATGATTTGGAAAGCCCAATCTTGATTGATGGTATAAGATTCAAATATTTCTTTCGTGCCACAAAATTAGTGTTTTTCACTGAAAAAGGGTGTCGCATTCCCCTGAAAAAGTGTCGCATTCCTACCAAAAAGGAGTAGCATTCCTAGGAATGCTACTCCTTTTTGGTAGATTTTCTCCATTCTGTAGGCGAGCACCCTGCCTTGGTCTTGAAGATGCGGTAGAGATGGGTGCGACAGGAAAATCCGCACTCGGCAGAAATGATATCGTTGCTGTAGTCGGGATTCTCCTGCATCATCTTCTTGGCTGCATCGAAACGGATCCCGCTGAGCCATATCCTGAAGTTGGAATGCAGACACTGGTCGAAGAACAGACTCAGTTCGTTCTTCGAAATGCAGAGTGTGTGGGAAAGTATAAGCATGTTCACGTTACAGTCCTTGTAGCCCTGATTCTCACACCAGGCATCCAGGCTCTGCTGGATAAAGTTCCTGCGTTCATCAGAAATAATCTGCAATTGCCTTGGTTTATCATCCGCAGGATCCTGCTGTATGTCAGAATTTTCCTCTGCCCCCCCCATTTCCGGTTTCAGATGGAGGGTTGTTTTCCTCTTCCTTGTCCAGGAGCTCTTCGGTAGGAATGTAATTGCTGCCAAGGGCTATGAATGTAAGATTGAAGAACAGCAGTGCCATCAGCCCCACAGGAGCCAGTATATATAATAAGGTGGTAGAGAACATGGCTACCGGCAAGACAAGGACCGGGAGACAGAGGATGAATATGCTGGCTCGTGAATATCTCACGTAGGGCAACATATCCGTAGCCGCCATCGTTTCCAGCATCTTCCTGCGCCTGTTCATCTCCCGTATAATCATATATATGCAATAGGATACACTCACGCAAAACAGTACCAGCATCAGATAAAGTTCTTCTCTAATATACAGACTTTGGTGAAGGCTGACGCCCACGCAGAAGATCAGGATGATGGCGGCATAGATGGCACCGCACACCAGATACATCTTCCTGCGGTTGGCACGGGTGGTCTCCAGATTATAGATGCCCATGCAGATGAGCGAGAAGCAAGGGGTATAGATGAGAATGTTGATCACCGCCCCCAGATCATCGTCTATGGCACGGAATCCGAACTTCATCTGTATCACATATTGTATCGCCAGACCTGTGATGGCTGCTGCTATCATCCATCTTGAACGTTCGTATCGTTTGTTCTTCCATCTTACATGCAGACAGGAGAGTGCCACGATGAAGGCATTGATGAACATGAAGATGAAACAGGCAAACTGAAGTAAAAACAATGAATCCATACGCTTCCTATCTTATGTTTACTTGCTTAAATTTCTAATTACTTGCTTTATGAGTATCAAAGTCGTATATTCCAACAGCGTAAGATAACTATTTATATAGTGTAAAGTCTATGTATTATGCGCCGTGCATCGTTCGAAGTAAGCACGTGCATCGTTCGATGTGAGAGCGTGCGTCGTTCGACGCACGTGCTTACTTCGTTCGGTGTGAGTCGCAAAACAAATAGGCAATACACCTCTTTCCCTGCAGGAATGAGCGTATATTGCCTATTATGAATAGATGTGATGATATATAGAGTATCATCTTTTCCTTGTTTTTCTATTATCCGTAGATAACCTTACCATTCTCATCCTCGTAAGGAGTCATATCCTTAGCATACTGGTTCATGGCACGGAGGCTCATACCCATAGATGAGAAACCACCATCGTGGAAGAGGTTCTGCATAGTTACCTTGCGGGTGAAGTCTGAGAACATCATTACGCAATAGTTAGCGCAATCCTCTGCTACCGCATTTCCGAGTGGAGACATCTTGTCAGCAAAGTCCATCATATTCGCGATATCCTTGATACCCTTACCTGCAGTTGTTGCTGTAGGGCTCTGAGAGATGGTATTGATGCGGACATGCTTCTCGCGACCATAGATGTAACCGAAGCTGCGTGCGATGCTCTCAAGCATGCTCTTGGCATCAGCCATATCGTTGTAACCGAAGAAAGTACGCTGAGAAGCTACGTAAGTGAGAGCTACTACAGAACCCCACTCATTGATAGCATCCAACTTCTTGGCTACCTGCAACATCTTGTGGAAAGAGATAGCAGAAATATCCAAAGTCTTGTTCAAGAAATTGTAGTCGAGATCATCGTATGTACGATGCTTACGAACATTAGGGCTCATAGCAACAGAGTGGAGCACGAAGTCAATCTTGCCACCGAGCTTCTCCTGAGCCTCAGTGAATACCTTTTCCAAATCCTCAACGCTGGTCGCATCCGCTGCGATGATAGGAGCGTTGATCTGTTCAGCGAGCTTATCCAGCGTACCCATACGCAAAGCCATAGCTGTGTTACTGAGTGCGATGGTAGCACCCTCTTCAGCAGCCTTAACGGCTACTTTCCAAGCGATTGATTCCTCATTGAGTGCACCGAAGATGATGCCACGCTTGCCTTTTAACAAATTGTGAGTCATTGTTATCTTAATACT
>JABLTS010002724.1_pt1 | contig 16380 bp, 8 predicted proteins | sample 7160081 | NCBI WGS metagenome assembly JABLTS01 (sample SAMN14651231, study PRJNA627086) | human gut metagenome | isolation source: feces | host: Homo sapiens | reverse complement strand
ACTGGTGCTCTTCGGTATCGGTGCCCTGATGTTCATACCGGGAAGCAGGATCAACAGTTTCTACTTCTTCGTTCTGTCGCTGTTTGTAATAGGATGCGGACTGACCTGTCTGGAAACGAGTGCGAATCCTTATACTACGGTACTGGGACATCCTGACAAGGCGGAGAGCAGAATCAACCTGTCGCAGTCGCTCAATGGTATCGGATGGATTGTAGGACCGTTGGTTGGCGGACTGCTTCTGTTCTCGGGTGTCAACATTGCTATTCCTTATGCCCTGGTGGGTATCTTCGTGCTTGCTGTGGCACTGATCCTATCAAGGATTAAGTTGCCAGACCCAAGGAGAGCGCATGAGGCGGATACGAACGAGATGGTGGAGGAGAAGCCGATGCGAGTGATGGCATTCGGTTTCGGTATGCTGACCTTGTTTCTTTATGTGGCTGCCCAAACGGGTGTGAACAGTTTCTTCATCAACTATGCTGAGGAGAATATTCATTTTGAGAAGCAGACTGCCAGTCTGTATCTCGCCTTTGGCGGAATGGGTCTGTTCTTTATCGGCAGGTTGGCTGGTGGTGTCATCATGAATTATATCCAGCCAAGGCTGGTGCTGCTGGCTTGTGCCATCCTCACCTTTGTAGCCACATTGATTGTGGTGGTATGCAGCGGAACCTTATCTCTCATTGCGTTCTTCGCCCTGTATCTGGGAGAGAGCATCATGTTTCCGACTATCTTCTCGCTGGCATTGAGGGATGCGGGGACAAAGACCAAATTGGCCTCTTCGTTGCTTATCATGACGATTGTGGGTGGTGCGGTTGCTCCAGTAATCATGGGGTATATAGCAGATACTACAGGGAGTATGCCGATAGCCTTTCTCATACCGCTGGTATGTTATGGGGTGATTGGAGGGTATGCGTTATCGAAACGCCACGTTCCTCTTTAGATAAAAGGAGGATTTTTCGAAAATCACCCCGTCCCTCCTTACCCTTAAGGAAGGCTCCACCTCTCTCACCAAGCCTCTCTTCCCTCAGGGACGAGAGGATGTAACCGCCCTACTCGGTGCTCGGAACCGCTACGTTCTAAGGTTGGTGGGGCATCAAAGCCCTCGCCATCTTGTGCGGGATGGGACCGCCGGGGACAAAGGCTTTGCATAAGCAGATTCATATAAATTTATAACAGAGTAATCATGTATACGTTTTTAGAAAATATGTTCAAGGTGCTCAAAGTGGCAGCCAATAATGAACAACAGAAAGATTTGGCAGCTTTGGCGATTTGTGCGAATAATTTAGAAGCTATTGCTGTCCTGCAAAGACTCCATCAGTATTGCTTGAATATAGGCGACTTACAACATGCTGAAGAAATTCAGCAAGAGATTATCAGATGCCAAAATGAAATATCACAAGAGATTTTGGAAAAGGCATTAAGAAACAGAAATAATGCATAGGCATAAGTGGTAATAATGCGGTATTTGTACTATAGCCATATCCTTTTTTATGAGATAGTAGAAACGACTGAATACCAGTTAATGCTTGCTATGTTCTTTAAAGTGATACAAAAAAAACTTTTTTCAAAATACTGATAGGTGTTCCTGCTTGTAATATAGTGGGGATGTTGTATTGGTGATATACTATTTGATAAATGATTATGAAAAGAAAATTTACTACAGGTAAGGTCATCGAAAGATATTCGAATGCAATAAATGATTTAGCTGAGGTCCAAAGAGCAATTAATATAAAGGATGAAGCTGCTAGACTAAAGCATATGAGTGATGCGGGAGAAGCTCTTTCGCAAACAATAGAGTGGGCTCTTCATTGTTGCATTGATTCACATGCTTTATCTGATAATTATGAGTGCACTCCTGAGATGATAAATTCATTCTTCTTGTCTGGTACTGAGGAAAAATCGTTATATTCAGAGACCTTAACCGGAGAGAAGACAACTGTGAATTTTGATTTCTTGAAAAGCGAGAAAGCTAAAGTTACTAATAATAGAAAGCATAGAGCTGGAGATTTGGATTTTGAAAAACAGAAAACTTATGCCATTGAAATCGCAAAATTTATTCATGAATACTTGGATGATACAACACATCTTTTGACTTTGGATGAAATGTTGGCTCCTGAGCATGATAAAATGTTGGAGTTTTATTCTGCATGTAATTCGTTTTCACACCAAGACTGTTTGTTTGTGTTGCTTTTGGACAACGTTGCTATGCAAACTGCTAACTTTGAACATTTATGTCGAGTAAAATGGGATTTGGTGATAGATATGTATATGAACTCCCAGGATAACGGATTTGTAAAGAACGCTCTTTCTGCAAAATCAATTCCGTTTAAAAAAATAAATATATTGGATAGAGTTTCTGAAGATACATTCCCTCTTTATAATGGTGAAGTTCCAGTAATTATGGCCAATGGATTGCCCATGATGGCTATGTCTTACAATAACGCTAGAGATTGGAATCGCTCCTATGGCAGTAAACTTGAGAAATTGCTGGAACAGTTTTTTAAGATGAATACTCAACAGAAAGTTATTGTGGTGAGTTTCATGCATAATGCCGAGTTTGTACGTAGTTTATTTTATAGCATTGATAAATTTGGTAGGGGGCTGTCTTTCGTGATTGCAAATGATTCCGATAATAAAATGGCTTCGCTTCATGATGATTTGGCGGATAATATCATTAATTCCGGGCTAACGCCTTTGGAAGTGAATGAATGTATAAGTCGCTATTTGCCAAAGAGGGGTGAAAATAGTGAACCAGCTACATATATCTTGCCTGGTAAAGATGGATCTTGTGTTGTTAAAGCCATTGAAATGCGCTCTTTTGAGGAAAATTTTGAGGTGTTGTATCAAGGAATTGAAGAAGGATATCAAGAAAAAGAAGAAGACTTTTTAAGGGGATTATGCTCATTAACCTGGGAAGGTGCTCACCGAAAATTTGCATCAGTTAGAAATAAGCATTATCAGCAGTATGTTGCTAAGGTGGAAAAAGCATTGATGCAAGGAGATAGGTCTCTTATGCTCATCCATGAACCTGGATTTGGTGGCACAACTGTTGCGAGACAAATAGCTTATGACTTACATGATAAGTTTCCGACGCTTGTATTGAAACAATATAAAGGGGTATCCTTAAAAACCCAGTTGGAACATATATATGATATTACAAGCAAATCTGTGTTAGTTATTGCTGAGATCCCGCAGGTGGTTTCTAATGATGAATTTGAAAGATTGAAAGACCAGTTAAGCTCTACAAGGCCTATTCTTTTGTTGGGTGTAAAGAGAGGAACAACATCTAAGGATAAAGCTGTAAATAATTTGGTTGTGACTGATTGGGGAACAGATGTATGTCTGCTTGTAGATAAATTCAAACCATATCTGAATAGATACCCATCTCAGATTCAAAAAGACAAGGAGAATATGCTTGATAAAATCGTAAGAGAATCAAGTGAAGCTTATGAGCGTACTCCTTTTTTTTATAGGTCTGCTTACTTTTGACGAGGACTTTTATGCGATTCATAGCTATTTGAAGAAGTTTGTAAATGCAATACAACACAATGAAAACCAAAGAAAAGTCCTCATTTATCTTTCTCTGTGTGATGTTTATGGTGTGAAAAAAGCATTACCTGAAGGATTTTTCGCTTCTGTTTTTAATGAGCAAGATAAAATAGGAAGTTTTAGTCTTGAGACTAGATTCAACCGAGCTGATGGCATTGTCAAGTCTTTGCTCTTGCTTGATAGAAATGCAGGACAAAAAAAATGGCAGATTAGACATCCTTTCTTCTCTCAAAAGCTGCTCCCGATGTTGCTGAATGGAACTGAAGCCGCTGACAATGGTAGGCTTATGAATCTTGGCTCGTATTGTAAGCAACTCATTTCTGAAATTGCAAGGAGTAGCTATAGAGAGTTGCTTGAAGAAACGATTTTGCAACCTCTGATTATTGGAACAAAAGCTGATAGAGCAGGAGAAAACTTTACAAAGCTTGTAACTGATATGGATGCAGCTAGTCAAGAGGATGTTTTTGTTAATTTATGTGTTGATTTTCCTGAAAATCCACACTTTTGTTCACATTTAGCAAGATATTATTCAAAAAATAAGGATTTTGATAATGCCATAAAGTATGCAGACTTGGCTTTGGAAATCAGTGTAGAGAAAGATTCTATGTTGTATCATATCAAAGCTATGTGCTATTATCGAAAAATTAAGTCTATAATTGATTCTTTTAATAGCAAGAAGATTAAAAACAAGGAGGTAGAACAGGAAAATCTGAATTTTATTTTACAGAGATTGTTGCCACTAGCTAGCGAAAATTTCGAGTATGCTCGCTGCTATCAGCATGATGATGAGAAAGAGGTAACATACCTTCCGAACATTTACATGTTGATTAATGTTTTTGACTATGCCATAGATGTAAGAGGATTGGAAAAGAAGAAAGTGTTAGGAGAGGCTATTACACCATATTGCCATTGGATAGATGATGCACAGAATTTATTGGATGCTCTAAAAAATGCTTATGTATCGGATGAATCAGAACAATATACTCTCTGTGAGGCTACGATGTGGGAATCTATCAAGGATTTTTCTGAGGTGATAAGTTTGCTTAATAGTCAAATTGACAAGGGGCAAAATATTCGCTTAGTCAGAAGATTGTTGGTTAGAGCTTATATTAAAAAGAATGATAAATATAAAAATGAAAATAAGACCAATTCAAGACTTCTTTCCTTGATGGAAGAAAATATCTTAAGTGACCCTAACGAAGTGAATAACTATATGCTCTGGTTTAATGTTGCTCGTTATTCTCATATGAATATGGAAACGGTTTTGGGAAAAATGAATCAATGGAAAGGTTTGAATCCGACCAAAGATGTATTGTTCTATTGTTTTGTATTCTATGCTATCAAGGCTATAAATAATGATTCTACAGCTGCTGGTATTGCCATTAATTTATTGGATCAATGTAAGCACGCTCCAGGTGTGGACTCTGTTTATATCAAAGAGTGGTTTGTGAATGATGGACTTGGCATCAAGAAAAAAGCAGAGTTGAGGAATGGGGTTGAGGAACGAAGAAGAGTATATGGTACAATTTCCATATATAAGCATCCTGGAGATGCTCGTATAACTCTTGATTGTGGTCTTGAGGTATTTTTCAAGCCTTCTGTAAAGGGTATTACAGAAGCTAATCTTCATCATAAAGTGAGCTGCTTAATCGGTTTTTCTTATGATGGTATTAGAGCGTGGGATGAATCTGTAAAGTTGGAAGAATAGAATCTTGCTAAGGAAAATCTTGGCTTGTATCAATTGTAATGTGAGGTATTAATATATAATCATTAGTGTCCAATATTTATTGGCACTAATGATACTATTCTATTTACTAAATTCTACCAAGATATATTAATACAGGCAAGTATAGAATATGGCTGAGGAAAGAAAATTTAAGAGAATAATATGAAGAAGAATATTATTTTTGCACAATTTACGGCATTCATTGTAATAGCTATTGCTGTCAGCTTTTACATGCAATTGAATCCTATAGTAATAGCTATATTGTTGGGAATGTTATTTGTGGGTACCATTTGCTATTTGATTGGCATTTGTCGACATTTAATTATGTCAAGTGTTATTTCCTGCAAGGAGAAGATACATAAAGCCTATCGAAAATACATTCGCAAAATAGCAGTAAGTTGTGGTCGCAAAGTTAACCGATGGAAATTAGAAGATACGGGGGAAAACCACATATCTTTATTGTCTCCTATAGACGATTTCAAGAGACATAAAGAATATATTATCCGTTTAAAAAATGCGATTGACCAACCAAATGTATTCAATATAGCTTTGACTGGCTCTTATGGAGCAGGCAAGAGTTCTATACTTAAAACTTTCAAAGCATATTACCCGGAATATCATTATGTGAATGTATCGCTTGCGTCTTTTGTCGAGGTTAATATGCCAAAAAGTGATAGTACACCAAAAGGCAAAGATGATAGCTTTGAGGAGCAGTTGGAATATAGTATATTGCAACAGCTTTTCTACCATGTAAAAGCGACAAATATACCAGAATCAAGATTCGGGCGTATAGAAAGAACATCAAGTAGAAAACGGATTTTGATGGCTGTGAGCATATTGGTGTTTGTTGTAGCAAATTTATTTCTGTTTTGCCAGGTACAGGTGAACAAGTACTTCTTGATTCCAGCAGAAGTCTTGAAATCTTCATCTTTATTTGGAATAAGTATATCTGTATTCGTTATTGGTATATGTGTTATTTTATTCAAACTTATTCTTTTCATAAAGAAGATTAGCATCAAAAACCTAACGTTAGATAAGGCTACGTTAGAATTTGAAGAGAAGAAGAATGTTTCCATTATGAATCGCTATTTGGATGAGATTCTTTATCTCTTCCAGGAAAAGAAGTATAATGTGGTAATATTTGAAGATATAGACAGATTTGAAAATACTCATATATTTACAAAACTGAGGGAGTTAAACCTGATTCTTAACCAGTCTGAAGAAATAGAAAGGAGAATTGTCTTTCTATATGCATTGAAAGATGACATTTTCGCCAATGCAGAAGAACGGACTAAGTTCTTTGATTATATCGTTCCTGTTATTCCTTTTGTGAATGTTTCTAATTCTGGAGACTTGTTCAGAAGAAAAATAGCAAATTTACATATTCCAGAGGCAGAGGTGCGCTCTTCATTTATTACGGATATATCCGCATTTGTAAACGATATGAGGGTATTGACGAATGTCGTGAATGAGTTTGACCTATATCGTAACTTACTTGACAAAAAATTGAATAAGGAAAAATTATTGGCTATGATTCTGTATAAGAATCTCTATCCTACTGATTTTTCTTTGTTGCATCAAAACAAGGGCGTGGTCTATGAAACTTTTATATCTACAGGATTACTAAAGGATGAAATCAAAAAAGATGATTGGAAGCGATTAGAGGAAATAGACTTGGAGATACAAGCTATATCAGAAGAGACACTTCGGTCTATAGAAGAATTACGCGCAGTTATTGTCGGAAAGATACTTAAATTATGGCCAGGTTCAGGTTGGGAAATATACTGTGATGGTTGCAAAACAGATATAAGCAGTCTATTTTCAGAAGATAATATACAGCATATTCTTGAAGGGGATTTATTATTTAGAAATACCTACTACAGTTATAAAGTAAAGCATCTTACTGCAGATGAAATCAAATCTTCTTTGGGAGAAAGTTATAATTATAGTAAGAGAAAAGAACTAATTCAATCTATTGCGGATGACAAGATAGAAGACTTAAGAGAAGATCGCAAAGTTTTTGTGGATGCTTTATCTGCCACCAAAAAATTTACACTCTTAGATATTGCGAAATCAGATAGAAATATCTTTGAGCATGTGGACACAATAAAAGGACATGAAGAAAAATATAAGGTTCTCAAATATCTGTTGGAGAAAGGTTATATAGACGAGAAGTATTTCTTCTATATTTCTATATTCCAAGAAGGAAGACTAACACCTTCTGATCAGGAATTCCTCCTCTCTATCAAATTCAATGCACCAAAGGAATTTGATTATAAGTTACAAGAAATTCCTTCTCTTATCCAAAATCTATCTATTGTAGATTATGACCACAAAGGAATATTGAACAAAGACTTGTTGGAATTTTGTTTACTGCATGAAGATGAGTATGAGTACGAAATCAAATGTGATGCCATTCTTAAACAAATGGTTGTTCATGAACAATATATTGATTTGCTATATAAGTTTATGCAAGAAGGCGATTGTGTACCGACATTCATCAAGCGGTTAGTCCATATTGATAAAAATGTTTGGAAATTATTAGATATGGATAAGAAGCATACCAATAAGGATAAAGACAGGGTTATCTCCACGATGTTTAGGTATGCAGACATAAACGACATAAGAACAGTAAATATCTCATATCCATTCAATACTTATATAAATGATAACAACAATTATTTTGAATTGTTTGAAAATATAGATCAAGCAAGGGTTCGGAAACTTCTTGATTTGCTAGATTTAAATATTCAATCGTTGAAAGATGACAGCAATGTTACTGACACATATTCTTATATATATGAGAACAATATGTATGCGCAGACTTTAGATAATATCAAGGTGATATTTAAGCACAATGAATTGCCTGTAGATAATTTGGATTCTGCTATTTATACTTCTATAGAAGAGACAGAACTGAATGAACTACAAGGATATGTTCATCAAGAATTACCAACGTTTGTAGAGAATCTTATGTTTGTTCCAGGCAACACGAATGAGTCGTCTGATAGTATAGTGTCTTTAATGGACGAAGATATTCAAACGAGCGATATTATTAAACTTATCAAGCACAATGTTACTTTATGGGATGATTGTAGGGGTATTACTGATGATAATATCGTAAGAACTATGTTCTGGGAGAACAAAATAAAAATGACGATTGAAAATGTGAAACATTACTGCTCTTGTATAGGTTCATGGAATATCGACGATACACTGGTGGCATTCATGAATCGCAATGAGGAAAAATCCATGGAAGAATTTACCAAGCTTGTGGAAATTAATGATGAACATGAAATAAAGTTGTTAGCAAGTGTTGTTCAGTCTGACGATATTAATGACAATATAGCTTTCTCTGTATTCAACAATCATCGCCTAATAGATATATGGTGCAATGATTTGTCACAATTAAATGAAACGAGAGTAAGATATGTTGTAGATGAAGGCATTATTAGTATATCTCCAAGTACTTATCAAGACATAATTTCAGAACACCCACAAATGAGCAAATACCTTCTTTGTAAGAATCCAGATAATATTATTTCAGAGTGGGATGAATTTGCTTTTAGCATAACTACAGTAGTTGGGATGCTGAGTTGGGTAGAATATAAAAAATACCATAACTTCATATTGAATAAGATTGAATTGGAAAGTATTACGCCAACTATTGCGAATGCTTTATTATCCTATTTCTGCAAACCTGATAGTGAGTTTAACTTGTCTCTATATACGGAAGCTATGGTAAAGTCAAGTAATCCTGCTCTAAAGGTTTTAGCAAGTACATGTTGTATTGCGAAAAGAATAATTGCAATAAATGAACTGCCTAATATCTTCGCTAAGACAAAAGGTATATTTGAAGGACTTGAAAAGCAAGGAGAGGTTTATTCTATATCCAAGCAAGTGGAAGGAGCACAGCATTTCATGGATGCCCTACACCAATTCAGATATATTGGTCAGGTGAAAGAGAAAGGTGATCATCTGACAGGAAAAGTTTTAAAACGTAAACCAAAGTAAAATGGAACACAACAACACCCAACACAAATCATTCCTCTGACACCTCGACTTCGAGCCATTCACCTGTCACACCTTCTACGGTGGACAATGTCCGCCATTCGTTACCGACGAGAACAAGGAGGCATGCGACGGTATCTGAAAAAAGTTATCAAGAAGCACTGAAGGCAGAGGTGATGATTACCTCTGAGTTCAGAGAGATGTCAAGATATGGAACCACGAGGAGAAACACCAAGAGGTATGCCGCTATATCAATGAGACAGCAGGACAATACCCCAATCATCGTGGCATGAAGAAGAAGTTGATGGACTTGATGCCAGAGATACCATTTGAAGGAGAGCCGAAGACTGTGACTCGTGAGCCAAACGATATTGGAGAAAGCACTCCTGTAAACTCTGGAACGAGAGGGCGTAACCGCCCTACAGTGCTATATTTGCCCCACCTGTCCCTCCCCTGCGGGAGGGTCCTTAACCCACTCCCAAGCCCTCGCCCTTTCCAAAAGGGCAAGGGATGTAACCGCACCTTCTCGGTGCTCGGAACCGCTACGCTCTAAGGTTGGCGGGGCATCAAAGCCCTCGCCAGATATTGTGCGGGATGGGACCGCCTTACTATAGCTTGCTGAGGTAGGGAACTGCTGTTTACAGTTAATAGTTTATTGTTTATAGATTTTGTGGTAATTTGTTGATAACTTGCAGATTTCTTGCGATTCTCTTGGTGGTTTCGAGGAAAAAGCGTACTTTGATGGCTTCGGTGGTGAAGTGGTTTCTTTATTTCCTATTTTTTCTGAATGTAATAAAAGAAAAGGAGTAAATTTCTTTTTTTGCATCATCTATTTCTTTATGCTGTTCTTTGTCTATGATTTCCCAGTTTTCTGAATTGATAGAAGGGAAATATGTGTCTGCTTTTGGCATTTTTTTATCTACTATCGTGAGATACAGATTATCGGCAAGATGCATACATTGTTTATAAATACTTTCACCTCCTATGATGAATATGATGTCGTCTGTACATTTTTCAAGCGCATCTGTCAATGAGTGATACACCTCACAGTTTTCCAGTTGTATTTCCTGTTGGGTTATCACTATGTTCCGTCTCAAAGGGAGTGCGCCATGGGGGAGAGAGTCGTATGTTTTCCTCCCCATGACTATGGTATGATTCAATGTAAGTTGCTTAAATCTTTCCATGTCCTTTCTGATATGGAAGAGCAGTCGGTTCTTGTAGCCTATCGCACCGTTTTGGTCCAGGCATGCTATGATATTGATTTGCATTTCAGAATATGATTATCACCCTCTGGTATGTGAGAACTTTTAATCTTCCATTCCTGTGGGTACAGATTATTGGCACGATTGCCTATATTTTTCATCCAACCTAATGGGACATTCTGATAAGTTACTATCATGTATCCTTTAGGTGTTGTTGGAGGCAAAGTAATCGCTTCTTTACGTAGATAGTTGATAGCATCTTCGTATGAGAGTTCTACTTGTGGAATATCCGTCTTATCCAATTCAGTCGATAAGGCAAGTGACTGTGCTGGGATCAGATCCTTACCTTTTATACTTCCGATTTTGATTCCTTCGTGAAGTACTCTTAATGATTGGTTTGCTTCTTTTACAGCCTCTGTCCATTTCTTACTGATAGCATATACATCATTTTCTGTTAATGTATAATTCCATTCATCCTTATTTCTTAACCAGTTATTTTTTAATGTAACAGGTTCTTTGGTTTTTCCTTTAGCGTTCTTCTTGCCAAGATTCTTTTTCTTTTTATCGCCTTCATATATGCCATTTTTGCGTAATACAGCAATAAACAATCCTTCTCCACGGCTTATACCAGGGAAGAAATGATACATGGCTTCATCATTGATAAGACTCTTGGTAATATTCCAATTTTTTTCGATATTCAGAGGAAGAATTTCAGCTCCAAGTTCCTCTTTTATCCATTCTACGTTTTCCTCATCTTCATGGGCATTAAAGGTGCAGGTAGAATAAATCAGTATTCCACCAGGCTTCAAGCAGTTCCAAATGTCACTTACGATTTCCCGTTGAAGTTTCCAACAATTATTTACATTGGCTTTACTCCATTCAGTGATGGCTTCTTCATCTTTTCTAAACATACCTTCGCCCGAACAAGGGACATCGGCAAGTATCACATCAAATTTCAATTTTGATTTTTTGTAATCTTTTGGATAATTGTTGGTGACAACAACATCTGGATGCCCAAACTTTTGAATGTTTTCTGATAAAATTTGAGCCCTTGTCTTCATGGGTTCATTGCTGAAAAGAAGACTTCCTGCAGGAAGAGCAGCTCTTACGCATGTAGATTTGCCACCTGGTGCTGCACAGAGATCCAGCATGGTGACAGGTTCTTTGACATATTGTCGGATGGCTAAATCAACAATCATGGATGAGGCTTCCTGTACGTAGTATAGACCCGCATGGAAAAGAGGATCGAAAGTGAAGTTCTTTCGTTCCGATAAATATTTGCCTGTTGAAGGGCACCAAGGAATTATTTCAGAGGTTGTTCCTTCGTTTAAAACCGTCTCTTCAGAACATTTGAATGGATTGAGACGAATGCTGACAGTTGCATTCTCATCAATCCCTTTCATCAGTTGATTGAAGAGGTTTTCCCCCATAAGTTCTTTGGTATAAGTTTTGAAATCCTCTGGTAATTTTGTGCTTCTATCTGTTGTCATCTTGCCATTTATTTTCTTGTTAATTCAAAATCATTTGCAAATTAAAAAAATATTTTGTTTCTTTGCAACCAGTTAGCTTCATTCTTATTCAAATATAAACAAATCTTCCTCTTCTTTGGAAATCTCCTGCTTCTTAGGCTTAGGAGGATTTTTTAAGTTGCCTTTTTCATCAAATAACCCATAAGTCGTTCTGAGTACGATAAACTCTGTGCGCCGGTTCATTTGATTGCAGATTTCCTGATTTCCTTTATTCTGTTTCAGAATGAAATCCGTTGTCAGTTTATCGCCTTCCTTGAGCCATGGATATTTAGCAGCCATTTTTTTGCTGATAGTCTTAGGTTGCTCTTTTCCATAGCCTACTGGTGTAAGTCTGTCTTTGGCAATTCCGTGCTGGATCAGATAGTTGACTACCGATTGTGCTCTCTGTTGAGAAAGGTGTTTATTATATTCAGCACTTCCTTTATAATCACAATGCGCACTAAGTTCGATGGTGACATTTGGATTTTCTTTCAATAAGTTTACCAATTCATCCAGTGCTTTTGTACTGTTGGCAGTAAGGGTAGCCTTATCAAAATCATAGAAGATATTATCTATTAATACCGGTGCCGTGATGGAAGCCAATGGGAATTGTAAGGTATATTCCTTACTTTCCTTAGCAGAATCTACTCGAATTTCTTCTTTGTGATTGAGGAATCCTTTGCAAGAAGCCATCAGGAGATAATCTACCTGTGGTTTGATGACCATACTGAATGAGCCATCACCTTTGACTGGTAGTTTTTTATATGTTCCATCGTTTCCGACAACCATTACTTGGGAAGCCGGTAACTCATAACCACCCATTTCGTAAACCCAGCCTTTGATGGTTGTTACAATTTCCGGGTTTTCAAAAGAATAGATGTGGTCGAAACCTCTTCCGTCCTTTCTGTTGGAGGAGAAATAGCCTCTATTGTGTGGACCTTCGAAAGTCATTCCAAAGTCGTCACCTTCCGAGTTGAGGGGATAGCCAGGATGGAAAACCTTATATTTTTTAGTTTTTGGGTCCACTTTGGCAATATAGATGTCCAATCCACCCATTCCTACATGTCCATCGCTACTAAAGTAAAGGTCTCCATTGGGTCTGAATGTAGGGAAAGATTCATTTCCTGGAGTATTGATAGGTTCCCCCAAATTCTCAACACCTCCCAATCCTGCAGCTGTAATTCTTACTCGCCAGATATCCAATCCTCCCATTCCTCCAGGCATGTCTGAAGTAAAGTACAACCATTCTCCATCAGGAGAGATGGCAGGGTGCGCCAAACTGCTGAGGGTATCTTTGGTAATTTCCAGTTTTGTGGCTTTTCCCCAAGCCGCATCGGAACGTGGGGAGGTTACTATTTGTGCATATCTTGGAGAAGACGGGTCGGTAGTGCATTGTGTGAGATACATTTCCCGTCCATCAGGTGTAAAGCAGCAAGCTCCTTCATCATATTCCGTATTCAGCCCCGTACTGATGGCTTCTGGTTTGCTCCATTTTCCTTTGTCATCTTTTTCAGATATGAAAATATCGCCGTTTTTTGTTCCTGTAATACCACTCAGTTCATCTCCAAGCGCTTCATTTCTGGTAGATGTAAAATAGAGTTGGTCAAATTCATCACCAAAGAGCATTGGTGAATAGTCTGCTCTTCTGGAATTGAAAATATCCATTTTCTTCACCGTATATCTGCTCCCTTTTTTCTTCCATTCTGGTGCAGCTTGTGCTGATTTCAGTCCGTTTCGTGCTAAAATATCATAGCCATTTTTGCTCATTTCTTCATTTGGGAGAGAATCTAATATGGATTTAAATTCTGTTTGAGCAAGTTTGTAATCGCCGTTTTTTAGAAGTTGCCGAGCATAATTTAAGCGATTCTGGATATTGGTTTGTCCATATCTGATAGCATTTCTATAGGCTGCCACAGCTTTAGGAGTAGCATTGATTTTCTCATAGCAGAGCGCCATTTTTAAGGCTCGCTGCCCTCTTTTTTCTCTTTCTTTTGTCGGCGTTTTTGTATATGCCTGCTTAAATTGGTCGGCAGCATCATAATACTCACCTAAAGCAAGATACTTTTCTCCCTTTTTGATATTCTTATCAATACCGCATGCGGTCAATAGTAAGCTACTTACTAATATTGACAAAAATGCTAAGCCGATATGAGATTTATTCTTCTGTTCCATGTTTTTAAATAAACTCCAGTTGTTATTGCTGACTGAATGGTAATCTGAACTGACAACCGCCTTTCCAGTTGCTGCAACCATATGCCGTTTTTCCTTTGATAATGGTTCCTTGCCCACAGATAGGACAAGTTTTTCCGATGATACTGTCATCTGCAGGAAGATTTGGAGATTTTGCCTCTGTCTTTTCTGCCGTATCACCATTTTTAGGCGTTTTTTCTGCCGTATTACCCTGTTTGGGTGATTTCTTTGGAACGGTTTTCTTTCTTGGCTCTTTTTTCTTGAGGTCCTCTTCCGTTGTAATCGTCACATGGCGAGCACTGTTGTCAGACAATACGTCATTGACGATTTGGTTGATTTGTTCTTTCAGACCATTGATAAAGTCGGCTGGGGCATAGGTCTTATGCTCGATGTCTCGGAGCTTTTTCTCCCAAATACCAGTCAACTCACAACTTTTCAACAGTTCCTCGTGGATGGTGTCGATGAGTTCGATTCCGGTAGGAGTAGCCATCAAGTTTTTTCGTTGGCGCTTGATATAGTGGCGCTTGAAGAGCGTCTCTATAATGCCGGCGCGTGAGGAAGGACGTCCGATTCCGTTCTCCTTTAATGCCGCACGCAGTTCTTCGTCCTCGACGAATTTTCCTGCGGTCTCCATTGCTCGGAGCAAGGTTGCTTCAGTATAATATTTAGGTGGAGTGGTCCATTTCTCAGTGAGAGTTGGTGTATGTTCACCCGATTCGCCTTTTACGAAAGAAGGGAGCGTTCTTTCTTCTACCACTTCCTTCTTGGCATTATTTCCGCCATCGTTTCCGTTGGTATTATCAGTAGCATCATCGTCATCGGCATTTTTCGCATCCTTCGCATAGACAACTCGCCATCCTGGTTCCAGAATTTCCTTGCCGCTTACCTTGAATTCGATTTTCTCTGGTTTAGGCCCATCTTCATTGATGACTTCGCCCAATACGGTGGTCGTAGAGAATTTACAATCCGGATAGAACACACTGATAAAACGTTTGGCAATAAGGTCATAGACATTTACCTCCATATCGGTGAGTCCTGTAGGTGGAACACCTGTTGGGATGATGGCATGGTGGTCGGTCACCTTACTATTATCAAATACCTTCTTGCTTTTAGGCAACTTTTTTCCGGTAGCGGCGAGCTGCTGGACAAGCGGGAGGTACTTTTGTTGGCTCATGATCTTGGCCTGGCTTACTCCGTTGAGTATTTGTGGGCATTTCGGATAGATGTCATCTGTCAGAAACTGTGTATCTACACGAGGATAAGTCGTGTATTTCTTCTCGTATAGACTCTGGATGAGTTTCAGCGTAATATCAGCAGAGTAAGCAAATTTCTTGTTGCAATCCACTTGAAGTGAGGTGAGGTCGTAGAGGTGAGGTGGAGCTTCATTTCCCTTTTTCTTGCTCACGTTTGTAACGGTGAAAGGTTTTCCTGCGATGGTGCTGAAAGCCTTCTCGCCTTCCTCCTTGCTGGTAAACTTGCCGCTGGTAGCCGTAAACTGAGTATCGCGATAGATGGTAGCAAGTACCCAGTATGGTTCGGAAACGAAATTGTCGATTTCCTTCTGTCGGTTTACGATGAGGGCAAGGGTAGGGGTCTGTACTCGACCGATGCTGAGCACCTGTCGATTCTGACCATATTTCAATGTATAAAGTCGGGTGGCATTCATGCCGAGAATCCAGTCTCCAATGGCACGTGAAAGGCCTGCGAGGTAGAGCGACTGATATTCGGTCTGGTCTTTCAGTTCCTGGAAACCCTGCTTGATGGCTTCATCAGTCATGGATGAAATCCACAATCTCTTGACCGGGCATTTGGCTTGTGCCTTTTGCATCACCCATCTTTGGATGAGTTCACCTTCCTGTCCGGCGTCACCACAGTTGATGATACTGTCAGCGGCTTGCATAAGCCTTTCGATTGTATTGAATTGCTTGCGGATTCCTTCGTCGTTAATCAGTTTTATTCCAAAACGCTGGGGAATCATAGGCAATGCGGACAGGCTCCAGCGTTTCCACATTGGAGTATAATCATCCGGTTCTTTCAGCTCACAAAGGTGGCCGAAAGTCCAGGTTACTTGGTAACCATTACCTTCCATATAACCGTCGCGCGCAGTTGTTGCTCCAATAATCCGGGCAATATCTTTAGCTACGCTTGGTTTCTCTGCAATACAAACTATCATTCTATATTATTTCCTTTTCTGTTT
>JABLTS010045007.1_pt1 | contig 16433 bp, 14 predicted proteins | sample 7160081 | NCBI WGS metagenome assembly JABLTS01 (sample SAMN14651231, study PRJNA627086) | human gut metagenome | isolation source: feces | host: Homo sapiens | reverse complement strand
GCACTTTTTGAAAAATATATCCGGACATCCTGAGCACGCTCTACATCGTCATCGCGAGGAATTTACGGATATATTTTTCAAAAAGTGCGGTCAAGGCCTGTTTTTCTACCATGGTATTCCTCCTGAACGTTCAATTTGCTGCATCAAAGCGTAACGGATCAGTCCTCGAACCATGCCACGGCGCGGATGGGCGAACCATCGCAGTTTTCGAGCTTGAGCGGGAAGCAGCTGAACGAAAACAACCCCTTGCCGCATTTGTCGAGGTCCTTGAGGTTTTCGATGTTGACGATGTCCTTATTTTGGAAGAGCTTTTTGTGGCGTGTCAGGTTTTCGTCTGCGATGGGGTCAAGGCCGATGACGTCGAAGCCGATGCCCTTGTAGTCGCCCGCGATGATGTAATCCATCGCCGCATCATCAAGGCAGGGATAGTCGCCAAAGTAGGCATCCGTCCCCCAGCGCTTGTCCCAGCCGAGGTGGAAGAGCAGAAAATCGGCATTTTCCGCGTCTTTGCCGTATTGCAGGATGCGCTCGAGCGTGATGGCCTTGCCCTCGTTCAAGTCGCTGCACTCGATAACGAGCGCCTTGCCGATGAACTGCGAGGCGGGGAACGCGTCGAGCGTCGTGCGGCCGGCGAACAGATGCGCGGGCGGGTCCATGTGTGTGCCCGTGTGGGTGTACATGGTCAGCTTCGTCTCCTTGAAGCCGTCCTTTTCATAGGTGTTCGCGCCGGCGAAAATGGGTGTCTCCGTGCCGGGATAGACCGGCATATTTTCAGCGATGGTGTGGGTCAGGTCAAGCACGCGCATGGGAACATCTTCCTTTCTGTTGAAATCAAAATCAGAACACGAACTGCACCAGCAGCATATAGCACACCGTGCCGCCCGCGATGGAGAGCAGCATTTGTCTCTTCCACAGGTGCAGGCTGATCGTCACGGCGATGGCGATGAGCTCAGGCAGGCCGTAGGCAAAGTGCAGCACGTCAACATTGCGCAGGCAGTAGACGACGAGCATGCCGAAGATCGCGCCCGGCAGTGCTGAGCCGATGTATTGGATGTACTTGGGCGTCGGCTTTTTCGGGTTGAAGACCAGAAACGGCAGGAAGCGCGTGAGCATCGTGCCGAGCGCGCAGAGGATGATGGTGATGGTCTGTTGTAAGATCGTCATTTTACCGCCTCCTGCGTCTTGGCTTCGACGGGCTTTCTCAGCGCGGTCAGCGCGACGAGGATGCAGATCATCGTGGGAATGAGGAAGTTGTCCGCACCGAAAATGAGCAGACACGCAACACTTGCGATAAGACCGATCCACGCGCTGAAATGGTGCTTTTCTTTGAGCCACTGGTCCATGAAGATGACCACAAACATCGCCGTCATCACAAAGTCGAGCCCCTCGGTATTGAAGCGCAGAAGCCCGCCGAGGATGCCGCCGAGCGTCGCGCCCAGGAACCAGTAAAATTCATCGAGCAGCGAGACGAAGAAGTAGAACCAGCCGCGGTCCACGCCCTCGGGGATCTCCGCCGTATAGTTGACGCTGAACGTCTCGTCGCACATCGCGTAGATGAGGTAGGGCTTTTTCCAGCCCGTGCCCTTGTACTTGTCGAGCATCGAAATACCGTAAAACAGGTGGCGCGCCTGGATCATTACCGCCGTCAGGAAGACCTGCACCGGCGCAAACGGTGCGAGCAGCATGCTCGTCGCGACAAATTCAAGGCTGCCGCCGAAGATGACGACGCTCATGATCATCGGATACCAGAAGCTAAAGCCCGACGTGCGCATATAGACGCCATAGGTCATGCCGAGAAATAAAAAGCCTGCGAAGATCGGGATGGTGTGCGGAAACGCGGCCTTCAGTGCCGCAACTGCGGGTGATTTGCTGTGCATGGGAACGGGAAACCTCCTTGTGGTGATGAAACGAAGCAGAAATGCGCCGGTTATTTTTGCGCCCGGTGCATAAACTGACCTGAGGTGATACGATGTCCTGTCAGGACGCGCTGCCCGCCGCCGTCAGCGCCGCCGCGGCGGCCATGGCGCAGGGAAAGAGCGATGAAGAGGTCGCGCTGTTCGCCGCCATCTTTACGCAGCTGGGCGACAGCCTTGCGATGATCGTCGCTCTGCGCGCGTGCGAAAAAAGCGGCGGCAGCGAGGCGGAATAAGGGAATCAGTCCTTGGTCGCCTCTTCTTTGTCTTCGTCCTTTTTGCCGCCCAGGGTGATGAACACGCCCGCGACCAGCGTGATGGCCGAGCCGAGCAGGATGCGCGGCGTGAGCGTTTCATTTAAGAAGAGAATGCCGACAAAAATGCTCGTGATCGGCTCAAACGTACTCAAAATCGCTGCGCGCTGTGCGCCGATGAGGAACGTGCCCTTCTGGAAGAGCATGACCGCGCCGATGCAGATCATCAGCGAAAAGGCGAGCGCCGCGAGCCATCCGGCGAGGGTCTGCGGCAGGCAGAGCTGGTGCGAGAAGAGACAGAGAAAGAACATGCAGACCGCACTGATGAGCGCCATGTAGAAGGTCATACGAAAGCCCATGACCTCGTGGTGGCGGAAATGCGCTAAAAGCAGAATGTAGACGGCGTAGGTCACGCCGGACGTCAGCGCCAGCGCGACACCGAGCGGATCGACTGCACCGCTTGGGTCGATGAGAAGCAGAATGCCGAGGGAGCACAGGACCGCGCAGAAAAGCGCTTTTTTCTGCACCCGTTCGCGCAGCACCAGGCCGCCGAGCACCACGATGACGGGATAGGCGAAGTGGAATACCGTCGCCATGCCGGAGGCAAGATAGCAATACGAGCTGAACAGCAGGATCGGCGTGATACAGCAGCCGAAAAAGCCGGTCAGGCTGGTCTCGAGCAGCGCGCCGCGGCTGATGCGCAGCCCGCCCTGCTTTTGGCACAGCAGCGCGAGGACCGGGAGCGAGAGAAGATTGCGCAGAAACACCAGCGACATCGGCGTCACGCCCTGCGCGTAGAGAAAATTCGCGCCCAGCGGCATACAGCCGAAGATGACGGCGCTCAGGATCACGCAGAGATAGCCGAGCCACGGCGTTCGACGTTCCATGATTCTCCCCTCCTCTATATGAATAAAGTGAATGCATTTATCATACGCGCGCATTTCCTTCCGGTCAAGTGGGAAAAAGAAAAAACACCGCGTTGACAAATATTCTCGCGGCTGATATGCTGTGATATCATCAGAAAAAAGAGAGGAAAGCTATCATGTTTCTCTTTTATGTAAACCCGATATTGATCGCTGCGGCAGTCATTCCGGCCATTGTCCTGCTGCGCTTTGTCTACAAGGAGGACCGGCTCGACAAAGAGTCGCCGGGGCTGCTGCTCTCGCTCGTGATTTTCGGCATTCTATCGACATTTGCTGCCATCGTGACCGAGCAGATCGGCGAGGCAATCTTGGGCATTCTCCTGCCGCAGAGTTCGACCGCCTACAACGTGCTGCTCTACTTCGTTGTGGTCGCGCTGTCGGAAGAGGGCTTTAAGTACCTGCTGCTCAAGAAGCGCACGTGGTATTCAAGCGAATTCAACTGCCAGTTCGACGGCGTGGTCTACGCCGTGTTCGTCGCGCTCGGCTTTGCCCTGTGGGAGAATATCAGCTATGTGCTGATGTACGGTCTCGGCACGGCGGCCATCCGCGCGGTCACGGCCGTGCCGGGGCACGCGTGCTTCGGTGTGTTCATGGGCGCTTTCTACGGCCTTGCCAAGCGCTACGACAACTTTGGCGACGAGTACCGCAGCCGCCGCTGCCGCCGCCTTGCCGTGCTCGTGCCGGTGCTGCTGCACGGCACGTACGATTTCATCGCAACGTATGAGTACGACGGCTATGCATGGATCTTCGTTGTGTTCGTTGTGCTGCTCTTCGCCGCGGCGTACCGCAGGATCAAAAAGCTCTCGCGCGACGACCGCTTTATCGACGACAGCGACTACTACCACTATGACGGCCCCGAGTTTTGAAGAATGAAAAAAGCGCCCGCTCACCGAGCGGGCGCTTTTTCTATTTGAAAGTTATAATTCCATTTCGTACAGCTCGTCGCCGGCCTTGTGGAATCCGGCGCGCTTGAACATCCGCTGCGACTGCGCATTGAACGAGTAGATCTCCGCGTGCAGTTTGGGGATGTGCTGTTCCCTCGCGAGCTTTTGAATTTCGCCGATGACGCGCCTGCCGATGTGCTTGTTCTGGAAGCTCTTCGCCACGACGATGTTGATCTCACCGTCCGGATGCAGGCAGACGTCGCCGCACAGGCGGCCGTAGTATTTGGTGTAAAAAAGACTGCCGCGCGCGTTGAGATAGCGGTACATCGCCTTGAGCAGCTTCAGGTCGTACACACTGTTGCGGTTGTCGACCTGCTTGCACACATCCGCATCCTGATACCACGGAAGCGACGCTTTGTAGTTGGGATAATACGGGACGAGAGTGATCTCGCCGTCGACAATTCTGCGTTCCATGACAGACCTCTCTTACATGATGACTTTCGGCGGAAACGGGCTCAGATGTGCGAGATGCAGTCGTACGCGATGCGCTCTCCGCCGTCGAAGGCACCGTGAATGACGCCGCAGCGCCGGAAGCCATACGCTTCCAAAAGCCGCTGCATCGGGCGGTTATCCGCGTGCGTGTCGGCGCGCAGATAGCCGATCTGCGCGGTGCAGAAGTCGAAGCAGGCTCTCGACACGCCACGCGCTTTCCCGTTGGAGGCGAGACGGTGGATCGTGCCGTAGGGTTGATCGAGATGCCACGCGCCGTCTTCGATGACGCGGTAGCTCTCGTCCTCGCCGAGAAAGAGGGCGAATGTGCCGACGATCTCGCCATGTTCAAGCATCACATAGCTGCTGCCGCATGCGATATCATAGGTGACGATGCTGCGGTCTGGGTACTCGTCGCCCCATTGCGAGGCATTGCCGTTTGCGCGCATGTAGCGCTTTGCGGCGGCGAAGACGTCCAGCACCGTGTCGACGTCCTGCAAGGTGGTTTTGCGAATTTCCATTTTAGCCCTTGTGCTGCTCGAACCAGCCGGTGATCTCATTTAAGCGGCGGATGCGGTGCTTGGGCTTGCCGCTGCGGGAGAGCTCGTGGTTCTCGCCGCGGAAGAGCACAAGGCGGCTCTCGACGCCGTGCGCGATCAGCGCAGAGTACATCTGATAGCCCTGATCGACGGGGCAGCGGTAGTCCTCGAGCGAGTGGAGAAAGAGCGTCGGCGTTTTGACCTTGTCGGCGTACTTCATGGGGCTGTGCCACCAGAATTTTTCGACATCCGGCCAGATGGTCGAGCCGCACTGGTCTTCGGAGAAGTCGGGGCCGATGTCGGACACGCCGTAGAAGCTCGTCCAGTTCGAGATCGAGCGCTGGCTGGCGCAGGCGCGGAAGCGGTCGGTGTGGCCAATGATCCAGTTGGTCATAAAGCCGCCGTAGGAGCCGCCGGTTTCGAAGAGGTTATCTGCGTCCATCTCGGGATACTTTGCAAGCGCCGCGTCGCAGAACGCCATCAGATCATCGAAGTCGACCGTGCCGTACTTGCCGCGGATATCCATGAACGCGCCGCGGCCGTCGGAGCCGGTGGGATTGCAGAAGATGACGAAATAGCCACGGCTCGCCCAGTACTGCATCTCGTGATAGAACACGGGACCGTAGACGGTCTTGGGACCGCCGTGAATATCGAAGATGACGGGGTACTTTTTGCCCGCTTCGAAGTCCATCGGCTTTAGGATAAAGCCGTGCACCTCGTGGTCGCCCGCGGTGAGGTTGAGGGGGTCAGGCTGGGCAACGTATTTGCCGCGCAGCATTGCGTCGTTGAAGTGCGTGACGCGGCGGCCTTCTTCATTATAAAGCTCCTGCGGCTTCATATCCCAGAGCGCGCAGAGGAGCATTTTGCCGTTTTTGCGGTCAAAGCAGTCGACGCTGCCGTCGCGCACGAGGACGGGGGAGACGGTGCCGTCTTCGAGCTTGTAGAGCCCCGCGCCGTCGAAGCGCGTCGAGATGAAGTACAGCACGTCGCCGTCCATCTTGAACGCCTGACCGCCGCCGTGGCGGACGTCGCAGCCGACGGAAGAACCGATGGCCTCGCCGTAGACGGCGTAGGGCGTGACGGCAAGCGTCTCGTAGTCGAGCTTGTAAAAGTCACAGTCCGTGTTCATGCCGAACTTGCCGTCCGCGGCCATGACGAGCAGGAAGGACTTGCCGAGCGCGTATGTCGCGATGACGAAGTCGGGGCGACTCTTGACGACGAGCTCCTGACGGCGCGAGGCAAGGTCGATGCGGTAAAGGTCCTGACCGCCGAAGTGCGCGGGGCGGGGGACGGAGACGTCGAGAAGACTGAAATAGACGGTCTTCTGATCCTCCGCGAGCTGGACATCGGAGACGTTGAAGCCCGCATCCGTCAGGCGGGTGAGGGACTTTTTCTTCGCATCGTAGTAGAAGAGACTTTCATACGCGCCGCGCGTGTAAGTGCTGCCGTTCCACCACCAGGGTAGCTGAGAGATGACCTCGTAATCCTCGTTTTCCTTTTTGTCGTCAAAGTAGGCTTTCACGAGTTTCCTGTCGCCTTTATAGAGGTCCTCAAAGCCGGGAAAGGTCGAGCCGACGACAAGCAGGTCACCGTTTTTGAGCGGGAAGACCTGCGAGACGGGGATGGGAAACGTGTAGGCAAGATCGGCCTCGCCGCCGTCGAGCGCGATCTTGTAGAAGCGGCTCGTGAGCGACGGTTCCTTTTCCCCCTCACGGTCGCCCGCGAAAAGAACCGTGTTTTCATCCAAGTAGCAGAACGAGGATTCCTTGCCGCCGCCGGTCAGCGCGCGGACGCGGCCGCCTTTTAAAAGATAGAGGCGGGATTCGTAGCAATTTTTTTCTTTTTTCGCCTGACTCACGGTGAAGCAGGCGCTTGTCCCCTCGGGGGAGAATGTCACGTTCGCAAGTGAGCGGACGGCGCAGAAATCGTCAATGGCGATGGGCTTCATGGGAAAACTCCTTTCATCCGTCTGCGCGCAGAGCGGCGCAAAATCACGCAAACATCATACCACAGCGACAAATATATTGCAATCCGCGGCAAAATCCGTCGAAGCGCACAAAAAAACATCTGCGGAAACCGCAGATGTTCACAAAAAATGCCTTGACTTTTCTGTACCCATTTGGTAAAATAAAGCGCTTATAAACGGGAAAGGGCGAGGAAAATTCCCCACCCATTACCGAGAGAATAGCATACCGCGGCAAAAAAAGCAAGATGCAGTTCGCTTTGTTTTACAACAAAGCCGGGTGTGTCGAACTGAATAGAGCCGCCGCAATACATTCCTTCAAGCGGACAGGGCTTGAAGAAAAGAAAGGCGTGAAGAGCAAAATGGCCAAAGACAAGATGTATGGCAAAACCCTTCGCAAGAATTTCGCCCGACACGAGGAGATCGTGGAGATGCCGAACCTGCTGGCGCTTCAGAAGAAGTCCTACCAGTGGTTCCTCGATACGGGTCTGCGCGAAGTCTTTTCCGACGTCGCCTCGATCTCGAACTACGCGGGCAACCTGGAGCTGAGCTTCATCGACTACAAGATGGACGAAGCGCCCAAGTACGACGTGCTCGAGTGCAAGGCGCGCGACGCGACGTATGCCGCCCCCCTGAAGGTGAGTGTGCGCCTCTACAACAAGGAGACCGGCGAGATCAAGGAGCAGGAGATCTTCATGGGCGACTTCCCGCTCATGACCGAGTCCGGCACGTTCGTCATCAACGGCGCCGAGCGCGTGGTGGTTTCCCAGCTCGTCCGTTCCCCCGGCATTTACTACGGCAAGGAGATCGACCTCAAGACCGACCTCCCGCTGCTGACGTCCACCGTCATCCCGTACCGCGGCGCATGGCTCGAATACGAGACCGACGCCAATGAGATGTTCTGGGTGCGCATCGACAAAAACCGCAAGATCCCCATCACCGAGCTGGTGCGCGCCATCGGCTTCAAGACCGACGCCGAGATCCTTGAGCTGTTCGGCGATGACGACCGCGTGGCCGTCACGCTCGAAAAAGACGCCTGCAAGACCTATGAAGAGGCGATGCTCGAGATCTACCGCAAGCTGCGCCCGGGCGAGCCGCCCACGGTCGAGGCCTGCGAGACCCTCATCAACAACCTCTTCTTCGACCCGCGCCGCTATGACCTGTCCATGGTCGGCCGCTACAAGTACAACAAGAAGCTCTCCCTGTGGGCGCGCATCCGCGGGCAGAAGCTTTCCTTCCCCGTCGCCGACCCGCGCACGGGCGAGATCATGTTTGACGCAGGCCACATCGTCACCGACGAGGAAGCGCGCGAGATGGATGCCATCGGCGTCAACGATGTGACCATCGAGGTCGATGGCCGTACGATGCGCGTGTTCTCCAACCACATGGTCGATCTTGACCGTTTTGTCGACTTTGACCCCGTGGCCGAGTGCGGCATCAAAGAGCGCGTGCGCGAGAGCGTGCTCAAGGAGCTGCTCGAGCAGTACAGCGGCGAGGAGCTCAAGGAAGCTATCCGCGACAACGCCGACCGCCTCGTCCCCAAGCACATTCTGGTCGACGATATCCTCGCCTCCATCAACTACATGAACGCGCTGGCGCACGGCATCGTCTATAAGGACGATATCGACCACCTCGGCAACCGCCGTCTGCGCTGCGTGGGCGAGCTGCTGCAGAATCAGTTCCGCATCGGTTTTTCCCGTATGGAGCGCGTTATTCGCGAGCGCATGACGATCCAGGATCTCGACATCGTCACCCCGCAGAGCCTCATCAACATCCGCCCCGTCACCGCGGCGATCAAGGAGTTCTTCGGATCGAGCCCTCTGTCCCAGTTCATGGACCAGACGAACCCGCTCGCCGAGCTGACGCACAAGCGCCGTCTGTCCGCTCTGGGCCCCGGCGGCCTTTCCCGCGAGCGCGCGAACATGGAAGTGCGAGACGTGCACTACAGCCACTATGGCCGTATGTGCCCGATCGAGACGCCGGAAGGTCCGAACATCGGCCTGATCTCCTACCTCGCGACCTACGCCCGCATCAATGAGTACGGCTTTATCGAAGCGCCGTTCCGCAAGGTCGACCACGAGACCTGCCGCGTGACCGACGAGATCGAATACATGACCGCAGACGTCGAGGACCAGTACATCGTCGGTCAGGCTGCCGAGCCTGTCGATGAGAATGGCTGTCTCGTCAACCAGCGTATCACCTGCCGCCACCGCGACGAGATCGTCGAGGTCGACCGTGACCGCGTCGACTATATCGATATCTCCCCGCGTATGATGGTCTCCATCGCGACGGCGATGATCCCGTTCCTGCCGAACGACGACGCGAACCGCGCCCTGATGGGCGCGAACATGCAGCGCCAGGCCGTTCCTCTGCTCCGCCCCGAGGCGCCCATCGTCGGCACCGGTATGGAGCACAAGATCTGCATGGACTCCGAGGTCGTCATCCTCGCCGAGGGCGACGGCATCGTCACCAAGATGGACGCGCGCGCCATCACTGTCGCCTACGACAACGGTGAGACGAAGGAATACAAGCTCACGAAGTTCCTGCGCTCCAACCACGGCACGTGCATCAACCAGCATCCGATCGTCGACGTCGGCGAGCGCGTGCATGGCCGCCGCCTGAACGAGAACGGCGTGTGGGAAGATCCCACCGTCCTTGCCGACGGCCCCGCGACCGATCAGGGCGAGATCGCTCTGGGCCGCAACATCCTCGTCGGCTTCATGACCTGGGAAGGCTACAACTACGAAGACGCCGTTCTTCTGAACGAGCGCCTTGTCCGCGAGGACTATTACACCTCCATCCACCTCGAAGAGTACGAGCTTGACGCACGCGACACCAAGCTCGGCCCCGAAGAGATCACCCGCGACATCCCCAACGTCGGCGAAGACGCGCTCAAGGACCTTGACGAGCGCGGCATCATCCGCATCGGCGCGGAGGTCCACGCCGGCGACATCCTCGTCGGTAAGGTCACGCCCAAGGGCGAGACCGACCTGACCGCGGAAGAGCGCCTGCTGCGCGCCATCTTCGGCGAAAAGGCGCGCGAAGTGCGCGACACCTCCCTTAAGGTGCCCCACGGCGAGAGTGGTATCGTCGTCGACGCCAAGGTCTTCTCCCGCGAGGCGGGCGACGAGCTCGGCCCCGGCGTGAACATGGTCGTTCGTATCTACATCGCCCAGCGCCGTAAGATACAGCCCGGCGACAAAATGGCGGGCCGCCACGGTAACAAGGGCGTTGTCTCCCGCATCCTGCCGCAGGAGGATATGCCCTTCATGCCCGACGGTACGCCGCTCGATATCGTGCTGAACCCGCTGGGCGTTCCGTCCCGTATGAATATCGGTCAGGTGCTCGAGGTCCATCTGGGCTACGCCGCCAAGACCCTCGGCTACAAGGTCGCGACCCCAATCTTCGACGGCGCGAGCTACGAGGACATCCGCGAGGAGCTCATCAAGGCCGGTCTCGACCCCGAGGGCAAGAGCTGGCTGTACGACGGCCGCACCGGCGAGCGCTTCGACAACAAGGTCACCGTCGGTTACGTGTACTTCCTCAAGCTGCACCACCTGGTCGACGATAAGATCCACGCCCGTTCCACCGGCCCGTACTCCCTTGTCACGCAGCAGCCGCTCGGCGGCAAGGCGCAGTTCGGCGGCCAGCGCTTCGGCGAAATGGAAGTTTGGGCCCTCGAGGCTTATGGCGCAGCTTACACCCTGCAGGAGATCCTGACGGTCAAGTCCGACGACGAGACCGGCCGTGTGCGCACCTACGAGTCCATCGTCAAGGGCCACAACATCCCGCAGCCCGGCGTGCCCGAGTCGTTCAAGGTCCTTGTCAAGGAACTCCAGGCCCTGTGCCTCGATGTTCAGGTCCTCGACCGCGACGGCAACCAGATCGAGCTCAAGGAAGACGAAGACGCGATGGATACGTTCAACCTTGCCCGCATGGACGCCGAGGATGAGCGCCACCGCAGCAACCCCTTCGCCGATGAAGCCGAGCTCGAGGACGCAGGCTTTGAATATGTCGCTGATGATGAAGTCAACGCCGACTTTGCCGGCGACGATCAGGAAGACTGAGAAAAGGAGGAGCATATAGAAAATGAGTTACGCAACGTTTGACGCGATCAAAATCGGCATCGCTTCTCCGGAGATGATCCGTGAATGGTCTTACGGCGAGGTCAAAAAGCCCGAGACCATCAACTACCGCACCCTCAAGCCCGAGCGCGACGGCCTGTTCTGCGAGCGCATCTTTGGCCCCACGAAGGACTGGGAGTGCCACTGCGGCAAGTATAAGAAGATCCGCTACAAGGGCAAGATCTGCGACCGCTGCGGCGTGGAAGTCACGCGCGCCAAGGTCCGCCGCGAGCGCATGGGCCACATCGAGCTCGCCACGCCCGTTTCCCACATCTGGTATTTCAAGGGCATTCCGTCCCGCATGGGCCTGCTGCTCGACATCAGCCCCCGCATCCTGGAAAAGGTGCTGTATTTCGCCGCTTATATCGTCACCGATCCCGGTGAGACCCCGATGATGCGCAACCAGATCCTCTCGGAGAAGGAATACCGCGATATGCGCGAGAAGTATGAAGACGATTTCGACGCCGGTATGGGCGCCGAGGCCGTCAAGAAGCTCCTCCAGCAGATCGACCTCGAATCCTTGTCCGAGCAGCTCCACGCCGAACTCAAGAGCGCGAGCGGCCAGAAGAAGGCCCGTATCGTCAAGCGCCTTGAGGTCGTGGATGCGTTCCGCATCTCCGGCAACAAGCCCGAGTGGATGATCATCGACGTGCTGCCCGTCATCCCGCCCGAGATCCGCCCGATGGTCCAGCTCGACGGCGGCCGCTTCGCGACCTCCGACTTAAACGACCTCTACCGCCGCGTCATCAACCGCAACAACCGCTTGAAGCGCCTCATTCAGCTCAACGCGCCCGACATCATCGTGCGCAACGAGAAGCGCATGCTGCAGGAAGCGGTCGACGCGCTGATCGACAACGGCCGCCGCGGCCGCGCCGTCACCGGTGCGAATACCCGCGCACTCAAGTCCCTTTCCGCCATGCTCAAGGGTAAGCAGGGCCGCTTCCGTCAGAACCTGCTCGGCAAGCGTGTCGACTACTCCGGCCGTAGCGTTATCTGCGTCGGCCCTGAGCTGAAGATCTACCAGTGCGGTGTGCCGAAGGAAATGGCACTCGAGCTGTTCCGCCCCTTCATTATGAAGAAGCTCGTCGAGGACGGCGCCGCCAACAACATCAAGTCCGCCAAGAAGATGGTCGATAAGGGCCGCACGGAGGTCTGGGACGCGCTCGACGTCGTCATCAAGGATCACCCCGTCATGCTCAACCGCGCGCCGACGCTCCACCGTCTCGGTATTCAGGCGTTCGAGCCGGTGCTGGTCGAGGGCCGCGCCCTCAAGCTCCACCCGCTGAACTGCACGGCATTCAACGCGGACTTCGACGGCGACCAGATGGCTATTCACGTGCCCCTGTCTGCCGAGGCGCAGGCCGAGGCCCGTATCCTGATGCTCTCTGCCAACAACCTGCTGCGTCCTCAGGACGGCGGCCCTGTCACGGTGCCGACGCAGGATATGGTTTTGGGTTCCTACTACCTCACGTTCGAGCGCTTTGAAAACGGCGTTTCCCAGATGGATAACGACGAGTTCTGGCCGCAGGACATTGACTTTGCCCTTGCCGGCAAGCGCTACGACGAGCTGACCGACGAAGAGAAGGCCAGCGTGAATCTGCACGTTTACCGCGACGAGGACGAGGCCATGCTCGCCTACAACGACCACCTCATCGGTATCCACCAGCCCATCCTTGTCCGCACGGTCAAGCAGATGCCGGACGGCACCATGGGCAGCAAGGTCGTGCGCGTTACCATCGGCCGCATCATCTTCAACCGCAACATCCCGCAGGACCTTGGCTTTGTGAGGCGCGTGGATGAAAACGGCGAGCCGACCGAAAACTACTTCGACTACGAGATCACCGAGGTCTGCGGCAAGAAGCTGCTCGGCAAGATCGTCGACCGTACGATCAAGCTGCACAACTTCACCATCGCGGCCGAAGTGCTCGATAACATCAAGGCCACGGGCTACAAGTTCTCCACCCGTGCGGCCATCAGTATCTCCGTTGCGGATATGACCATTCCGCCGGCAAAGTACACCCTCATTGCCGAGACCGAGCAGCGCGTCGTCGACATTGAAGACCAGTTCAAGATGGGCTTCATGACCGAGGATGAGCGCTACCGCGCCGTCGTCAAGGAGTGGGAAAAGACCACCGCGGACGTCACCGACGCCCTGCAGAAGAACATGGACCGCTACAACCCCATCTTCATGATGGCGGACTCCGGCGCCCGTGGTTCGATGAAGCAGATCCGTCAGCTGACCGGTATGCGCGGCCTGATGGCCAACACCGCCGGTAAGACGATCGAGATCCCGGTCAAGGCAAACTTCCGCGAAGGTCTGTCCGTCCTTGAATACTTCACCTCCTCCCGAGGCGCCCGTAAGGGCCTTGCCGATACGGCTCTTCGTACGGCAGACTCCGGTTACCTGACCCGCCGAATGGTCGACGTCTGCCAGGATGTCATCATCCGCTCCGACGACTGCGGCGCGACCCGCGGCATCACGATCAGCGAGATCAGCGAGAACGGCCAGGTCATCGAAAAGTTCTCCGAGCGCGTCAACGGCCGCTATCCGGTCCACGACGTGATGAAGCCCGGCACGGACGAGGTCCTCATTTCCAAGGATCACATGATGACCCCCGAGGATGCCGACCTCATGGAGAAGTTCGATATCCACTCCGTCGAGATCCGCACGGTGCTTACGTGCAAGGCCCACAGCGGCGTTTGCGCGAAGTGCTACGGCATGAACCTTGCCACGAGCAAGCCCGTCGGCCCCGGCGAGGCGGTCGGTATCATCGCGGCCCAGTCCATCGGCGAGCCCGGTACGCAGCTGACGATGCGAACCTTCCACACCGGCGGCGTTGCGGGCGGCGATATCACCCAGGGTCTTCCGCGAGTCGAGGAACTGTTTGAGGCGCGCCGTCCCAAGAAGATGGCGACCCTCGCCGAGATCGGCGGTAAGGTCCGCTTCGAAGAGGCGACCAAGGGCAGCCTGCTCAACATCATCGTCACCGCGGACGACGGCGACAACCGCATCTACTCGGTGCCGCACACCGGCCTTCGCGTGAAGGATGGCGACGTCATCGCCAAGGGCACGCAGCTGCAGGATGGCGCGCTGTCCCCGCACGATATCCTGCGTATCCGCGGCACCTCCGCCGTTCATGACTACCTCATTCAGGAAGTTTTGAAGGTTTACCGTCAGCAGGGCGTTGACATCAACGATAAGCATATCGAGGTCATCGTCCGCCAGATGATGCGCAAGGTGCGCGTCGAGGAGTCCGGTGACACGAACCTGCTCTCCGGCTCCATGGTCGATCTGCTTGAGTATGAGGATGCCAACGAGGAGATCCGCGCGCGCAATGCCGCGGGCGAGGTCAACGCCGAGACCGGCGAGCCGCTGCAGGAAGCCATTGCCACGCAGCTGCTCATGGGTATCACGAAGGCCTCTCTTGCGACCGACAGCTGGATGTCCGCCGCGTCCTTCCAGGAGACCACAAAGGTCCTGACTGAAGCCGCCATCAAGGGTAAGGTCGACCACCTTGTTGGTCTGAAGGAGAACGTCATCATCGGTAAGCTCATCCCCGCCGGTGCAGGCCTGAACGCCTACCGCGAGTTTGCCGAGGAGATCGTTCCCGAGCCTGAGAAGCCCGAGGAAGAGCCGCACGAGCCGCGCATCATCACGAATGCCGTCGAAGTGTGAGTTAAGACCTCACGTATTGAATAGGTAAAAAGAGACGCGGAAAATTCCGCGTCTCTTTTTTGCCATTTTGGCGGAAAAAGGGAGAGTTTGACAGCCTCTTTTCAAAAGTTTGACGCGCCGGCGCGGAACGCACAAAAAAATTCGGGAAAAGCCCGTCGTTTCAGCGATTATTTTGTGTAGACAGCCATAAAAAACGCTTGACGGCTTGTGTGCCTCATGGTATAATTTCAACTTGCGTGGGTATGTCCCACGGAATTTGTCATACCGTCAGGAGGGACCTGCCGTGACGCCGGATCTGTCCACTTGCCGCAAGGTAGCGGGCATCAAGCAGACGATGCGTGCACTGCGGGAACACCGCGCGGAAAAGCTGTATATCGCCTGCGATGCAGACCCAGCCGTGCTTGCGCCGATCGAAGCGCTCGCACGCGAAGAGAACATCGAGATCGACGATCGCGCCACGATGGCACAGCTTGGCCACAGCGCGGGCATCGCCGTTGGTGCGGCGGTGATCGCCGTTCTGAGAAATTAAGGTTTTTTCGGGATATTTTACCGATATCCTGTAAAAAATATATATCACATCATTTCAGGAAAGGAGAAACAAGAATGCCTACTTTTAACCAGTTGGTTCGCAAGGGCAGACAGCAGTCGACTTACAAGTCCAACTCCCCGGCTCTGCAGTATGGTCTTAACACGCTGAAGAACAAGGAGACCGACCTCGCCTCTCCCCAGAAGCGTGGCGTTTGCACCGCAGTTCGTACTGCGACCCCGAAGAAGCCGAACTCCGCTCTTCGTAAGATCGCCCGTGTCCGCCTCACCAATGGCTATGAGGTCACCGCTTACATCCCCGGCGTCGGTCATTCCCTGCAGGAGCACTCTGTGGTCATGATCCGCGGCGGCCGTGTGAAGGACCTCCCTGGTGTGCGTTACCACATCATCCGCGGCACTCTGGACGCTCAGGGCGTGCAGGGCCGTATGCAGTCCCGTTCCAAGTACGGCGCCAAGCGCCCGAAGCAGAAGTAAGGCTGCGACCTTGAAATGAGCTTTGCCGAAAAGGTTTGATATATATTTTTGTGTCATTCACCTCTTTGGCAGGCCGGAACACGATGGGGGAGAGCCCCATTCGCGAGTACCTATGATTTCTAAATTATAAGAAGGAGGGAAGCAAAGTGCCCAGAAGAGGTAATGTTCCCAAGAGAGAAGTTCTGCCCGATCCTATGTACAACAGCGTCCTGGTGACCAAGCTCGTCAACAGCGTGATGCTCGACGGCAAGAAGGGCGTCGCCCAGAAGGTCGTCTACAGCGCGTTCGACATGATCAAGGACAAGACCGGCAACGAGCCTCTCGATGTTTTCAACCAGGCCATGGAGAATATCATGCCCAGCCTGGAGACCAAGTCCCGCCGCGTCGGCGGTGCCACCTATCAGGTGCCGATGGAGGTCCGTCCCGCCCGTCGTCAGACCCTCGGTCTGCGTTGGCTGACGGCCTATGCCCGTGCCCGTGGTGAGCGCACCATGGCCGAGCGCCTGGCTGGCGAGATCATGGATGCTGCCAACAACAGCGGCAGCGCCGTGAAGAAACGCGAAGATACCCACAAGATGGCCGAATCCAACAAGGCATTCGCCCACTTCCGCTGGTAACGGAGGAACGAGAGAATTATGGCAAGAAAAG
>JABLTS010089988.1_pt1 | contig 16505 bp, 16 predicted proteins | sample 7160081 | NCBI WGS metagenome assembly JABLTS01 (sample SAMN14651231, study PRJNA627086) | human gut metagenome | isolation source: feces | host: Homo sapiens | reverse complement strand
TTCCGGCCAGGTGACGCCTGTGTGGTTTCAACCTTCCGATTGAAACGAAAGGATGACTTATGGAAAGTAACAATCCATGAATTCCTGCATTCTCGCGGTTTGCCGCATTGCAAGAAGGATGATTTGAAGTGCCTGATGCAGGATGCCCATGGCAAGAATACTTTCTACATGAAAAACGGACTGTGCCAAGATTGCCAAAAGTCATTAAAAAACATCATTGACAATCAATGAGAGTCCAAACCAACCAAGATTTTGCTTATAATTTTGTCGCAGGAGTTCCATAATAACCATACAGAACCCAAAATACTAAGCAAACTATCATCAGACAATACGTAACTATCTAAGAACTGATAAGGTTTATTCTTAGGGTATGCCCCATTTAGGTGTACCCTAAAGAATGGACTGCTCAAAAGTGAGCATAGCAATCTTCAACGTCATCTACAAGGATAAGACCTACGCATTCGACTTAAAAGAGACAAGCCACGGATTCTGTATTGATACACAAGAAGGACCAATCTATTTCGAATATGAAGGACTCAAGTCCATCAAAGAGCGAATGGAAGCAAACATAGGCATCTCACCTAAGGATCTAGCTGCATAGCACAAGCAACGGGCAAAAGGACTCCCCACATAGCTATTCAAACAAGCTATGTGGGGAGTTTTGCATGGATAAAGCAGGTATGCTAAACATTGATTTACACTTTACTGACTACTAAACCTCAAACATGCCTTAGATATTAAAAAGGATAGAAAAGCAAGAATTGTAAAATTATCAGAACTACGAAACCGTTTACCTCATTACATGTAAACCAATGATAATATGAATATAAAGCAAAGAAGACAGGCTAGATGACAAAAGACTTTCATCATCTAGCCTACTTCCTGTCTTACTTCTGGTGGGTAAAGCTTAGATAGTTCATCGGCAATGGAAGTCACCTGAACGGCATTATCCATGATGGTCTCTGCTATGGAACCATCAAAGAGAATGTCTCCTGTCTGCCTTGCCACTTGCCTCTGTTCAAAAGGAAGCGAAGAAAGGAACTCATGATATTTGGCTACCCGGTGCTTGGCATCGGTGGCCTTGCTGAGCAGAGGCACTTCCTTCTGAAGCTTCTTCTGTACCTCTTCAAACTTTCTCTCAGCCGAGAGGGTCTTGGTTTGCAACTGGGCAAGCTGTAATTCTGCAGTATGAAGTTTTTGAGTCTTGTCAGCAATTTTCTCATCCACCTCTTCCAGTTCCTTCTGAATCCTATCAAGCCTGATCTTTGCCTCTTCGGCACTAATCTTTCCGGAATCACGGTCTCGCTTGAGTTGCTCAACCTCCTCCAACAACCGATTCTTCTTAGACTCCAAATTGGCAATCATGGTCTGAAGGACCTTGAACCTGGCAGTGGCATGTTTGATGTCTTTCTCCAAGCCACTCAAAGTAGCGCGCTGCTCCCTGATAACAGTCTGCTGCCCCTCGATGGTTTGAGATTGCTGCTCATTCTCACTCATTAATTTTTCCCGAAGCTCTGCGTGGTATTCCTCCGTGGAACGATGCCGGGCTCCTGTTTCAGAAATTCTATCACCACGCTCCAGACCATACTTCTGATTAATCTTAGCGATGTCATTGTGAAGACTGCTGTAAATTCTGAGACCATCCGTCTTCAATCCCAAATCTTTCGTTCCTCAAGCAGCATCTTGATTCTTTTGGGGACAGATGTTTTCTTGTCCACCTCACAAATCACCCCACCTTTCTTAATCTCAAAATTCAGGTGCTCGCGAGTAGAATCATAGTTGCCGCTCCAACGCTTCAACCTCTCGCCACCATTAGCATTGCGCAGAAACTCATTGCTCTGAGAGGTTGTCATGCCTTTTCCGGCTCTAATGTCGAGTACTTGTTTTGCCATAACTTCCATTGTTTGTCAGCAGGGACTAAAGGGTTCTTAGGGACTTTCCCTAAGCCTAATCGCTTACCTCGGCTTGCCGCACGAAGTCGCCAAGAAATTGGCAGGTAAGCCTCCGTGTTTCAAAGCGTTAGCTATGAAACCGGGGATTAGGCTCCCCCCTGATGTAAAAAAGTGCGGTTTCCGGCGCAAGCACCCCTGGAAAACGAGCCTTCGATAGAAGCAGTTTTCCTGATATGGCAGGGCACCTGACCGAAGCCGAAAATGATATTTATCCATCGTGCCCATCTTCCAGGAAAGAGGGCTGAAGAGAGGCTATCCACTAGGAGTTGGAGAAAGCCCGGAGCTGAAGATGCTGGGCTTCAAATGCACCACCTTACTGGCTACCATGTTGCACACCTCCAGAATCTCATACTTTTGAAGCTGGTCAACAAAGGCCAGCACCGCCGGGCGACTCCAGCCCCATGCCTTCACCTGCTGCGCCACCTGCTTTTCATCCCGGGAACAGGTGGAAGCTGCTTGAACGGATAAACCATACCGGCCATGAGTAGGATTAAGGTCGGCAAGCCTATAGGAAAACAGCAGCAACGTCATCATCAAAGCCACCATGTAAACCCAGAGAGAGGTCTGAAACGGATAAAGGATGTTCTCCATGAACGACTTGGGACCCAGTTCAACCTCACCATCAATACCAGGCAATCCTATATCATAAGGTGTAAGGCTCAAAGCCTTCCCTTTGGCAGCCCATTCCACCTGAAACGAACAGGCTTCCTTGGCTGCATGAAAATCCACCACCTGAAACACCAGCATACAAATGACAAGAACCAATGTAAAGAATTTTCTTCCGTTGTCACTTCTATACATCTTGTGATATACATAGGAGATCCATGCCTTTACGGCAAGCGCCTTCCTTTTCAGCCAAGGCATTCGGGCAGACAGGAAACAATAGAAGTTGCGCCACTTATCAGAGCTGGCAGCCTTAGGCTTGATGCAATAGTGGAATACAAAGGGCACCGATGTGGAATAAGCTGCCGCCTTTAACAGCTTGCCATAGTTCTGCTTGCTGGCATAGAGGATGTGAAGCCCAAGTTTCTTCTCCAACCACTCTACCAAATCCTCCATCATAACCTGTTTGGAAGCAGGTATGACAACTTCCACGTAATCCTCATGAGGAATCGTAGGTAGAGGAACCTCCTTAAAGAATTCCGGGAGCTTGCTACGCAACTCCAGGAAGATCGTATTGATGGAATCCTTCCATTCCTCGCTCTCTAAAAGATTGTAGTCGCTTAATGTCTAAATCATTTGATTGCAATTATAATATTGATGATAGATATGATTTAAGGAAATACTCCGACAACACCTCTGTCAAGTTATTTTCCTTGTCTCGTACATGTTTCCTGGCATCCAACCTTTCAAGCAAGCCGGGCAAGTCATCTGAGAGGGCAAGAAACTGCTCTCTTTGCTCCTCAGTCAACACGGCAGCAGAATAGTCGTCAATGGCCATGAAAGGCAATCAAACACCATCAGTTGCATAACAGAAAGTCCCTCATAAAAGTGTATATGTAGCCCCTAAAGTCCCTCATAAAAGTGTGTTCATCTTTCAAAAAGTCCCTCATAAAAATGTGACATATTTTGCTATCTCGCTAATTTTCAATATATTTTCAGTAAAAAGCAATATATGGAAAGATAATTAACCAATATCACAACTAAAATGTTAATTAGTAATAAAGTTCTTACTAAGATGTTTTTTACTAAGAAGATTATTACTATCTTTGCATTCAATAATAACGAAAAAAGAAACGATTATGATAGAAAATCCATTTGAGTTCGGTAGAACTGTGGATGGAGATACCGTATCTTTCAACGACCCATTCTTCAAACTGTGGATCAGAAGAAACATTGCGCAGCTTTGATGGAATTGGGACCGCCTTATTACAACTTGCTGATTAGAGGCGCCTTGTATAGCTTGATGATTGGGAATGCATGGGACGGATTGCTGGTTGAGACCACCATTTTTGTATTAACCAATACTGAACCATAACATACTTTTTTCACTTTATCTACTCCGATAATTACTAACTTCTTTGGTTTCTGCTTTCTTCCATCCTTGAAGACCAAGCCTTCTTCTATTGAAATAACTGTTCGTACCAATGAACCTATTTCTAATTTATCTTCGGTAACCTTACGAAGATTATCAAGATAGGATTTCTGCAACTCCCTTAAATCCATGATAATGCTTTTTGAACTGATTGGCGGTCACGAATTACGCATAGCATGTCTTTGCTTGCTCCTGCCGCAGCTGCCATATCATACATGGTTATCTTGGAGTCCTCACCTGTCTTGTCAGCCTGACGTTTTGCACGTTTCCAAGCTCTGTCTTCATGTGACTTATCGGATAGGTCAAAGGATTCTACATCCTTGCACTTTTCAATCCATTTATTCAACATCTTCACATCAGCTACAGACAGTTCATCCATATCGCATTCCGTATTCTTGGAAGCAAGAACAAGTTGATGACCATCCTGAGAGATAGCTATATTCAATGAATCTGCAAAATCCTTTAATTCTGGCGTAGAAAGGTCTGCCTTGCCTTCAATACCACGCAACACCTTATAGGTTAAAGCAGGTACTGGACCATGCTTTCTTGCAACAAAGGTATCGTAAATGATTGGCAATCCATATTCCTTTAACTGATCTTGCTGCGCAAAATACATAACCTTAAAGAGATGAATATAATCAACTCCTTCTGGGAATGCTTTCAGTATATAAAGCACTACTGCCTTTATTTTCAAAATCTGTTCTATTGTCTTCATTATTGTATCTCCTTTTTGACTGCAAATATTTCTGTGAAACTATCAAATTTTTGGAGGAGTTTTTGATTCTTGTTCTAATGTCCCACAGATCTCACGGATTTTTTTCGTTGCAGCAACGATTCGTATATCACCAAGACAGCGTCTCTACTATATTACTTGTAGTTACACCTATCAGTTTTGAAAAAAGTTATATTTGGTTCCTCATTGCTGTATCGCTCTGGACTTATCGTTTTTTTAATCACCATGTTTTTTAGAAGAAATCGTCTAAGCATCTGTCTATCATACGTTTAATTATATTTTTGTCCGCTTTTCTAATATAAAACAGAGACATTTTGTCCGCTGTGGCAGCGGCTATCGTTATTACATAGAGTATGGCGACTGCTTCGAGGAAGGAAGTACCCGAAGTTGGATGCTCAATGCCTTCTCTCTCAATGCTATGGTCAGCAACAGCCGCAAGCTCAAGGAACGAGTCCTTTTGAAAGATATGCCTTCTGGCAGAAACTTTCAGGAAGACATCATCAAGGTCATGCGTAACAACCATGCCATCGTTATCTCCTACTACAGCTATAATACCGAGAAGTATTTTCTGGCTTTTTTGATATTTGGATGAGATTTGGGAAGACATATTCTGCCTACCATAGCAATGGAAGGTTCATTCTCATCATTGGAAGGGCTATACCTAAAAATGATGATTTTTCTATAGGGTCTTGTATATTACAGAATAATTGTGTAATTTTGCATTCTATTATAGAAATATCAATACAATTATGAAGAAAAGAATATTCATTTTAGCAGCCTTACTGAGCACAGGATTGATTAGTAGCATGACTGCAACAACCAAAAGTTCTCATTCAGAGATTATGACGAAAGAAGCAGATGGCAGTTACATTATCAACACCACTACTTTGGGTAAAGATGTAAGGGGATTTCGTGGCAACACCCCTCTCTCCATCCACATCAAGAAAGGAAAGATTATAGATATCAAACCGCTTGCCAACCAGGAAACGCCCAAATTCTTCAATAAGGTAAAACAGGGGTTGCTCAATAAATGGAACGGCATGAAAGTCAGCAAGGCCGCTTCAGTCCAAGTAGATGGCGTTACTGGAGCCACTTTCTCAAGCAAAGCTGTGAAAGAAAACGTAAAACGCGGTATTGCTTATTACCTGAAACATAAATAAGAGAAAACAGGAAAGAAAGGATTAAGTGTAATATGAAATCATTTTTCCGGATAAAACAGGTTGTAAATCTTTTCATTTGTCTGATTGTTGTTTCATCACTTGCCATCACAAAGCATCATGAACTGTTTGGATACTCTCTCAAATCTGAACAGAAGGCAGAAACTGCAAGCAACGACACGCTACGCATGTTTGGAAACGGAAGAGCAGAGATTAATACTTCTGTTCTAGCATCCAACATCATGGGATATGGAGGAAAGGTTCCACTCAAAATAGTAATCAGGAATGGCGTTGTAGAAAACATCATTGCATTAAAGAATGATGAGACCAAGGAATTCTTTGACAATGCCTCTACTCTGTTTGAAAAATGGAAAGGTAAAACGATAGACAAAGCTATGGATATGAAGGTGGATGCTGTCACAGGTGCTACTTTCTCATCCAAAGCTATCATCGGAAACATGCATCAGGGACTTCTGTATGCTAAAGCGCATTTAGCGACTGAAGATTCAGAAAATGGTAGCAGCAGTTTAAGTCCTTCCGAAAACAACAGCTCTTCCCTGTTCTCTCTCAGAAACATCATAGGGATAGCTGTTGTCCTGATGGCAGCCATTCTGCCATTGTTTATCAAGAACAGAAGATACCATTTCTGTCAACTGATACTGAATGTCATAGTGCTCGGCTTCTGGTGTGGTACCTGCCTTTCTTATACCTTCCTGCTGGGCTTTGCAGCCCATGGCATGGAAATATCGGTCAGCATCATAGCGATAGTCATGCTGGTAACAGCCTTTATCTATCCGCTTTTTGGAAAGAAGTCGCATTACTGTACCCATGTATGTCCGTATGGCTCCCTGCAACAGATAGCTGGCAGATGCGTGAAATACAAGTTAAAAATGAGACCCGTTACTATAAAACGGCTTGATAAGCTTCGCAAGATGATATGGGCATTATTGATGATATGTATATGGGGAGGAGTTTGGAGCGAATGGACTGATTTTGAACCATTCTCGGCATTTATCTTCCATTCTGCCTCATGGATAGTGATTGTGATTGCGCTTCTTTTCATCGCAATATCCTTTATAATCACACGTCCCTACTGTCGTTTTGTATGTCCAATGGGAACTTTGCTAAAGTTCGCTCAAACTTCTATCGTAAAATGAAAAATCCCGGCATGAGATAGCTTGCAGCTATTCTCTTGCCGGGTTTTATTTTTAATGAAATAATTCTGATTATTACTCAGACAGCATTGTTACCTCTATCCGATGATTCTGTTTGAGCAGAGTCTGTGCCATCTGCTGCACCTCTTCAGAAGTAAGAGAATCCACCATCTTATAGTAATCTTTATCAAAATCGGCATCATCATCCAACTCATGCCAGATAACATAACTCCAGTAGTCGTTGGTGATAATCATCTGCTGGTATTGTTTTTTCAGATATTTCTTCACCTTATCCATACTGCTGGCTAAAGGTCCCTTATCTGCGATGTTCTGAAGTTGCTGGTAGATAATAGGATTCAGTTCTTCATAACGTTTCGGATCACTCTTGTAGGTAATGCGAAGTAAGGCATTTGGAAGGGCATCCTTCTCAAGGTTGAAACTGACTCCTACTCCATAGGTACCTCCCTTCTCCTCTCTTACAGAATCTGTATAGGCTATCTGCAATACACGGGTCAGGACATCCAATACCAGATCGTTCTTTGGTGAGAATGGTACGTTGCCCGTATAGAACACGCTCACGTTGGCAAGCGGTGTTTCCTGCTGATGAACAAACTTTACCTTTTCGTTCTTCATAACAATCTGCGGAACGTTTTTCTTGTCTGTCTGCTCCTTCTTATAGGTCGAAGGCAAGGTAGCCAGATACTGACAGAGTAAAGGACGAAGTTCTGCCATGTCTATCTTTCCGATGAAAACGGTTTTGAAATTGCTAGCATCGCTGAAGCGTTCACGATAGATTTCCATAATGCGCCTGTAATCAGCCTTGGCAAGAACTTCACCGGTGACAGGAGCCATACGCAGGTTATGGTCATAGAGAACGGCAGAAAGGGAGTCATTGTAAACCACCTTGGAACTTGCATTACGGTTTTTCAGAAATGACAGAGTTCGATTCTTCAAACCCTCAAATGCCACACTGTCTTTACGGGGTGCCATGAAATAAAGGTGTGCCAGCTGGAGCATGGTTTCCATATCCTTTACAGAAGATGAGCCTGCTATACGCTGGCCTTCACTACTGATGGATGGAGTCAGCCTGATTGACTTTCCTGCCAAAGCCTTATGCAAAGCAGTAGCTGAAAAGTCGCCTACACCCGCTTCTGTGATGGCACTTGTCAAGAGAGAGAAATTAGGAATATCCTCATTTCCGTAAAGTGAGGTTCCACCTTCAGCACGCATGCTCATCATTACCTGGTCTGCCTGATAGTCGGTAGGTTTTACGTAAACCTTCATACCATTACTGAGCGTAATCTCTGTCATGCCAAACTTGCCGTATGGTTTTTCAGACACAATCTTGCCCGGTTTTGGCAAGACAGGCATCAACGTAGAAGGAATCTTTTCCTCCTGATACGGTTCATATTGCTTTTTCTGGGCAGCAAGTACCGTAGCTTCTATTTCTGATTCTGAAGGAATAACAAATCCTTCCTTATCAGGACCATACATCACAAATACCTGGTTTTTATCCGTAATGATGTTACCTACAGACTGATTAACCTCAGCCAGGGTTACTTCACCATCAAACTGCTTTACCAGTTGCAGATTATAGGCTGGAGTAAGGATAGGCTCTCCTTCAAGGAAATGATCCACACACTGGCTTACGTAATGGCCGTTGCGATAATCCTTCTCCATCTTCAGTTTTCGTTCTGCTGCATTGAGATAGAGTTTCTTGGCACGTTCCAGTTCACTCTCTGTAAAACCATGCTGGCGGGCACGCTCTATTTCACCCACAGCCTCGTAGATACCACCGAGTACGTGATCCTGCTTGCAGCTGATGCTCATACTGAAGGCATCCTTGGTACGGGAAACAAAAAAAGCACCATTCCTTACGGTAGCACTCATGAATGGAGGATTTGCCACCTGTTTCTTTTCTGAGAGACGGCCATTGAGCATGTAAGTGATGAGTCCGCTTACATAGTCATCACGCTGATACTTTACCTGGCTCTTTTCGCTGTCAGGAGTGGCATCGGTTTTCATGTAGAGATGGCCGATGATAATAGGCTGCTCCTTGTCCTTCTCAATGGCAACTATCATCTTGTCGTTGTTGTTTACGGGATAATAGACACGCTCTGCAGGATTCTTATGGGCTTTGATCTTACCGAAAAGTTTCTGGATTTTCTTCTCCATCATATCCACATCGAAGTCGCCCACAACCACGATGGCCTGAAGATCAGGCCTGTACCACTTCTGATAATAGTCGCGCAAATCTCTGTAAGGAAAGTTATCAACAACATCCATACTGCCGATAGGCATACAATCTTCATATTTGCTTCCCTTGTATATTTTTGGCATCACATTCTCCATCATGCGCTGCATGGCCATACCGGTACGCCGGTTTCTCCACTCTTCATGAATAACACCACGTTCCTTGTCTATCTCCTTAGGTTCGAGATTGATATACTGGCTCCAGTCGTTGAGTACCAGAAGACAAGAATCGATAATGCCCTCACGCTTGACAGGGGCAGACCCGATGTGATAGACAGTCTGATCTACAGATGTATAGGCATTCAGGTTGGCCCCAAACTTAACACCTATGGTTTCACACCAAGGCACGATTCCCAACTTCTTCCCCTTGCCAGGGAAATGCTTGGTACCATTAAAAGCCATGTGCTCCAGAAAATGAGCCAGTCCACGCTGACGGGGTTCCTCAAGGATGGAACCTACGCGCTGGGCAATATAGAAATCGGCAAGGCCTGCCTCTTTATTATTATGTCGTATATAGTAAGTCAGTCCATTCTTCAACTTGCCCTGTCGCACGGAAGTGTCCTGCTCCACAGTCTGAGCGAACAATGAAGCTGGAAACAAAGAGAGAAGGAATAATCCCCAAAACTGATTCTTCATAAATTTTTCTTTTTTAAAATTATACAAGAATGCCTATTTCTTCAGGAAAGAGACTGTTGCATCTGATTCGAAATCATTGGTAGAGTTATTGGTATCAACCCATTTGCCATCAGCATCCTTCTTACGGATTACTGACTTGCCGTAGCGGTTTTCATCTTTGTCTACCTGACCACAATGAGCCCATCCTGCATCAAGGTTTGCAGATACCAGATTCCATTGCCACATAGATGCAATAGAAAGATTAACCGCATCCAGTATCCAGGAATTAGGAACCTTGATACAGTTCTTGGCTGTCATCGGATAAGCATTACCATTCACTTTCATCACATAGCTGGCATCGTAAGTATTCTCTTCGAGATACTTCTCCTTATCGCCATGCATACGGGCAATGGCATAAGTCTTGAAACCACGGTTATGCAAAGAGAAATAGGTAAGCGAACTGCAATACCATTTATCCAGATTAGGAACACTGGCATTATCATCGTCTGTGAAGCGTGGATTTGAACTCTCATCATAGAATTCGTAATCAGCCTTACTTAAATCAAATGAAGCTGAGTTTGCTTCTGTATGATTCTTGGCATTCAATGCCAAGACAAGAGATTTGCCTGGTTCTACTGCAACTTCCGTACCCTTTCCTGGAATCATATAGATAGCATCTACCGTCATTGCTTCGTTCATGATATCCGGATTATAATCATATTTTGTTACTGTGAGGAACTTAGATTCCAGAACCGCTATACTGTCTGCATAGAGCGTAACATCAGAATTATTGGAAAGAATGAAATACTGGTCATCAGAATACTGCTTTCCTTCTGGAGTAAGCGTACCCGTGAAGAAAATCTCTGAGATAACGAAACCTCCCTTAGCATTGAATGTGTTCACAGCCAACTTGACTTGGGCATTGCCGGATTTTACACTCACATTCTCGCTCTTCTGATTGATTTTACTGCTACCGGCAATACCATCCTTAGTAAAACTCAGGTCACCGCTGATGGCAACATTGTATGTTCCTTCAGGCACATCGGCAACAGATGCCATAAAGCTACCATTTTTTTCCTGGAACTGCTCCTGGATAAACGTTTCATTGGTAGTTACATTGGTAAAAACCGCTTTGGCATTGGAGAGAACTATATTCTCCAGTCCCAATGGCATTTCAATACTCAATGACACAGGAGTGGTAACTACTTTGTCATCATTGTCGCTACAAGAGGTGAAAGTCAATGCCAACACCGAAAGCAACATCATACTCTTTAAAATTAACTTTTTCATTTTTCTACTTTTAGTTACATTAATACTATATTATACTTTAGAATGTGATACCAAGAGCCAAATGCAGATGGTACTGGTGTTCGTTTTCAGAACAAGTTATCCAATCTCCACCTAATTCGGCAAACAAGCCGATCTGTGAGCCTGATAGCCGATAATCACTACGTATCTTAGCAGAGAGCATTCCATAGCCTGCTTTTTCAAACTGGTACTGATGATTGATCATGTCCTGGAACGAAGCCTTCATATTGGCATAAGGCATGACGATACCAGAACTGACATTACCATAATAGGCTGCCGCCATGTCCACAGTAAGGGCCACTGTTCGGGAGAGACTGCGCATCCACTGTCCACCCAATCTTCCATAGATCTTAGCAGCCTCCATTTTGCGTTCAGGATAGACATATCGCTCACGATTGCTCCAATATCCGATCTTTCCATTCAAGCACCATGTACCAGAGCCACTCCCCCATCCGTAAAGTCCTCTGAGATAGGTATCTATAAGATAATTCTTATACATCGTAAGTTTACCGATAATAGGATAATATTGGGCAGAGGACTTGCCAATGATGTTTTCATCACCACTACGTCTGACAAAAACAAGGTTTCCATCTAAGGCTACCTGACGGCTCCCTCCCATGTGCTTCCATCCCAAGGAGACTTCTGCAGAATGATAAAACAACTGGGTTAAGGGTACGGAATTCAAATCGGCAAGCATACGTTTATATTGCCGTCTCCAAAGCTTGGCATGACCATAAAAACCAGTTTCGTTCAACGGATTGGCATCCAGATTTATTCCATATCCTCCACCTTTATAATATAAGGTGCGTTTATCTCCGGAGAAACGACTGTATTCTGTTCCCAATCCTGTCATTTGAAACTCAGGTATAACACCCAGTTCCCGATAGAAATCCACATCATTGGTCTGCTTGTATACATTCCCTTCTAGACCGGCAGCCCACTGGTATTTACCGAAATCATAGGCAGTACCAAGGCGTAGAGTCAGATCTGTGACAATACCTCGCATTCTCGGGTCCACATTCCGATATTCATGTTCTGCTCTGAAAATCGCTTCAATACCGAGTTGGAATTTCCCCTTGCTAACAGCATATCCGCCCTGAAAACCATAGCGTTCACAATGTGTGTCACCTCCTAGAGTATCCGCCAGAATATAAGGATTCAGCAAATCATAATCAGAAGAAGAATTCCAGCTGACCTGATATTGCTTTCCCGTCATGTAAGATGCTGCCCCCCAAGCAGAAGAGTGGTTGCTCAAGCGAAGGAAGGTTTCAGCCTTGGCCTCAGAGAGGAAATGCCCTGTTCCCTTCTGCAGTACAAAGGGAGCAGATTGATGCAGGTAATCCATCTGGACATACACTTCAGAATAAGGCAGCGTGAGGCTAAGCCCATGAATGGCGGGATTTTGCCATGCTGTCTCCTTCTGCCAGTTTTTCCACGTAGCATGATGCTCTATCCTGGCAGAATCTGTTACTGCAGACCTTCCAGTAAACCAAGACACACAGCACAGAAATAATATGAAATATCTCTTCTTCATGATTTACATCCAAATTATGTTCAACATCGCTTCATTATGTTCTTCCTTTTCCAATCCCACATAATCGGTACTTGCCCTGAACATCCTGATGTAGGTTTTACCTGAAGCGTCATGATATTGGGCAGTACCCTCTACCAGGATAGCATAAGACCCCCGAAGAATACTGGCTCTGGCTATATTCCCTTCAAATGATGATACGGTGAAAACCTGGGTGGTATTCAGATTGGTAAGACTTACCGTACCCTGGACCCTGTCGAGAACGATATCCGTTTCTCCCTGCAACACGATAGAAGCTTCGGTAAACAGGGAATCTTCATCCTGATGACAGGAGGAAATGATAAAACCACAGGTCATCATACATATAATCAACAATCTCTTCATATCTTTACATTCATTTCTAATCCAAAATAGGGAGTTACATGACGGCGGATCGTTACTCCATTGTTCTCATATTCGGGAGTATAATCCAACAGTTTGTTGCAGAACAGAGCTACATTCAGTTTCTCATCAAAGAGTTTCTTTGTTACCTTGAAATTGACATTCATGGCAAAAGGTACTCTGTATTTGAGATAATAGCTATCGTTATAATCCCTGATCAGATACCTGAGATAAGCATCATTTTCATCACCTGCTTTCCACTCATGCATCACACCGTCATTATCCATATAGCTGGTAGGATAATTACTCACCTCTTTACTCTGTTTCAGTGTATACCACAGGCATTGGGCGGATATTGAGAAGCCCAACTTCAACTTGGGGACATCCGTATCTAACGTGAAATTGGTATTGAGCATTTCATTCATATTGCCTCCATCATGTTCATAATACCCCACATACTGTATCTGCTTACTGCCGATAACAGCACTTGGGCGATAAGTCTCTACCACAGAATTACGATAAACCGTGCGGAACCATGCTCCGTTGATAGTGAGTCTGGTGAACAGTTTTTCTATTCTTCGGGTAGCAAAGGTGTATTCCACTCCCCGTTTGAGAGTCTGACTGCCATTGGTGTAATAACTGTAGCCCCTCAGTTCCTTACGTTCCTCAAAGGGTAATCCTTCCAAAGAAGGTGGAGCCGACAGTGCTTCGGCATCAATTCCCGATGCATCATACCACCTATATATATAGGGAGCATAAGCCGTCTGCAAACGGAAGCCTGAAGTCATGTTCTCCCTAAAGAGTGTGACAGACAATCGATTGCCTCCTATATTGATGTCAGTACTCACCTCCCATTTGAAATTACGTGCTGGCTTCAGATTCTGATTGGTTGCATCTATCACATACGTCATCAGGTTGATACGGCGATACGCTGGATTCGTATGGTAATAATTCAGCTGGGTTAAGTCCAGATATACAGGATCAGGGTAAAGCTGTTCCAAAGTAGGCATTTTGGTATGTTCACCTATTCCACCTGCTATTCGGATAAAGGATGGTAGCTTGCCAATATTGAATTTCGGAAAAGTCAAGCCGAGATTGATACGGGGATCCCAGAAAAACTTACCATGCATCTCATAATTATTGGGCAGATTCAACATCTGCGTACCTCTTATACCGGCTACCAGTTCAAGAGAATGCCCAGCAAAAGGCAATGTCAACTGTTCCTCTGCATAAATTCCCCACTGTTGGTTGGAAGGTATTGAAGAAAGATTTCGGGGACGGCATGACATGGAACCTGCATAAAGAGGGCGGGTTACATCATAAATCTGCCCCCGTCCTTTATTTTTGTCGTAATTCCAATCGGTGCCTAACAGCAAGGTATTGGAAACCACAAGAGAAGGAACCTGGAATTTACCATTGACCTTAGCATAAAGATTGAGCGGTTTTCCTTCTACATCATGACAAGCCACATATTTATAGGGAAGGATAACACCATCATGAACCCCTTGTGTAGTTGCTGTAGCTGCCACTGTCTGGCGGGTCAGCTGTACCAGTTTGGTTCGCTTGATAAGGTCATACTCATAAGAGGCTGACAAAGTCAGATCCAGCGACTTAAACCAAATGCGCTTCTTGGGAGACAGACTTACATGTGAATTAAATGCATATTTATTATATTGCGATTTATAAGAATCTTCCGCCTGATTATTCAGATCCGGGTCAACTTTATCATTATCAAAAGAACCGGTATAATCGAGATTGGCCGAAATCTTCCAACGGTAAAAATCTGTCAACCAAGTTTTTCCGAACCGGGCAGAAAACGTCAGTCTCCTGTAATTTTCAAGCCGGTTTCTTGGATCCGCCTTCGCATCGAGGTAATCAACACTGAGATTGAGGGTCATCTGCTGGGGAGTCCATTCCAATCCCTTTGCAAGATAAAAGAGTTTGCTACCCATATCTGCTTTCAAACGGGCATTCCAGTCATTTCCACCTCTCCTACGTTCTATTTTCACCAGACCACTTGTCAAATCGCCATATTCTACCGATGGAATGCCACGTACCACCTCTACTTTCTCGATATCATCGGTAGAGATGCTACGCATATCCACTCCGGCATTCATATTTTCTCTGGATGTTGTTGCTGCATCCCAAGCCCCAGCCACATATTGCATATTGGCATTGGTACTGATGGGAGCTCCATCTACTACAAAACTCGTTCCGAGGGAAGTGGTAGTATATCCTGAAGGACTTCCGGCTTCCCGAATACGAATCGTATTAGGGCTACTCAAATCAGGATCTTTGGAACGTCCACCAGGCAACAGTTCGAGAATGTCCGTAAAACTTGAAGGCTGCAGGTGCTCCATGGCATGCTTCTCGATAACAGAAGCAGAAGCCAAACTCTTGGACTCCTGAGCTGTAACCACTACTTCACCCACAGACTTGATTTCCGGTTCCATTTCATAGAGAGCCTGGTTTAACTTACCTAAATAGTTTTTGTATCCTATATAAGTAATCTTAAGAGATTTACCTGCATTGGCTGCATCTATGGAAAATCGCCCGTTAATATCAGTGATAGCTGCCACTTTCTGAGAACTACCCACATACACGACAGCACCGATAATCGCTTCATGAGAATCTTTGTCCACAACTTTGCCAGACATAGATTGCGCCTTTCCCATCAGACTCACCTCAAAAAGCATCATAAGCAACAGGATATGTTTCATACTAATCTTTTAACTTATTTTTTTGGGTGCAAAGATACGACAAAATTAAATAGTTCACAATACCTAAAAATAGGTAATATATGTATCAGTAAATGTACATTCATATATCTGTACTGCTGCTCAAATAGTAAAATACAAAAAGACTCAAAGCCACATTCCTGAAGGTAAACAGAAATGTGGTTTTGAGTCTTCTTGTTAACCTGAAACTTAAAAGCAACCAGATTTGAACAACAGGTAAATTGGAATACCTGAATTAGATACATTGGAGACTGAATAATATAATTATTCTTTGTCTATTCGTTTAAGTTCTGTTTTCATCTTTTTACCATAGGCTTCGCCTCGTGGAGCAAGATATTGAAAGAATATAGTATCGCCAGAAAACTCAATTTCTAGAGTAAATAGTGCTCTATAGTCACCTAAACGAATTCTATATATATTACGATACCCAACAAGTTTCTTGCAGTCAGAGATATCTTGAATACCTTTGGCTGCTTTAACTTCTACTATCGTACGTCTTAAAGAATCGAGCATCTTGCCTGAAAGACGTTTGGAAGCTTTGACAAAGGCTTTGGAAAATTCGACATTCATACGCCTAACCACTTTTCAAAATCTTCTTGTTCTTCTTTGTTGGCACGGATGAGACCCTCTGGCTGCTCTTTTCTTAAT
>JABLTS010009718.1_pt1 | contig 16510 bp, 9 predicted proteins | sample 7160081 | NCBI WGS metagenome assembly JABLTS01 (sample SAMN14651231, study PRJNA627086) | human gut metagenome | isolation source: feces | host: Homo sapiens | reverse complement strand
ATGGCATCCAGCAGCTATATTACCATTATTAAATTCAACTATATATGCTGCTTTATCGGTATGGTTATCATTAAATGGGCATCTTTTGAGTACATATATCTGCCTATCTTTTTCTTCCTTTATGTGGGATATATCTATTCCTACAGTATTAAGTGCTTTTTCTAAAGTTTCTTTATTCTCACTTGGCTTTACCTGATGTTTAGTAGGCTTTAAATCATTAATAACCATTAATAAATCATCCGTGGTTACTCTCCTTTCTTGATTACCAATACTAATTATTTCTGACCTCCTATGTGGTCTATCCTCTGTATTCTCACCCTTACAATTCATGGTTCCATAAAATCTAGTTAATCTAGATGGATTACCTGTTGAAGTATCAACCTTAACATCTGAATTTGAAAATCTACCATCTAGAGCCTTTAAAAAATTCTTAACAATACCGACATTATCGACTTCATTGTCTATATCAGCTCTTAAAATTAAGTGATATCCATTACCACTACTTGCAAATATTGGTTTACCAATTCCCATTTTTTCAAAATATTCTGACATTTCAATCGCTAACTTTTTAGCTTCTCCATATTCATAGTCGCTAGAAGATGTTTTTGACTTTCTTTCAGGATCTAAATCAATCAGTATTAATGAGTATTTTTCTATCTCATTATCAGATATTGACTTTCCTTTACTTAAACCTTCTTTTAAGAATTTTTCTAACTTTTCAGGCTTTATAGGATTTAAAGTAAAATATATATTACATTTACCATCATATTTTTCTAAATCTGATTTCAACTTATATATATCTTCATTAGTATACATAACTACCTTAACCTTATTATTAGATTTCATATATACAACATTTAAGGCTTTATGTTTACCAAATAAATCTACAAATCGATTTAAAATATCATCCTTATTAAGTTTACAAAGTGCTGTTATTTTAATTACCTCCTTTTTATCAATATCGACGTTATTGACAATATTGACGATTTGTTTTTACTTTTCTTAACTTTCTATAATCATTATACTTTCTTTCAGTTTTCAAATCCCGTACAAAAAAAGGTACTTTTTTGTCCATAAAAAAATAACCAATGGCTATTGGTTATTTCTATTTTTTATGAAATTGTCCCTTAAATTAAGATACGTTACATTTTTTAAGTCTCTATATTTATTAAAATCAACATCTTCTACATATTGTCCTTTACAATCTATCTGGACTATAATTTCATCATTATTCTCATAATCTATTATTTTTTGTACTATTTTTTATTATTTTTCGTCGTTTTTTATAGTTATATGTCGAATTAAATAGTTTTATTATATAATATATATATTCCATAATTTGAGATTTTCATAACTTTATATAAGCTCCTCATTCTTAAAAGTTATTTTAAATTTCATACCATTTTCCATAGAATCAAATGAATAATTTATATCTAATGAATTTAATATCTGTTTGACAATATAAAGACCTAATCCATTTCCACCACTATTTTTATTTCTATCAAATTCAGCTCTATAAAAAGCATCAAATATGTGTTCTAAGTGATTTTTTGAAATCGGCTCACATTCATTTTCTATAATTAATGAATTATTTTCAAAATATATATTTATATATTTACCCTCATCTGTGTAATTTACTGCATTTGATATAATATTTGATAAAACTTTATTTAATAAAATTTTATCAGTATTTATAATTAACGAGTTAGAGTAATCTATATTCATATTAATATGTTTTGATTTCGCTATAATTTTATAAGGTTCAATCATATTTTCTAATAAATTTTTTAAATTTACAACTTCATATTCTTTATTATTATTCCATGTGTTCAATCTAGATGTATCAAGTATTTCTTGTACCATATTGCTAAGATCAAGTACAGACTCTTTACATTTAGGCAAATATATATCATGATTTTTATACTTCCCTATATTTAAAATCATATTTTCCAACATTATATGAATACTCATAAGAGGAGTTTTTAGTTCATGAGATGCACTTCTTAAAAAATCAACCTTACTTTTTTCTGATTTACTTACATTTTCAATTTCTGTTTTTAAAGAATCAATTGTATCTAATAGTGTATTATATAAACTATTTATATTATGAGATAAAAGTTCTATTTCATCTCCCGTATTTATGTCACAGTAAGCATCTTCTTTTAAAATTTTCATATCTTTTGTCACATTACATATTTCTTTTATTGGCTTCGTAATTTTTTTTGCATATATATACGATGCAAAAAGAGAAATAATTAAACTTATGCCTATAGAATATGGTAGTAGCATGAACACAACACTTCTAGCTTCTTTAAAAGATTGTAAATCCATCACAATTTTTACTGAACCACTTGTTCCATCTAAAGTCTTAATATTTTTTTTATAGAATAAAGAAGAATTTTTAACTTTAAAATAACCTTCTTTATTTTCTATTGATTCAGAAGAATTTTCACTATCTTTAAATTCAACATTGTTATTGATTATTAGTGATTCACTGTCTAAGGATTCTGGTTTTATATAAATATCATATTGCTTAATTCCTTCAAATACATAATTTTTATTTTTTATATTCAAAGCTATATTAATGCCATATTTATTAGAAAAATCTTTGGCTATTTTACTGCTCATATCTTTATTATTTGACTCTAATTGTTGTATTAATTGAGTACTAATGTCGCTTAAATCTTGTTGTTTTTTATTAATGTAAAAAGTAGGTAAAAGCATGTATAACAAAGTATGGGAGATAATAATCATTACTCCCATCAATGCCATAGTAAATAAATAAGTTTTTTGAAATAACTTTAGCTTCTTCATAGCTTTTCCTCAAACTTATAGCCGATACCTTTTACAGTTATAATACAGTCTATACCTAATTTTTTTCTAATATTTTTAATATATACATCAATCACCCGATCAAGTGGGGTTTCCTCAACATCCCATAAATTATCTAGCATTTGACTTCTAGTTAGTACTTGATTTTTATATTTTAGCAACAATTCTAATAATTTAATTTCCTTAGGTTTCAGATCAACAGTTTTTCCTTGTTTTTTTGCTGAAAATCCTAAAAAATCTACCTCTACATCTTTATAAAGCCATTTATTTGTATTTTCTTTACCTTGAATTCTTCTCAATAATGCTTCTATTCTTTTGTGAAGTATTACTACAGAAAAAGGTTTAGTTATGTAATCATCAGCTTTTTCATTAAAACTCATAATCTGACTATAATCATCATTCATTGCAGTTAACATAATTACAGGTACATTACTAGTTTCTCTTATTTGACTTAAGACTCCAAAACCATTTATTTTTGGAAGCATTATATCTAATAACACTAAATCAAATTTATTTTGCCTAAATAAATCAATCCCTTCTTGTCCATCAGATGCTACCTTAACTTCATACCCAACTTCTGATAAATACTCACTTATGCCTTCTCTTATATCTACTTCATCTTCTATAATTAATATATTTATACTCACTTTTACCGACCTCTTTATTTTTATATTTTTTCTTAGTATACTATAATTTATCAATTATATTAAATATTTTTATTTGCATCCAGAACAATTTAATTTACAATTTGAATTACAATTAGGTTTTTGTGATTTAGAAAATGTAGTACTTATAGCTTTTTTAGGACATACTTCTATACATTTTCCACATCTTATACATTCAGCACTATTGGGTGTTTTATATGCAGCCACATTCATATCGCACTTTTTCTCACATAAACCACATTTTGTGCATTTGTCATAGTCCACTTCATATTTATAAAGTGAGTAATTATTGAATAATCCATATATACCACCTAAAGGACATAAATATTTACAAAATGGCCTGTATATTTTTATTGATAAAATAACAGTTGAAACTAATATAAATACTTTCCAAGTAAATAATGGACCTATTATTCTTCTAAGTGAACTATTCATTGATACAAGAGGAATACCCGCAAAAAATGTTCCAGAAGGACATATTAATTTACAAAACCATGGATTTCCATCTCCTGCATAATTAGTTAACGTTAATGGCATTATAATTACAAATACTACTAATATAATATATTTAAGATATCTCAATTGCTTGTCAAAAATCACTTTTTTGATTTTTTTAATTCCAGGAATTTTATAAAGTAAGTCTTGTACTAATCCAAACGGACATAACCACCCACATACAAATCTTCCTATAAAAGCACCAATCATCATAAGAAAACCAATTATATAAAATGAAAATTTAAAATTTCTACTTCCTAATACAGCTTGTAAAGATCCTATCGGACAAGAACCTACAGCTCCTGGGCATGAATAACAATTCAGCCCAGGTACACATAGTTGCTTACTATCCCCTTGATATATCTTTCCCTTTGCAAAGCCTAAAAAATATCCATTAGTTAAGGCTGTAAATACAATTTGAACAGTCAATCTTAAGTTAGATTTTATCTTTTTTACTAAATCCATATAAATCACCTAACCAATTCCAATGCATTCAAGACATATAATATTAGACTTTTTAGCTACAGTTTTATGTTCTTGTCTGAAAACTCCAACAGACATAGATAATAGCCCTATAGCCATTAAAGTTATTCCAACTTTGTTTTTCATAAATTTATTCATTAGTCATCACCTTTTCTAAAACTTCATCTATTTTTGCCTTCCATCCATCATAATCATTAGAGCCTTCTATGCTATCAACTATATTTCCATCTTTATCTACAAAGAATGTTGTAGGGAAAGATTGTAAAATTAAAGTTTTATCTTGTAACATATCTTCTGATACAGTCAGTTGTTGATAAGTTGATTTTGCTTTCTTTAATATATCTTCAACTGTTTTTTTCTCTTCATCATTTAATCCAACTCCTGATTCTAATAATAGACCTTTTATTGAAACACCTTTTTTCTCATATTCTTTATTTAGCTTGTCTAAAGTTGGTATTTCGCCAACACATGGAGTACAACCTGTATTCCATACATTAACTACTGTAAGTTTATATTTTGAGAATATAGAACTATCTACCTTATTTCCATTAATGTCTTCTGTTTTCATTTCTTTAAATAACTTACTATTCGAGTTTGCTGTATTTGTACTCCCTTCCTTTGAACTTGTACATCCTACTGCTAATGAAGCTATTGCCACCATTGTTAGTGCTACTACAGTTAATTTTTTTACTAATTTACTCCTTTTCATAATCAATCTCCTTAATATCAATATTTTATCTATAAAAATACTAATATTTTAATATGAAACCCATATGAAATTAAATATCTATCTTTATAAAATGAAATTTATTTTGTTTATAATAAAAAACATAGAGTTATACAAATTCCTATAAAAGAATTGTTCTCTATGTTTTTAAATAAAATCTTTACTTCAATTATCTTTCTCTAGTATCAACTATAAATGTAATATTTGTTGTATAGTTATCAACTTTATCTTCATATGTAAGATAAACAGTATGTATTCCTGAGTAAAAGTTTTCTGTACTAAATGATATTTTTCCATCTTCATCTATACAGTCTTTAACATTTAAATTTGTATATTCCCAAGTTCTGTTATCCTTTATAGATATAGATGTTGGAGTTAATTTGTCTCCGTTTCTATTTAAGATGTTATAATCAACAGATACATTTTTATCTTTTGCTAAGACCAAATCTTCGTATATCATTTGAGGATTGGCTTTTAAATTTGTAAGTTTCTTTAGGTTCTTTAATGGTGATAAATCTTTAATTTCATTATTTTCTATATTTAATGACTTCAAATTAATAGCATATTGTAGTCCGTCTAAACTTTTAACATTTTTAACACTTAATGAAACAAGATCTTTCATATCTCCTAATCTTATCTCTCCTGGTAAACCAAGTTCTTGCTGTATACTTAGTTTAAGATTTTTATCTTTTATTTCAACTAAAGTATTTTCTAATTCTGTTGAATCAAATTTTGAAAATGTTCTAAATTTAGCATCTGCCCAATCAGCATGGTCCCAAGTATCTCCGTTGTCAGCTTCTTCCACTACCAATTTTACTTTCTTAGAATTTCTAACATCTACTATTAAGCGTTCTTTTGGTGAATTTGATTTCATCACATCTGTTTGTGCTTTAAGTTCGCCATCTACATAAACTTTAAATATAACACTCGATGCATTTTGATTTGATACAAATTTATCAAGTCCAACCCAAGTATCAAATACATCATATCCGCTTGAGTCATAAACTATTTCTGAATAAGCATGAGTTCCTATACCTTTTTTAAATTTTTCATATGTTCCATTTTCATTTAAAAGTTGTATAGTTTCTTCTCTTACAGATTTATCTTTTCCTATATATCCTGAACCAATCGTTCCGTATTCCCAGTTTAAGTCAGATAAATATGTCTCTTTTTCAGAAACTACTACTGTTCTTGTAAATGTTGATTTATTTTTATCTTTATCTATTACAGAGCAATTTACATTAAATATTCCTGTACTTCCTTCAATATAATCTGTTTCCATTTTTATATTTGAGGTTAAGTCACCATCTTCAGCATCTGTTACACTTATTCCTTTAAGTAAGTCTATTTTGTCATTTATATTAAATGCTATTTTATCATCACCTTTAAATTTAGGCTTACCATTATTTGTTGTTAACTTAGGATTAACTATTATACTGTGATCACATGTATTTCCATTGCCACCATCATTAACTTCAATTACTAATTCTTTAACTCCAGCTACATCCACATTTATATAAGCTAAATTATCTTCATAATTCATCATATTTGTAGATGCGATAGTTTTTCCATCTGCTAATATTTTAAATTTTAAACTTGAATGTTCATTTTGACCTATAGATGTATCTATACCAACTAAAGCCTCAAATTTATCATAATCTTTGTCAGATAAGTCATACGTTATTTTTCCATTAGCATGTATTCCTATACCCTTTTTAAACTTAGTGACTTGCCCATGAGTCATACCTTGAATATTTCCGTTTTTTCTTGGAGTTCCCCAATCTGTTTTTATACTTTCCCATGAAAGATCTGATAAGTAGTCATAATCACTTACCACTTCAACTTCCATACTTTTTTGTTTAGTAGTATTTTCATTAGTTAATGTATATTTTACTGTATAAGTTCCACATTCGTTAGTATTTACATTACTATCAACTTCTATTTTTGAAGTAATATCATCACCAAAATAAGTAAAGCCTTTTACATAATCTTTGGCATTAAAATCTTCTCCAATTTTTAAAGTTACTTTTTCTTGTTGTAAACTTATATTTGGTGTTGATGAACTTATTTCAACATTTCTTCCCGTTGTTAAATTTTTTGCATAAGGAACTACTTCATATTTACTATTATCATTTGCTTCATTATCTGTATAAGAGCTTTCTGTTGTAAACCCAATTACTTTTCCATCTTTTATTATTTCATAACCAAGTAAATCATTTTTAATAGATTTATTTATATTCATAGTTAGCTTTATATTAGATTTTGATTTTGATAATGTTACATCTAAGTTTGTATCTACGTTATCAAATCCTTGCCCTTCATAATTCATTACACTACTATTTAAATACCATAATTTTTCATTTGATGTTGGATATTTTTTTAATTTTTCTTTACATTCATCTGATAAATCAAATCCGTATTTTTCAAAGTAATAAGTTAAATTAATATTTAATACTTCTGAAGAATAAGTTGCAAGTATATCTTTTTTCTGTTGATAATTATTTGGACTAGGTTTTCTTTTTCTATATAAAGATTCTAATTCAGCCCAATAAGTATCTTTTTTTAATTGTAATTGCCAAAACATCCCTAACTTTTGGAAGTAGTCCATTTCTTCAAATCCTCTTAGAGATTTTTCTGGAGCTAAATATTTATATATGTAAGTATAATTAACTCTATCATCAAAACCTTGTTTTATATGAGCATTGTTTGCCCACATATTATTTGTTATCTCTGGCCATGCTCTAGCATCTATGTCCATTTGGTGACCAACTTCATGAACAGTCGCCCATAGTACAGACCCAAGACTTGATTTATCTGTTTTAAGCATCGATGTTTCATAATCTCTTTGTATACCCACATGATCAACATAAGCATATGCTAATCCATATGGTTGCATAAGTCTTATTGTTGTTTTTATATTTGTAGAGTCATTTGATGGGTCTGATATATCATCTTTTAATCCCGAAAAATCAAAAGCTTCTTGAATTTGGCTATTTAAATTATTTGTACTTTTCTCTATATCCACCCCTTCTTCTACATATACTTTATATGCTGATGATGTTGTTCCTGTGTAAAGTATTCTATTTGTATTAAACTCAAATAAATCTACTGTATTTTCTGGGTCTTCATCTAATTTTTTCTTATATTCTTTTAATTCTTTTAAGAATTGTTCTTTATCGTCACCTTCATTATATAAAGGAAAAGTTTCTCCACCTTCAATAGTTACAACTGGAGCTTTGCCTTGTTCTTCTTTTGTATATCTATTTAGCAGATATACAGCTCCACCTTTTGCTGTTTTCTTTTCCCATGAGTTGCTATAAATTTCTGGTACTGTTATAACATTTTTACCTGGCTTTAATTGATACCATCTCACCCAATTTGAATAAAATCCTTCATGTTGACTAAATGCAATTGTTGGTAGTGGTACATTTTCCTCAGCTTGCACATACACAACAAATTCTTCTCCTGGCTTTGCAACTATTCCTGTAGATTGATAATCTGTACCAAAATAAGTCATTTTTAAATTATCTCTTGCCTTTGCATGGGTATTTCCATTTTGAGCTACAGTAATAACTTTTTTAGCTTTACTTGTTTTTTTATTTTTCGAACTATCTTTTTTAATTACTTCAGTTGATGCAATTTTTTTGAATTTTCTTTTATTTCATATGCTAAAACATTTGTTGTAAACAATGAAAAATTTGAAATAATTGATACTAAACTTAATAATGCTATTTTTTTCTTAAACATACCCTTCTCCTAATTAGTTTTAATCAAAAGGGCTAATCACCAATTGCGATAGCCCTTTTATATAAATATTATATATTATCAAGCATAAACATAAATTGTGAAGTATAGTTATCAACCTTATCTTCATATACTAAATAAATTGTATATATATATGAATCAAAACCTGTTGTATCTATTGTTACTACTCCATTTTTGTCCATACAATCATTTATATCTAAAGTAGTGTATTCATGGGTTTTATTATGTTTTACTACTACAGATGTTGGCAGTAATTTTTCACCATTTCTATTTATAACATCTAAACTTACTTTTGCTTTATTATCTTCAGCATAAACACGCCCAGAAATTAAGCCTCCTAAAGGATTTGCCTTTAAATCAGTTAATTTTTTAAGATTTTTTAGTGGTGATAAATCCCTTATTTCATTATATGATATATCTAAAGATTCTAAGTTTATAGCATATTGTAATCCTTCTAAACTTTCAGCATTTGATACTTTTAGTGAAACAAGTTGTCTCATTTGACCAATTGTTATTTCACCTGATGTATTAAGCTCTTTTTGTATACTTTGTTTTAAATATTCATCTTTTATATTTACTACTTTATTTAAGTTTAATTCTACTAGTGAATCTATAGCAGAGTTTAAACTTTCAACTGCACTATCTATTACTTCTTGATTAGTTGAATTTAAAGCATCTTCACCAAATTTTATGGCATTTTCTAAAACTTCTATAGATTGTTCAGTGTAATTATTTAAATCTAATTTTTTTGCTTCTTTTAGAGCTTTTTCCAATTGAACTGTACTAAATTGTGGCACATTTCTAAATCTTGCATCTGCCCAATTGGCATGGTCCCAATTATTTCCGTTAGTTGCCACATCTACTACTAATTTTATTTCACTAGAATTTCTAACATCTACTACTAAACGTTCTTTTGGTGTATTAGCTTTCATAACACCTGTTTGAGCTTTTAATTTTCCATCAACAAATATTTTAAATTGAACACTTGCATCATCTCTTTCTGATACATATTGGTCCATACCAACCCAAGTATCAAATATATCATATCCACTTGAATTATAAACTATTTCTGAATAAGCATGAGTTCCTATACCTTTTGTGAAAGTTTCATAATAACCATCTTCATTTAAAATCTTTATTGCTTGTTGTCTTACTGATTTATCTATACCTATGGCTCCCGAACCTATAGTTGCAGATTTCCACTTTAAGTCAGATATATAAGTTTCTTCTTCTGTAATTGCTACTTTTCTAGTGAACTTAGTTGTTAAATTATCACTATCTGTTACAGAATATACAACATCAAATACACCAAATTTGCCATAACTATAATCCGTATTTACTTTAACTTTTGAAGTTATATCTCCATCTTCATAATCTGTTGCAACTATACCTTGAAGTAAGTCAACTTTTTCTTTTGTATTAAATACTATTACATCATCACCCTTTATTACAGGTTTTGAATAATTTTGATATAATTTAGTATCAGCCCAAGATGCAAAATCACCTACTAAATTTCCATCCACATCATCTGCTATTAAGACAAGTCTTTTAACTCCCTTAATATCTAAACTAACAAATTCTGCTGGTGTATCTTTTCTAATCACATCTGATTTATATACTTCTTTTCCATCAGCAAGAATTCTAAATTTTATAGTTGTGCTATCCATATCAAAGTTTTTATCAGTTCCCACATATGTAGTGAAATAATCATATTGACCTTCTAAGTCATATACTATTTCTGCATTTGTTGCTGCACCAAAACCTTTATCAAAAGTTTTAACACTTCCATCAATATTAAGTTTTATCTTATCATTTGTACCAACTGCTTTATCTTTTATAACACTTCTCCATCCTGATTGTGCTGATATCCAGTTCATATCTGATAAATATTCACTTTTTCCATAAACTATTATTTTTCTTTCTTTTGTAACTGAATTTAAATCTTTATCAATTACTTTATATACTACAGTGTATTCACCTACTTTATCTGAAGAGAAACCACCATCATCTAATATAGTAACTTTTGATGTTATATTACCATCTTCTTGGTCATTAGCTGTAACGCCATCTTTTAAGTTAAAATCACTTTTTCTCTTAACATATGTTACATCTTCAACTTTTATAGTTGGGTATTTTGCTTTTATTATCTTTTCAGCATTATCTAATTCAACTTTAAATAATTCATATGCTGGATGATTTTCAACTTCTTTTCTTAATTCTTCTACCTTTTCTAAAGTATTGTAATTTTCTGATACATCTGTTTTATTTTCATCTTTGAATAAAGTTGACATTTTATCAGCTAGTTTATCTTCTTTATAGAATGATACTTCACTTAAACTTGCCCAATTTTCACGAGCTTCTACAAATTTAAGTTTTACTCTTCTTGCACTTACTTTGCTCATGTCGAACTGTACAATGTCATTAGGTGATCCAGAATATGATCCACTTCCTGCTAAATAAAAATCATCCCCTGATTCATTTTCAGATACATATATTTCAAATTTTGTTGCAAAACCTTTATTATACGCATCTCTTCTTGCACCATATGCCATTTTACTTATTTCTTGAACTTCTCCCAAGTCAAATATAACTTCATTTTTAAATGTGTCGCTATTTTGATTACCAGTTTCCCAATGAGTATTTATATTTCCATCTATTGCATTAGTTATTTTACTATTTCCATAATGACCTGCGTTATTTGTTACAGATGCTATAGGTAATTTAAATTCATCATTATACGATGATAAATTATTAAATTTACCAAATTTAGATTTTTTAACTACATAATCTTCCGATACTGTTACATATCCTTTTTGTATTTCAACATTATCATTTGAATCTTTTACTTTGTATACAATTTCATATCTACCAATTTTATTTGGAACAAAGTTGTTTGATTCAATTGTAATATTTTTTGTTAAATCTCCATCTTCTTGGTCATATGCTTTAATATCTTTCATCTCATCTAATGTGTCACCAAGTTTTAAGAACTTTTCATTTGCAGTTATCTTTGGTTTACCATTGTTTGTAGTTAATTTAGGATTAACTATTATACAGTGGTCTGCTGTATTTCCATTTCCACCATCATTTGCTTCTATTATTAATTCTTTAACACCCGATATTGGTACACTTATATAAGCTAAATTATCATAATATCCTATAACATTTGTAGTTGCTAATGTTTTTCCATCTGCTATTATCTTAAATGTTACACTTGAATTATTATTTGGTTGTATAGCTGAAGAATCAATACCTACTAACGCCTCAAATTTATCATATTCTTTATCAGATAAATCATAAGTTATTTTTCCATTTGCATGAATTCCAAAACCTTTTTCAAATTTTTTAGTTGTTGAATTTATTCTACCTTGTATATTAGAATTTCTTCTTGGTGTTCCCCATGAAGTTGTAGCTGATTTCCATTCAAAATCTGATAAATAATCGTAATCACTTACCACTTCAACTTTCATTATTTTTTCTATATTTGTATTGTTTTCAGTTATTATATATTTTACTTCGTAATTTCCACCTCTCGTAGTATCAACATTGCTCTCAACTTTTAATGACTCTGTTATATCTTCGCCTTCATTTGTAAATGCTTTTGCATAACTTTTAGCATCAAATTTTTCATTTAATTTCAATGTCAATTTCTTTTGTTGAACACTTATACTTGGTTTTAATGAGTTTAGCTGAACTTTATCTCCCGTTGATAAGTTTAATGCATATGGAACAACTTCATATTCGATGTTTTCATTTGTGTCTTTAGCTTTAGTATCTGTATAAGTACCTGATGTAGTAAATGCAATTACTTTTCCATTTTTGATAATTTCAAATCCAAGTAAGTCATTTTTCATATCTTGGTTTATATCCATATTAAGCCTTATACCTGCATCAGTTTTTGATAAAGAAACATCTAAACCTGTATTTTTATTTTCAAATCCATTCCCTTTATAACTTAATGCATTTCCATTTAAGTACCAGATTTTTTCACAATCATTAGAGAATTGTTTTAATTTTTCTTTGCAACTATCAGATATTTTAAATCCGTATTTTTCAAAATATTTAGTTAAATCCATATTTAAAATTTCTGATGAATACAATGCTATTGTATCTCTTTTTTCCTGCTCATTTCTAACACTTGGCTTTCTTTTTCTATAAAGCGATTCTAGTTCTGGCCAATATGTATCTTTCTTTAATTGTAGTTGCCAAAACATCCCTAATCTTTGGCTATAACTAATATCATCAAAATTTTGTGATGAATCATCTGGAGCTAATAAATTGTATAACTCATTATATGGAACTCTATCGCCTGCATTATTTTTCATATATGCATTATTTGAAAACATGTTATTTGTTATTTCACCAAGTTCTCTAGATGATATATCCATTTGGTGACCAACTTCGTGAATCATCCCCCAAAGTATACTATTAATACTATCTTGGTCTGTTCTTAATGCTATTTCCTGGATATGTCTTTGAATACCAACATGGTCTCCCGCAGCATATGCAGCTCCATATGGTTGCATTAATCTTACTGTTGTTCTAACATTTGTAGAATCATTTGTCGGATCACTTTTATCATCTTTTAATCCAGCAAAATCAAAAGCATCTTGTATTTGTTTATTCCAAACATCAACACTTTCATCAACATCAACACCTTCATTTACATATACTTGATATGCAGCTTTTGTTGTTCCTGTATACATAAATCTTTTTGTATTAAATTCATATATATCAACTGTATTTTCAGGGTCTTTTTCTAATTTTACTTTATAAGCTTTTAGTTTTTCTAAAAAAGCTTCTTTATCATCTCCTACATTAAATAAAGGAAATTCTTCTCCACCTTCAATACGAACTATTGGAGCTTTTCCTTGCTCACTTGATGTGTATTTATTTATTAAATAAACAGCACCACCTTTTACAGGTTTGTTTGTCCATGAATTATTATAAATTTCAGGAACTGTTATAACATTAAGCCCTCTTTTTAATTGATACTCTCTTTTCCAATTATTATAATGTCCTTCTTGTTGGGTAAATGCTATTTTAGGAAGGGGTGCACCTTCTTGAGCCTCAACATAAATTTTGAATACTTCTCCTGGTTTCGCTACTATACCAGTAGATTGTAAATCTGTTCCAAATCTAGACATTCCTAATGTATTTCTTGCTTTTGCATGAGTATCTCCATATTGTGTCAACGTAAAAGTTCTATCTGAATAATCTTTGTCTCCTTGTAATATCTCTTTTGCTAGATTTATTGCATATTCTAAATCATCTTTTAGTGGATGTTTATTTACTTCATCTTCCAATTTATCTATTACATCTATACTGTTGTATTTATCTTTTAATTTAGTCATAGTACCATCTGTAAATAAATCATTTATAGTTTCAGATAGTGTATCTTTTTTATAAAGCATAAATTCTGAAGCTGATGCCCAATTTTGATTAGCTTTTTTAAATTTAAATTTTATTCTTTTAAATTTAGTTTCTTCAAATTTTATTTCTACGATATCTCCAGTAGAACCTGAGTATCCACCTTGGCTTACTAAAGTAAAGTCATCTTGGTCATCTGTTAGTGAAGCATATATTTCAAATTTCTCAGCAAAACCTTTACCTTTTGCTCCATCTTGTCTTGCTCCATATACTATTCTATCTAAACTTGTAACCTCATCTAATGTAAGTGTCACTTCATTTTCAAAGTCTTCTCTATTGTATCTTCCTGTTTCCCAATGAGTGCTAAAATTATTATCAATAGCTTTATATAGCTCTGATGCTGGATAATTACCACCATTGTTGTTTATTGCGATTATTTTAGATTTGTCTAATTTAAAAACTTTATTGTATTTTTCTAAATTTTTGTTGTTAAGTAAATCAAATTTACTAACTTTAGCTTGATTTGATTGTACATCCTTTTTACTTGATATACCTTGTTTCGGCTTAATTTGTTCTACTTCATGAGCCAAAACTCCTACAGTGTTTGATGAAAAGTTAAAAATTATTGCTGCCAATGTTAAGGCTGCTATTCTTTTTTTATGCATTTTTCTCCTCCCGAATGATTTATAATCTCCTCAGAAGTACATTAATAAAAAAAGTTACTCAAAAAGAGTAACTTAAATCTAGCCTAATAATTTAATGTTTCGTGTAAAAGTATACACTTGACATTAATACTAAGTTTAAAACAAAAAGTATTGTAATGTACCCTTTGGCAACTGGCTGACATAGTTAATAACCTTAGTCCCTATAGCTTTGTGTCCCTAGATTTCCCTAGGTTTACCTATTTAATTTATACATTATTCTACCATTTATATCATTTTTTAGCAATTAAATTATACATTTTTTGATAAATTTATTTTTTAATCTATAACGTATTCTTTATATTCTAAATTTCACCATAAATTTAGTAGATATTAGCTATAATTAAACACAATATTTTTAACCATTTTTTTCCTAATAAAAAATTATTGATATGAGTATTTGTGTATATTATACTGTAAAAAACAAAAGATTTAGAAAGGATTAAATTTATGATAAAAACAATAAAACTTGAAAAGAAGGGACTAGATAATATAAAATTGCTATCTGGTGCACAATTAAAATATATCGCCTTCTTATCTATGTTAATTGACCATGTAAACAAAGCTTTAATATATCCTATTTTAGATGGAGGATTACTTTTAGAAATAAGTGATTTTTTTGATGTTATTGGAAGAATTGCATTTCCTTTATTCGCATTTTTCATTGTTGAAGGATTTTTCAAAACAAAAAGTCGAAAAAAATATCTTGCAAACTTATTAATATTTGCAGTTATATCAGAAATACCATTTGATATGTTTTTCTCCCGCACATTTTTTAATACAAGAGCAAACAATGTTTTATTTACTTTAGCATTATCTCTTATAACAATATGGATTATAGACATACTAAAAAGTAAATTAAAAAATAAACCTAGTATTTTATGGTATTTCTCATCAGTAGTATTAATTCTTATTTCATCATTTATATCTATGCAATTTGGATTAGACTACGAGCATTACTCAATAATAATCGTCTACTTATTTTATATTTTCTATAATAATCTTGTTATAGGTTGTGCTCTTGGATACCTTACTTTAATTAAAACACTTTGGTCTATACTAGGGTTTGGTCTTGTTCTTACATATAACGGAAAACGTGGTAATCAAAATAAAATTATAAATTATTGGTTTTATCCTGTTCACCTTCTTATATTAGGAATATTAAGAATGTATTTTAAAATCTAAAAAAAAGAGATTAGGCAAAACCTAATCTCTTTTTTTAGTATGTCAATTTCTTATCTTTTAATTCAAGTATGACATCTGATTTTTTTGCTAATTCCTTGCTATGAGTGACAACAATTACACATTTTCCCTGTTGATGAGCATTCTTTTTTAGTATTTCTATAATCTCATCTTCTGTATCGCTATCTAAATTTCCCGTTGGCTCATCTGCTAGTATTACTGGTGAATTTGCTGCAAGAGTCCTTGCAATTGCAACTCTTTGTTGTTGTCCCCCTGAAAGTTGAGCTGGT